>Ga0325403_1006114_pt1 | contig 11424 bp, 7 predicted proteins | sample PopdelMetagenome_19_FD_205665 | JGI IMG/M metagenome (GOLD analysis project Ga0325403, IMG submission 205665) | Populus deltoides microbial communities from Bellville, Georgia, United States - Xylem-PdKOR-R4 | ecosystem: Host-associated > Plants > Phyllosphere > Stem > Wood/Secondary xylem...
CCGAGAAGCAAAATGAAAAGGATGCTAAACTCAGGGAATCATTTTGAAACATGACAATGGTGAAATTGAATTGATTCTTAGAATCAAAATTTAATTGAGAACTTAATTAACTAAATTAAAAGATTAGAGGATGAAATTAAAAAGAAATTAATAACCTAGTTTAGGTGAAAAACCCAAAAACAGTACTTACTATTTTATTTAAATAAAACAACATGTTTTAATATTGTTGTGACCAAAATTATGTAGTTTGGTCCCAAAAAAAAAAAAAAAAAAAATCATCTATGGCACTCAAAAAGCCATTATCCTTCTTCCAAGCCTCCTTCATGAAATCACTTAAACCTCGGATTAGATAACGAATGTATATTGAGCTGCAAATATATGGGCCTGTGGTCCTATTTTATACGAATGTTTAACAATAAAATCTGCACTCCATATTAACTAAGCCTCTATCTTGGAACTCTTGAACCCCACCACAGATCAAGTAAGTCGAGGACCTACATAATCAAGATCCAAAAGACTGCAGCGATTACAATCAGTTTTTTCAATTACAGTTATATTGGTTTTTATCTTGGTGCATATCTGTTATGAGACTAAAAAACTTAGAAGAAATTGTTTTTACCATCTAAAAATGTCAATGTTTTTCCCTTTACCTACTCCACTTCTTTGCGTTACATGTATTCCTTTTCATCAGTGAACAGTGACGAAATTATTAAAGCATTCCCTGAGGGGTACAGGTCATATGCAGTGTCAAAAATTGCATCAATAATATTTTGGAGCCATAATTCTATGTAACAATGCATATAATAGCTAGTCTTTTTATTGTGAGACACACATGCAGCTGGCAGTTGAACACACACACATTGGTAGTTCTTGATTTCTGATGTTTTTGATCACTTAAATAGAGAAACCGATCGTTAGCATCTGAAATTTACTACTTTTGGCAGAGCTTGTTTTCTGATGTTCGATCTGGATATCACTCTGAGTTTATTATTAGTTTCCATTGATCTGTGAAATCTTAGCAGTTAGGCGTGTTCCTGCTTAAACTCTGTGGGAACACATGCCAACCAAGCTTCAGGAGCAAAGGAATTTCGTTCATTTTCTTTCAAGTTCTTATTGCTCACGTGTAGTCTGCATAATTTAGTTTGAGAGCATATATCTCTACAGTGTGGAAAGCTCAAATAAATCACTATCTCTACAGTGTGGAAAGGTAAAATTAATCACTTGTATCTTACTTGCTCTGAGTTATCAATTCTGTTTGGAGGTCGTTGAAGCTTTGTATGGTTTCGAATCTGTTTCATGGTGTTTTGGTTGGAGTTTTCATGGCTGTTTGGAGGTGGTTTTGTGGCCTATTTTTAGGGTGACTTCAGGTTTGTTTCAGGTATGTTGCGGGGTTATTTTGTGGAGGTTTGAGGGCTGTCATATGGTGGCTGTCATGGGTGGAAGGGGTTTTTGTTGGTTTGAGGGATGTTTTTGGGTTTGTTTCAGGCTGGAAAGATTAAGGAATGGGTTGTTGTAGCCATCGTTAGGAGGCCTATTCATGACACTGTAACTAACTAAAGACAAAAGCTTGTCTTGCTCTGCAACTAACTAAGAGAGGACTAAGGCTGTTTTTGCAGACAGAACAATGCTGGGTCTGTTTTTAGAAGAAAATCGGTAGGTGTGTTTAGTGCCTTTAAAGCTGTAATTTTGTTTCAGAGTGAAGTGAAGATACCAGAGCATAAGTTGGCATAATATTTGAGTAGTTTAGTGAAGGGTTGAGGGAGATATTAGGGCTAATCATTTAATAGGAAGAAAACAATGAATAGTGAAATTATGATATTTTTAATTTGGTCTCTAATCTTTTAGATTCCTTGCAATTTCATCCTTGACCTTCTTTAATTGGACCCTTAAATTTATGTGCTTTTTACAGAGTTGTTATTGATTTTAAAATTCTTCAATTTGACCTTCAATTGAACTTTAAACTTCTAAATTCTTGCAATTTTATCCTTGATCTTATCCATCCAATTGAGTTTGGAAAAATTAAATTTAGTTCTTTAAAATTCAAATTTTCTCAATTAAACTCAAATTAGATCTTTAAACTTAATTTTCACCAATTAAATCCCTAATAAAATTAATTTGGCCCACTAAAAGTCTAATTAAGTCATTACACTTAAGTAATTCTTTTAATCTGACCCTAGTTAACTTTTAAACTTAATTAAACATTTAATTAGGCTCATGATTAAATCAATTTTGCTTATTAAAAGTCTAAATTAATTAAGTTTTATCAAATTCGTTCGATAATCATTTAATTTCATATTGAATTTGCATTGTCTTTCAACCTTGGATATAATGGGGTGTAATTAGACCTTTAATTTTTTTCTAAAATTTTATCTTTGTTCCTCCATGTATTTGAAACCTTCTTAATCTGCTTTTGACAAGCTGCTAATCTTTTTTTATTTTTATTTTTTTTGTTGCTTTATTTGTTTTTTATTTTTTTTTGTTTTCTTAAAGAAAAATAATAATTTTAGGGAATCCAAAATTAGAATATCACAGCACTAATCCAATGTATCCTTCTATCTTTGAAACTTCGCTAGACTTGGATATGGTTTCCCTCAATAGCAACCATGGTCGCTATTGACATTATCATCATCTTGACTGGCTGATTTCTCGGGAATTTTGAAAGGGCAAAGGATGCTATTATGACCAACCTGACCATAAGTGTAACAAACTTGTGGGAACCCCTCATCGTAAGACACTTTCTGATCCAGATCTTCAATTTTTTTCTGTCGGTTTTCAAGATCAATATCAACCTTTACACGAGCAAATTTCCCTCTCTGATTGGTCTGGGTATTATAATCAATCGTAACCATGTCACCAATCAACTGGTAAGGCAAGGAAAATGCACCCAAAACACCACCCTTGTAATGTGCCTGATGATGCATGGAGATATAACCAGTTATTGTCGAAAACTGTGCAAGAAAGAACTCATTCCTCGGATCCATAACCTTAAAAGGCTTTGCTCTGTTCCAGATAGTTTTAGATTTCAGTCTAGTGCATAAGGTCGTGTCTGAAACTGTGTGACCCAAGATCCTGACAACAATAGCCAATTCCTATGGCTTCCGTCGGCGGGCTTTATATTTCCAACGCAAGACCCTCCTTCTTCTCCGCCACGAGGATGCCCCCATCCTCCACTTAAATTTTTCCCATCTTCATCCACTCAGAACCTATGGAGTTTTAGGTGGCATCACCTAGAGGCTCATTTTTCTGGAGAGTTTTTTATTTATGTTGGAAGTTCTTTTTGCTATATTATAGAAACCTAGAAAAACTAGTAGAAACTCTATTTTTATTTATTTATTATGTTGGAGTTGTTAAAAAAAAAATTACAATTTTAAATTTTTTTAAGATATGTTTTTATTTGTTCATGCTGAATCTTTTTTAGCTATTTTTTATTTTATTTTCAAAAGTCAAAGAAAAGACTTAAGAAATAAATAATTTTATGTAAAAATCAGACTATACAAGATTCAAATGATCACTAAGCATTTCCTAATCATTTTTGTGATAGCAAAAATAAGGAATTAACAAAAAACAAATAAAGCATATTTTATTTATTTATTGACTTAAAATAAAACTTTTTTTTTCTAGTGTGAATCGAAAACTTGTAAAAAAAAAAGAGGCAATTTTCTTCGGCAAATAATTCAAGGAATTGACAAAAGTCCTTAGTACTTCTTTGTTTTTGAGTTTTTCATCCATTTTTATTTTTCTTAAAATGGAGATCAATATAAACTGGCATGTGTTCATATAAAAGGAAGAATTAATTACAACAAATGCTAAAATAGTCTAGTATATGACTGTTCATCCTTTTACTATTCACTTAGACACTGATTATTGTAAATTGTAGCAGTGTAATGATAAAATTATCATCGCGAAAGAAACTTGCTAAGCATGTAGTTGAGGGTAGGATTGTCTTTTTCATGGGATACATTTGACATTGAAAGAATTATTGGGGATAAAATGGTCTGTTCAAGTTTTTTAAGCTACAGTACAGATATTGATTTGTCTTTTAGGGCACCAAATTATTATTTATATTCAAAAATGGTTGAAGCATGTTGAGCAAGTGCCAGAGGGTTGGCGTTGTCTATGCCATTTGGGTGAAGCGTGCGACTCTAAAAAAGAACTGAGCACCGCTTTCAGAGCGGCGTTAGATGCGCCTCGCCACCCCAGGCACAATGGTGAGGTGCTTGAGCGGAGGCGGCCCACTAAGAAGCTTTGCCTGGGGTTTTTTTGTCCCTCCCTCTCTCCTCCTAGATTATGCTGCCCATTGCAAAAACCCGTGGGTAAGATATAATTACCAAACCTAAAAAAATAGGTCAAATATATTTGTCAGACTCAGGTAACTTGGGTCTAGCATATTTGTTATTATTACTATTGTTATTACAATCACAACTACTACTACTACTCTTGTTGTTGTTATTTTTATTAATATTATAAATATTTTTATTTTCATTATTAATATAATTATTAATAAATTTGAAAAAAAATTGTTATTACTATTGAAAAAAAATTCATAAATTTCATTTGAAGGGTAATAATAATAATAATAATAATAAATTTGAAAAAAAATTATTACTATTGAAAAAAAATGATTTGAAGGGTAAAATTAAAAACTATAAGAATTTTGAAAAAAAAGAGCAAAGGAAAAAAAGAGAAATCAAAAGTAGAATAACTGGATTGAAAAACATAATATACATAAATTAGAATTAAAGAGCTAAATTGTAAGAAAATAAAACTTGCACAAAAAAGAAAATAACCGAAATAAAAAATCAAAACAAAGACGATGGATTCTGAAACACCAACAAAAAATAGGAATGGATTTAGGATGACTGAAACTAAAAAGAAAGAAAAACAAAGTAAGAAGTTAAAAGAATGAGGATTGAAATTAGAAAAATAGAACAAATACCGATCGTTAGCATCTGAAATTTACTACTTTTGGCAGAGCTTGTTTTCTGATGTTCGATCTGGATATCACTCTGAGTTTATTATTAGTTTCCATTGATCTGTGAAATCTTAGCAGTTAGGCGTGTTCCTGCTTAAACTCTGTGGGAACACATGCCAACCAAGCTTCAGGAGCAAAGGAATTTCGTTCATTTTCTTTCAAGTTCTTATTGCTCACGTGTAGTCTGCATAATTTAGTTTTAGAGCATATATCTCTACAGTGTGGAAAGCTCAAATTAATCACTTGTATCTTACTTACTCTGAGTTATTAACTCTGCCACATGTGCTCAACATTTACTTCTAAAAGCAGACAGTTCTCTAAATATAGCCTTGTGAGGGTATATCCATGATATTTCTGCGCTGGAAAACGTTAAAGCAAAATACTGTAACCAGCACTTAGACTCAACATTGCAATAGCTTCAGTCAATAACTGTACCTCCTTATTCTGCCAATCCTTTTTCACCTTGTTGCTCACTTCATTCCTGGTCCTTAGGTCGGACAAGATGTGATGGGAGAATTAACGAAAGCCATGGAAAGAATTGGACTTGACATGCGCGTGTCTGCTGTGGTAAGTAATTTGGTTGGTGTCCCTGGATTCTTTGTTTGGGTTATTTCTATTTAATGGCAAAGAATGTGATTTACAGTCCAGTGCTGATGGAATGAGTGCTTAATGCTTAATGCTGTCACATGTCTACATAACTAAACAGATTCTTCAACTCTCTGAGCTGATGTAGGCCAATGATACAATTGGAACATTAGCTGGAGGTCGATACCACAACCCAGATGTCATTGCTGCTGTAATATTGGGTACTGGAACAAATGCAGCACATGTAGAGCGAGCACAAGCAATTCCTAAGTGGCATGGTCTTCTACCCAAATCTGGAGAAATGGTTGGCATTTCATGTTAAAGGAAATCAAGCACAGAATAGGCAGTTAGCTTAGTCAAATAATGTAATTGAATCTTTAATTATTTGTTTCCTTATTCATAGATGATTAAGCTTGATCATAGGCAATAATATAGGATCTTGATGGTAAACCATTAATATAAGTTTGTAAACTTTGCTTACTCTGTATGTCGCAGCACTGCGACGATGCGTTCACTCTTGCAGGTTTGAAGTAATCAAAAAAATGGAGAAGACAAGGATTTCTTGTCTTTTATCTGTGAAAAGCGGGAATGAGTGTTGCCTTCTAATATTTTGTTTTATAATTTTTTGCAATGTTTCAAAACTGAATATTTTAATATCGGACTTGTATCTTTACGGTATAAAAATACAAACCTATATTAAGAGAAATTGATAAAAATTATGCAGGAAAATCATAAATTTTTTGGAAAGGATTTTTTCAGAAATTATTTTTGGACTGGGTCAAACCCGGCCTAGTGAACAGTGGAGGATGAGGCTGGAGAAGAAGAAAAGGAGGAGGAAGAGAAGCGGACCTGCACTTGTTCGCAGTGAGTTGTTTGGCCGGTGGTTCTTCTTATTTCTTTGTGTTTTTCTTCTGCCTTTTCTTTTCTGGTTTTTGTTTTTTTTCCCTTCTGCAGCGCCTCCACTATGGCTTCTATTTCCTTTTCTCTTATCTCTCTTTCCCTTTCTGCTTTTTTCTCTTTTTTGTTCTTCTCCTTCCGTTGTTCTCTCTCTTTCTCTGTCGTTCGTCCTCTCTTTGTATTTTGTTCTTTTGTTTTAAAACAAATCGTCTCCCTCTGCTTTTTTTCGACTCTCTTCTCTCTAAAATCTCCTCTCTGTTCCAATTTCTTTCAAATCTTTCTCTCTTCTTTAAAACCCTCTATTTCTCGTCCCCGATTCTCAAAACCAACACCCCTCCTGGTCTATTCCTTTCGGGTGGTATTTATAAGGGGCAAGGGGATCAGGATCGACCCTACTCCTGTCCCATCATGACGCATGGGGAGTGAGGCCACCCTACTCTGCCCCCGGTGCTGGGCAAGGTGCCTAATGGGGAGCCGCTTGCGGGGCACAACTCCCTTGGTTTTACATCATGAAGGGGCATGGGTTGTGTTGGGTTTTGGGTTTTTATAGTGTTTGTGCAAGTGTAGGAGAGAGGGAGAGCGAGAGCGTAAAAAAATAAAAATAAATTCAAAAACCTTCTTCTTCTCCTCTGCACGTCTAGGGGAAGAAGAAGAACATTGTCATTCAAACGACACTGTTTCGGGCTTTTCCTCCTTTATATATATTGCGTAACAACATATGCCTCCTTTTTACAATACTTACGGAGTAAAGACTTTGTGTAATAAGTCTTATAAAAATAAACAAAACAAAACTTCTAAAATTGATCTTCTTAAAGCTTGGTTGATTTGAAACTCCATCTTTATAACAATACCCTTTAACCAGACATCAACGATCAAAACCATTAATAACTTGGTTATTCTAAGATCCTGATGTGGTGATCCTTTAAATTCTGTTTTTGGTTAGGTTAACCTGAAATTCCATCTAGTGATTTCCTTTGACCAAAAACTAAAACTGTTCTTCTTGATGGCAGTGTTTGAACCCTTTTTTTTTCTTTTCTTCTTTTTTTTGAGAATTTCCTAATGGTAGGGTTTTTCCTCATTTTACTTCCAATATTAAGATAATGTTGGTGGCTCGATCAATCTGAGATCCCATTTGACGATCCCTTTTTACTAGAACCAAAAAACCTTTGTTTGTGGTTAGCTTAACCTAAGATCCCATCTGGTGATCCTCTTTAACCAGAACCAAAGTCTGTTTGTGTGTAGCTTGGTCAACCTAAAATTCCATCTGGCGATTTTCTTTGACCAAAGCTAAATTCTGTGTGTGGTTGGGTTAACCTGACATCCCATCTGGTGACCTCCTTTAACCAAAATAAAAAAATCTATGTTTGTAGCTCGGTCAACTTGAAATCCTATTTTGCGATTTCCTTTAACCAAAGCTGAAATCGATGTTGCGGTTGGGTTAACCTGAGATCCCATTTGGCGATTCTCTTTAACCAGAAGCAAAGAAAAATGTTTGTAGCCCAATCAACCTGAAATCCCATCTAACGATTCCCTTTAACTAAAGCCAAAATCAGTGTTGCGGTTGGGTTAGTCTGAGATCCCTTCTGGCGACGTCTTTTAACCAAAACAAAAAAAATCTATATTTGTAGCTCGGTCAACCTGAAATCTCGTTTGGCAATTTCCTTTAACCAAAGCTGAAATTGGTGTTGCGGTTAGGTTAACTTGAGATCCCATCTGGCGATCCCCTTTAATCAGAACCAAAGTCCTGTGTGTTCTTCCTGTTGGCAGGGTTTGAACTTGCTTCTTTTTTCTTTTTGAGAATTTCCTAATGGTAGGATTCTTCTCACTTTTCTTTTTTATGATAAAGTTTGATCAAGCTTTTCACTTGATGCTTTTTTATTTTTTTTTATTTTTGTGATTTTGCAGGATTGATATCGGTTTTTCCTGATTGCAAGGTTGACATTTGTCCTTCCTGATGACTACAATTAACTAGATTTTTCTGATGACAGGGTTGGAAAACTTGGTGCGTTCTAATTGCAGGGTTGATCTGATAATTCCTGATCATGAGGTTTGAAAATTCGGTGCTTTTTGATTGCAAGGTTGACCTGAAGACTCTTTTTTATTGTCGCGGGGGCGACGTCTTCTGGCGATGGCGGAGGCTCTCTATTGTGCCTCCTGGTGTGAGGTGTTGTGTGTTGAGAAGGGTTTTTGGATTTAATTATAAAATTATGATTAATGTTTAGGAGTCGCCACCTATTATTATGGTCACTAGGAACCTATGGTCTGCAAGAGTCTGGGTAAGGGACTGGTTGTGCAAGGGGAAGACGCATCACCCCTAGTGCACCCTATTCAGGATAAGCTGCATTGTTGTTTGACTTTTTTTTTCTAAGTCGGGTTTCTATTCGTTGGTCATTTCTAAGGTTCAAGGCAGATCTCTCTTTATGAGAGAGTCTCTACTTTATCAGGTTAAATCCTAACCATTCTAAAGTCTAAATTTTAGCATTGCATCTATTTGCACTTTGTATCTTTAATACCTGAGGGTGCATTTTATTGTGTAATTTTACACCCACAAATATTAAAGTCTACATCTGGACCCTAAAAAATTAGAAAAAGGTTTTTGACATGTTGGCCAAATCCTAATGGATAATTATAAACTGATTACGATATCCATTTTTGGATTTTTTAAACATGAAAAAGATGCAATTTTTTTTTATATGAAAAATTTGATTGGAAAAATTTTAAGATTTGGCCGCATACAACAAAATATTTTTTCTTTTTGAGAATGTTTTAATTTTTTTTGAAATATTTCAGAGAAAACCAGGTATTTTAATACCGGGTTTGTATTTTACAATGTAAATGTACAACCCGATATTATGTAAAATTGGTAGAAAAATATTTTAGAAAATCATAATTTTTTTCAAAGGATTTTTGAAATTTTTTCTGGAATTTTTTGTTTTTTTTGTTTTGTTTAAAGGAAGGATATAATATAATATTATATATTAATTGCAGAACGTGAACAGTAAGTAAGTTCACGTTCTGCATGCAACTTCACAGTTGCAGATGGCGGAGCAAAGCGGGAGGCAACCTTGCAGAGGAGAAGAAACTGCTGTCACTGGCCTGGCGTGGGGTTGGAAGTGGTCTGGGTAGTCTCCCTGAAGCTGGTGGCGGCGTCTGTGGAGGAGTCGGTGCTGCTGCTGCCGATACTGGAGAAGGAAGAAAACGAAAATGGTGGTGTTGATTGGCTGCTGCCGCCGTGGAGGAAAAGGAGGAGCTTTCGGAGGAGAGGGATAAGTGTGGTGGAGAGGGTAGGGTTAAAGGCGAGCTGGTGGAAGCGTGGCTTGGAGTTGCTGAGAGCACGGTGGAGAGAGAGTGTAGAGAGAGAGACTTGCTGCAGAAAAAAACTGGGGAGGAGGCTGGTTTTTTTCGATTTTTGGACCCGAGTTTCTCCTCCCTCAGGCCATGAAATCCACCTCTATTTATAGTCAGTGGAAGAGGGAAATCGTTTCTACACAGGGGAAAAATTTTCAACCCTTGATTCGGTTGGAAAGGATCCCAACCGTTGGCTCAAAGTAGGCACGGTGCACTGTCAAATCTGAAGAAAAAGCTGCCTGAATTGGCATGTTTAGGCCAGTGCCGGCGCAGATTAAGTTTCATTCAGACTGCGCTATTGATATGGAACTGTATAAGAACTGCATATGATCATTTTAGGGTAAGTGTGGTTAACTTTGGTGGACGTTAGGTGCCTTAAAGGCACCTGCAAAAGAGGTGACTGGACCAGTTTTTCTGGAAAAATAAAGAAGAAGATGAACAGTACCAAAGTTCTGATTTTGGCCAAAGTTCATTTCAGTCCTTCCTCTTTCAATGTCTTTCAATTGAACCTCTAATTGAACATAAATGTTTGCAATTAAGCCCCCTGATGAAGTTTAATTGCAGCTCTGAAGTTATGCGTCTTTTACAATATGATCCTTGGTCTCGGATTTTGTCAATTTAACCCCTACTTGACCATTAAACTTTCAATTTCTTCAATTTAACCCCCGGTTTGTTGTCATTTTCACCCCTATAGTTTGGTGCCTTTTACAGAAACATCCTTGGCTGTCAATTTCTTCAATTGAGCCCCTAATTGACCCCAAAACTTCATTTTTCTTGCAATTTGGCCTCTGATTTCAATTAATTAACTTGGTAAAAATTAAATTTGGTCTCTTAAAATTCCAATCTTCTCAATTAAGCTCAAATTAGGCTCCCAAACTTAATTTTTCATCAATTAAGCCCCAAATAAAATTAATTTGACCCATTTAAAGTATAATTAAGTCCTTGCACTTAATTTAATCCTTCAATTGGACCCAAATTAATTCTTAAACATAATTAAAATTTAATTTGGCCCATGATTAAATCAAATTGACCTATTAAAAATTTAATTATGTCATTGAACTTAATTTTTATGCAAATTCGTACAATAATCATTTAATTTGACCTTGAATTTGCAATTTTTTTCTCCATTTTTAGGCATAATGGGGTACAATTAGGCCTTGAATTTCCTCCAAAAATTACAGCTTGATTTTTTTCTATTTTTGTAGTCCTCCTTGATCTGCTTTCTTAACATTGCGAGCCTTTATTTTATTTTTGGAGCCCTAAAATTACACGCCTATTGCGATATGGTCCTTGGTCTTGGATTTCTTCAATTGAGCCCCTAATTGACCCCAAAACTTCATTTTTCTTGCAATTTGGCCCCTAATTTCAATCAATTAACTTGGTAAAAATTAAATTTGGTCTTTTAAAATTCCAATCTTCTCAATTAAGCTCAAATGAGGCTCCCAAACTTAATTTTTCATCAATTAAGCCCCAAATAAATTAATTTGACTCATTTAAAGTATAATTAAGTCCTTGCACTTAATTAAATCCTTCAATTGGACCCAAATTAATTCTTAAACATAATTAAAATTTAATTTGGCCCATGATTAAATCAAATTAGCCTATTAAAAATTTAATTATGT
>Ga0325403_1006115_pt1 | contig 11424 bp, 2 predicted proteins | sample PopdelMetagenome_19_FD_205665 | JGI IMG/M metagenome (GOLD analysis project Ga0325403, IMG submission 205665) | Populus deltoides microbial communities from Bellville, Georgia, United States - Xylem-PdKOR-R4 | ecosystem: Host-associated > Plants > Phyllosphere > Stem > Wood/Secondary xylem...
AGAAAGAGATCAAACTTTCTTATACTTTAATTTTGAAATGAAAGCAAATATAAAATTAAGTATAATTTGATAAAATAATTATATTCAAGATAATCGTTCATTATGGTATAAATAGTTATAATTATATGTTCTGCCATCATGAAAGAGGTGAATTAAGATTGTTTGAGCAACTTTTACACAATCATTGATCTCTTGCCAATTCATTATAAGTAGTTGTATTAAAATTCGAAGTAATTATTGAGGGTTAGAATCTTTTTATCTTTTTTTCTTGATAAATCTGTTTATATTTTTAATGATTTCAACATTATAAAGCTAAATGACTAACCTAGGTTGGATAGTGAAGCCAAAAACAAATCAATTATATCCAAATATAAATTATTTGAAAAGAAAGGGAAAAAAGTCAGACCCCATAAGTATGAATATTCTACTATTTTCTATAATTTGTTTATTTATATTTTAAAATATAAATAATATATATATGGTGTCATTTGAACCTTTTAATTGAAATTAGAAGATTTTATATTGTCAAATTATTTATAAAAGGCTATATTTAATCAATCTTCAAAAGTTTATGGTTTCAAAAGAATTTGTTAGTTAGTTCGGGGAGAGCATTGAAGCAATCAAGATCCCAGGGGGAAGAAACTGGATTTGTCCCAAACCTCAAGGGTAAATTGAAATTTTTTAGGAATAACTATAAAAATACCCATTAATTTGGTACTTCACCAATTGATTTTATTGGTTGACTTTTAGTTTGGTCCACCCAACTTGTTTGGAATCCTTAGGCTAATTTGGTGACAAAGTTTGACCTCGAAAGGCTAGTTTGCTTGGGTTGGGTTGCATTTATTTGGTTAAATTTTATATGATTAACTTAAACCAGTTTTTTGGAGATATTATTTGGTCATTGACACATATGGCATAACCCTAGTGGCAGCATAAAATGGGGTATAATATTATATTTTTTGTTTTTTAAATTTATTAAATTAGTTTTAAATATATTAAACCGACAGAAAATGTGTTCTTCGGATTGCTTGATATGAAAATTAACTTTACTGTAAAATATAAAAGAAAATTGACGGGCTTCTTGGTCAAGTCCTTCCGATAGGAAGATTAGCACAACATTTGTGCATAAACAATTGGAGAGGAGAGGTTATATAGACAATTGGGTAGGTAAGAAGCTGCGCAGACAATGGGCAATTTCCCCTCCACTCCTCATTTCTCCTGCACAAAAAAAACAAAATGATGCCACGGTAATCACAAACGCGCCATCGTAAAATTTAGATACTTCTCACTTAATTTCTAGTCAGTCAGATATTTTTTAAAATAAAAAAATTATTTATATAAATTTTTTTAATGTATTTTTTAAATTAAAATTTTTTTAAGTAAAAATTAAAAAATTTATGCATCCGTGTAATTAAATAAATAAAAAACTATATATATTAATAAATAAAAAAACCATAAACGATAACTAAAACTAAAAATAAAAATAAAGAAATTATGAGACAAATATAAATTAATATATTTAATCTCGCAAGTTAGGATATTTACCCAGTTGTTTTTGTTAAATTTATTTATTAAAATATTTTTTTATTTAAGCAAACAATAATAAAAATAGAGACACAAATTAAATTGATTGAATAAAATAAAAGGGAAAAAAACACTATGAATGGCTGCACATATTAGAAATATTATTTAAAAATAATTTTTTTTAATATTCAAAAATAAAATTCATTTATATAAAAAATTAAAAAAATTATAGATGAATCAGAAAAAAAAATCTTCAAAATTTAAATGTCTATAAAAAATAATTGTCATTTAAGAGAGGCTCTCCAAACAAATAATGCCATGATAATCACAAACGCGCCATGGTAAAATTAGATAATTCACACTTAACAGAAAAGAAAACCATATAAAAAAAAACATTAACTTTATAAAAGAATTCGAAAAACAAAAAAACAAAGATTATGCGCTGCTGAGTTTGACAAGCTAGGCCAGCTCATCTAAGCCTATTTCATCAAGGCCCGCGCAACTACGCCCTTATTTTTTTAATTGCAACTAGAGAAGATGATATGTTGTCCGCTTCAAATTTTTTTAAAATAAAAAAAAAATGGGGCTTATGTTTTTTTTTTAATCAAAAACCTGTTTTCAACTTATTTTTTACCCGAAATCATAATAAGCCTATTAATAACCTCAAAATAACTAAAAAAACCATCCTAAAAATCAAAATCAACCTGAAATAAAAAATCAAACCAAGCTCATTTATGTATTTTCATGAACTTTAAAGAAAAAAAACACTTAATATGAATTCTCCTCATAAAATGGAACCATTTGATACAAACATTGATCGTTTTGGTGGCCTAAATCGATGTCAATGATATTTTTCTCTCTCTACTACCGAAATCCAATGATCTCTCTATCTCTCCTCTCTCAACTAGGAACTAAAAAACAATAAAATTAATTTTTTTTTACCAAAATTGAATTTGAAAAAAATTGAGGCACCAAAATCTTATAATTTATGTTATTTTTAAAATTAAAGGATCAAAGTATAACTTTTCCAAAACTTCTAGCACGCCACCTATGCTTGATACCTTTTTAATTTTTTTTCATATTCTTCCAATTTCACCATTGCCTAAGAAATTAAAATCAATTGGCCTTCATTCAGGATCAAATTACCCAAAATAAACCTTGGAGGACCAAAATGAATTTTTAAAAAAACAAATAAGGCCATCCACAGCCTTTTGTAAGGGGTGAACAATGTTGGTTATATAGTGTTCACTCCACACATTTTACTTTTTAAGTAACAAGTGATTAGCTTACATGTGTTCAGTATTGCAGCACAAGATGTGTTTTTAAAAGTACATTTTTAATTAATAATATATTAAAATAATATTTTATTATTATTTTTAACATCAACACATTAAAAAAATACTTAATAAAATATTAATTTGATATTTTTCAAGTAAAAAATAATTTGAAAAATAATAGCAAATACAATGCCAAACAAGCATAAAGCTTAATATAAATTCTTTCTCACGATCTACAAGAATACAGTTATCTATTATGTTTTTTGTTAAATGTCCAAGTGCTTTTGGAAAAGAAAAAAATAAAATTTTCTTTCTTTTAGTTTTATGCACATTATTAGATTAGATCAGATTAGATACTACACTAAAACTCTTAGATAAAATATTGTAGTTTTGTTTTTATTCATCCTCAAACCTTTTTTTTCTATGTCCAAAATTAATAAACAATTTATCAAAATTTGTAAAGGATGAGAAAAGTTAAAAATAAAAGGGTCAAAGTGTAATACACGGAGAAAACCCATGTCCAATTTAAAATTCAAAGAAAAAGTTCTTTTTCATCCTCATATTTTCATTTCTCTTACTTTATACTCCCTAAATGTTTTGTAATTTTAATTTTATTTTAAAAGTTTATTTTCTTTACATTTCAGTAAGTTTGAGATATGAGTTACAAAGCCATGAGAGCACTTAAGAACAACATAATACAAGTACCAACAATAAATAAGAGAACACTTATGAACTTTTTAACTGCAATTCAAGGGCTAACACTTCAAGTAGTTTGAACTTTCAAGATCGTTGATTATTGAATTGCATAAGTGACTCATTCCCCTATACTAATAATACATAAAAGGTGCATGAACAAACTTACATAAATGACTTATCACGTGGTATTTTGCTACTTAGTAAGACAAGAAAACTACTTAGTAAGACAAGAAAACAATGGTTGCCTGTTATGAAATTTCTAAAGATTCAACCTCTAACTAGCTAGCCTTTATTGGCTTGGGTGGATTGCTTTGGATTTGGATAGAGATGTTTTCTCTAGTTCATTGAGTTAGTTCAACAAGCTAGAACATAGTGAAGGTTTAGTTGTTCTTTTAGGGAAGGAAGTTAAATTTTAATTAGTCATCTTATCATAATAAAATGAATTGGGTTGAGTTTTTTTTTAACCCATTTTGGGCTATTTGATTCCATCATTGAGTCTCTAAAATGTTTTTTAAGGTTTTGTTGTCAAATGATTGAGAATTAGATTTTTAAATCCAAAAATCATCGAAGTTTATAAATGATGTATCATTTGTTTTTTTAAAAAAAAAACAATGGCTTTGGTTATGATAAAATTGGGATTTAAAGATCAAGAAGCATTTATGAGTTCTAAGAGTTTAAAGTGATAAACTAAAATTTATTGAACTTCCATCATGCGAGTTTGACTTCTATTATCAACTTTTGTCTAATTGTCTTTCTCATGGTTAGTATAATTATTATCTATTGTAATCTTTAGAAAAATGTAAACAAGTTTACAAATCTTTTACTTAATTAAAAAGAATTCATAATCACCAATAAAAATAAATAAATTTCATTATCTTTCACAATGTTTTCTATTTGAAAATTAAAGAATTTTTCTCTTAAAATTGAGATGAATCATTTTTATACTAAGATCTTTTAGCTTAAGAATCTTTCTTCATTAAAAAACAACCAAATATTTTACTCAAATTAAAACACCTACATTTCCTAATTAGATATCAATGAATTTCAAGTTCGGTTTTTTGTGATTTTTTTTAAAACATTTATCCATGTTATGTTTTTCATGGACTTTATTTTTTTATCATATAATTAAAACAAAAATAGTTTAATAAAATAAATCAAACCACTTTCCTTTTTTGGGTTCTTTTATTTATTTATTTCATCCTTCAAAGTTGGGGTTTTATTAAAAAAAATGATTTTTTTTTAATTTTATCTTTTAGCATTTAGTTTATTTTGAATTGGTCTTTGTGATATATTTTTCTTTGGTTTCTATAGGATTAATTTTTCTAATTTGCTTTATATAAGGTATCATGATCTCATAACTTAGGTAACAGATTCGACGAGTTAACCCAGATTAATCCAATATGTCTCTATTTCAATATTTTTTAAAAAATGTCATCTTGAGTTTTGTTTTTAAATCCAAACCATATTATTACCAGTCGTCTAAGTTGTCTTTGAACACATGCTCTTTCTTTTGTTTTGGGTTCTTTTATTTATTTATTGGTCATCTAGGTTTTGTTTTTTGTCCTTTGATTTTGATTTTTTATTTTTTCTTTCCAAAAGGGTTCTAGTTCGATCAATAATATAATGTGAGGTAACAACCTAGTACTATGCTAAAACGCCTAGGTAAAGCATAATAGTGGTGATTTTTTTATCCCTACACTATTCTTTTTTAATTGCATCCTTTTATGCCAAAAAATAATGGCTAATGTTGTTACCCATTTTAGGCCCCCGTAAAAATATACAAAAAAATCAGTAAAGAAAAAAACCAAAAAAATCAGGAAAAGGAAATACAAAAAAAAAGTTGAAAAAAATAAAAAACAATATCAATGGAGAGAACATGAATAACACCTGAAAATTATCAAATACTAGTTAGAGATAATCAAAATATACAAGGATAAAAAAATTTACAGTCCAATATGGACTAGTGAAGGCCTATTAAATTGGAAAATTAAATTTGAGAATGAAAATTTAAAATTAGATGCTTAAAGACTCAATTGGAATTTTTTATGGTATAATTAAATTTGGTGAAGGCTTAATTGCAAGAAAAATTAGTTTTTTTTTTTACTATAATTTAGGGTTCAATTGGAAGAAATTGAAGTTTAGAGGTCAAATCTCAATTCTAAAAAGTTAACTTGGTCAAATCAGGAACTTAATTGTATAAATATTGAAGTTTAATGGGTAATTAGAGACTTGATTGAAGAAATTCAAAATCAAGGACTAATTTGTAAAAGGCTCAAGACTTCATGAACTAGAATCGATAGAATCACAAGCCAAATTAAAAAACAAATTGAAAGATAAATGATCAATTGAGGGTCAACATGCACAAATCAGAAACCAATGATGAAAATGAAAACAAAATGCTAAACTATAAGGGTGGTAATTGAATTGGCAAAGACAAAATCATATAAAATTAAAAGTTAAAGGGTAATTAAGGATATATTCAAAAAGATTTGAGAGTTTAGAGACTACATTGAGTTTTGGCCAAATACCAAATTAAAAACCCTAATGTCTCGGTGGCTTACCTAGACGACACGTTGTCTGGTTCATGTTTAAAACACACTGTCTAGAATAGAGGGTAAACAACATTTCGTCTTCCCATTATTTATCTTTTTCTTTAGGCGCTTCTGGACTGATCGATTTTGCATCTTCAAACTAATGAATGTGAAGTTACAGACATCTAAATTGAACAAGGTTGGATTCAAATGAGATGTGTGAACCTTTTATACCAATTTCAGGTGGTCTCCGATGATGTTTTCATTAGAATTGCTCTAGCAAAGCCTCAAAAGTGAGCTTACACAAGGATTTCTTAAGTTTTGAGTATGGTAAAACTAAACTTTGCAAAAGAAAAGCATAAAGGGAAAACAACTATTAGTGAAGCTTTGAAGGTATAAAATTCCTCTAACCTAGGAGGTGATGTCCATGAGGCATACCCTAGCTCTCCCTTGCATGTTTTAATGATATTTTGGATTTATTTTGGTGTTATATTGTGTTGAGCTTGGATTTTAATTAATATATAAAAATATTATTTTTCTTTACTTAATCGTGTTTTGAGTTGGTTGTTAATGTTTGCTAATTATTTAGAGAATTTTTGGATGATTGTTTTTTTTTTTAAATGGAATAGTTTTGGGATCTTCCAAAGATGGCATGAGCATTTTGATGTTGTTTTTATGTATGTTCTTGGTTTCTAGGATTGTGTGTGTAACAGTCTGGCCCAACATATTGTATATTGTCCGCTTTAGGCCTTACCGCCCTCACGGTTTTATTCCTGGTGACGCGAGCCCACTTCTGAGCCTGACGCTCCAAAACGCATACAACATGTTAGCAACCAGCACTACTAATAAGGCCAGTTACCAAACCCTCACCCGCTGATGTGGGATATTACAATCCACCCTCCTTAAGGAGCCCGACGACCCCGTCGGCACAACTGGACAACCAATGAGGTCGGCTTTGATACCAAATGTAACAGCCTGACCCAACATGCTGTATATTGTCCGCTTTGGGCCTTACTGCCTTCACGGTTTTGTTCCTGGTGACGCGAGCCCACTTCTGAGCCTAACGCCCCAAAACGCGTACAACATGTTAGCAACCAGCACTACTAATAAGGCCAGTTACCAAACCCTTACCCGCCGATGTGGGATATTACAGTGTGAGTCATATTAAATGTTAAAATTCTAGTTTTGAACACAAAATTGTTGAATATGTTTGTTGTTTTAATTTGACAATTTTAAAATTGGGATATTAAACATGATTACAATGATTTAATGTTGCTTGTTATTCATGTTAGTTCAATTATATGTAACAATTATAATGTGGTTTGTATGAATTAAAAAGGCTTGATTTTAGGGCTTGGAATGCATATTCTGGGTTTGGGAACAACTGAGAATTTTTTAAGTTTTATGGATCTTTGTTCTTCATGTTCTTAGGAAGAACATTGTATTAGTTCATGATTTGGACCAGTTTTGGTATAATTCCTTGCACCGACAACTTCATTAGTTTTGATTAATCAATAATAAAGGGTTAATTTGTATCAATAATCATGATTTTTTGAGTTTTAATCCTAGAGTTTTGTTTTTGCATCAAAACCTATTTTGATCAAATCATGATTATTGGTTGATAATCGTTAATATTTGATGCTTAATTATTTTTCAGTGATTGATTTCCAACATGCCTATATCTTTGGTTTGTTTATATTTGGTCTGAATCTTGATTTATGTTGTTGGGCATATTCTCTATGTTCTTGAGTTTTTCTGGATTTTGATACTTTTTTGACAAAACTTTTCATGTTTTTGTATATGATTTAAGTTTTGATTTGGTTTTTTGTTCAAACTATTGCTTTTTTATTCGATTTATAGTCGAACCAAATATATTGGGTCAACCTGATTAGGTCAAATTCGAGTAAGATGTGTAAGGCCTTGTTTGATTTTCAACCTTTTTTATTAATAAATTTTTGGCTAAGGACATGTTTGGTAAACATGCTCTTAAATCTATTTTGACAGTTTTATTTAAAGAAAAAAGGTTTTTGCTAAACAAATCCTTATTGGATTAATTCTAACCATTTTAAGACCCAGATTTAGCATCACATTTATTTTCTAGATATAGTAAATTCCTAACATTCTGAATAACAAACTAATTGTTATTAGATTTTTGTTATTTTGATCAAATCTTAATGAATAATCATAAACCTGTAACGATATTTATTTTTGCATTTTAAAAAAATGATAAAAATATAATTTTATTTTTAAAAAAATATATATGAAAAACATTTAAGATTTGATCGTATGCATGAAAAATTAAATATTTATATATGTGTGTGTGTGTTTAAAATAACTTTTTTTAAATTAATTTTATTAGATATTTAAGTTTCTAATCAAGATTTATTTATTTTTATCTTAAAAAAATATTATAACAAAGTACGCAACCTAATAAATACATGCAACCAAAATAATAATTAAAGATATTTCTAAATTATTAAAATATAATTTTTTTTGTAAAAATAATATTAAAATATAGTAATCAATATATTCACCACATAAAATGCATAAGCAAACCATGAATTAAGACATCATTTAAGAATTTCAAAGAATTATAAAAATTAAATTATAAATAACTTTGACATCCTATTTGTATAATATTTCATGAATAATTAATTTCATTTTTTTTCCAATCTTAGTCTTGAATATTGAATTTTTATGTATTTGTTTTTCAAACTTCATTAATTTTAAATATTATTAAACACAATAAAATTTAAAATTCAAATTATGAGTTTGAGAGATTAACTGGGGTTAATTTAATATATCTCCATTTCTATGTAAAAAAAAATCATTTTATAATTTTTTTATTTTAAATTTTGTTGGTATAGTATAGTGAGAGAAGTAACCTAGTTTATATTTAAACAATCCCCTATCATTAAATTCGATTTCAATCTGAAAACAACTCTAACCAAACATCAAAAAACAGCATTAATTTTTTCCATAAACAATTTTCAGATGTAACACCCGACCTGTAAGTAAATGACAGCATCATTTTGCAACAGAACCATTCTTTTCCAGATGGGTCACCAATATCCAATCCAGTAATGACAGATGGACATAGAAAATGGAATGGTCAAACCTTAATTTAGAGAGGATGATGTTGCACGGTATTTGACCCAGACCAGCCGTTTTGGACTTGTATTCTCTCCCTTCCTGCGCTATCCTTCTCCATCGGGCTAGGAACCGGTCAACAAGCATGACGAGCTCAGGTCCCACCACGGATTCATTGACTTTTCATTTGCGAAATATGCCGGCTCCTTCTATTCACACTCCGTTTAGTGGGGTCCAAAGTCATAGCCTAGAATCTAGATAGAAAAACGCGTTTATTGTAGCTTCTTCTGCTCTCAGAAGGAATATATATATATTTTAAATTTTAGAAATGCTGTTTTCTTAAATTTAATTTTTTATTTTATTTTTAAAAATTATTTTAATCGTGGATGCTGTAGTTAAATTTTTTTTTTCGTGAGGTTTTTTATAGCTACCGCATAAAGCATGCTAATTAGGTACAACTAGTTGCATGACTCACGCGATGCCGCGGGTCAATAATTTTTGCATAAAAATATTAAAAAAAATTAATATCTAAAAATATTAGGTCTTTTTACAAAACTATACCCAAGAGTCTTGGGTGTGGCTGCAACGCTTGATCCAAGAGTAATATTTATAATATTAATAATAACATTAAACTTGCATGATCCAAGTTTAAGTGGGTCTGAATACAATACCAGACCCAATAATCTTGGATGTGCGTCTGGCTGCAAGGTCGTGTCATAAAAGTGTGATAATTAAAAAGAAAAAACAAAGAAAAAAAACCAAACTGAAGAAAAAAAATAATGAAGAAAAAGAAAAAAATCTGAATTAACTGGGTTAACACTTCAAACGGGTTAACCCTTCAAACCTTGGATGCGTGTCGTGAAAGTTTGCTAACTAAATAGAAAAAAAAATTGACAGGTTAACACAAAATTAACTGGGCTAACCCGTCAAACCAGGTTACCCTTTTGAACATTAACAAACTAAATTAAATAAAAAAATAATTTAAAAGAAAAAAAACAAATAAAAAGGCATCAGCCATTTCACTGTGTGCTACAGTGCGCAATCCACATTTAAAGGCATAAAAACAGCAAAAAAACAAAAAGAAAAACTAAAAGCATCATTCGATAACTAAATAAAAAACATTTAATATTGATGAACTAAATTAAATAAAAAATATTAAATAAAAAGAAACAATAAAAGAAAAAAACTATAAGAAGAAAAAATCTAACAAAGAAAAAGAAAAAAAATCTAAATTAACTGAGTTAACCTGTCAAACCTGAGATCCGTGTCATGAAAATCTGATAACTAAATAGAAAAAAGTTTAATATCAACAAACTAAATAAATAAAATTAATTAAAAAAAAAGACATCAGCTTTTTCACTGTGAACTGCATTGTGCAGTTCATAGTGAAAGACATAAAAAAAGCAAAAAAAAAGCTAAAGGTTTCAGCCTTTTCACTGTAGACTGCGTACAATATTAAAAGATAAAATCAGAAGAACAAAAATAATGAGAAAAAAAGAAAAAAAATCTGAATCAATGGGGTTAACCTGCCAAATCAGGTTAACTTGTCAAACATGAAATTCGTGTCATGAAAGTGCGATAACTAAATAGAAAAAAGATTTATTATTAATGAAATAAATTTTTAAAAAATATTAATTAAAAAAGAAAAAGCAAAGAGAAAAAAAAACCTATAGGAAGAAAAAAACTAATGAAGAAAAAGAAAAAAAAATCTGAATAAACTGAGTCAACCCGTCAAACCTGGGATCCATGTCATGAAAGTCTGATAATTAAATAAAAAAAATTTTATATTCAAAAATTAAATTCAAAAAAATTAATTAAAAAAGACAAAAAAAACTAAAGTCATCAGCTTTTTCACTGTGGACTGTACTATGCAATCCATAGTAAAATACTTAAAAAGAAAAAGAGAAAAAAAAAATAAAGGCACACGCCACGGGTTAAATTTTTTTTCTTGCATAAAAAATATCAAAAAAGAGTAAGATATAAGAGTATTAGGTCTTTCTGCAAAGATATGCCTAAGAGCCTTTAGTTCAGCTGTAATGCTTGACCCAAGAGTAATATTTATAATATTAATAATAGTATTAAACTTACAAGAGTCAAGTTTAAGTGAGTTTGGCTGCAACATTGAACCCAAGAGCCTTGAATGTGGGTCTGGCTGCAAGGTCGTGTCATAAAAGTATGATAATTAAATAGATTAATTAAAAAACAAAGAAAAAAAATCAACAGGAAGAAAAAAATTAATGAAGAAAAAGAAAAGAATCTAAATTAACTGGGTTAGCCCTTCAAACCAAGTTAACCCGTCAAACCTG
>Ga0325403_1006117_pt1 | contig 11423 bp, 3 predicted proteins | sample PopdelMetagenome_19_FD_205665 | JGI IMG/M metagenome (GOLD analysis project Ga0325403, IMG submission 205665) | Populus deltoides microbial communities from Bellville, Georgia, United States - Xylem-PdKOR-R4 | ecosystem: Host-associated > Plants > Phyllosphere > Stem > Wood/Secondary xylem...
CCGGTATGATTAAGGTTTTTTGCATTGCGCTCTACCTTAAGGGCATTACTTGGAGATTAAAAATATAAGTATCCAAAAGTCAATTGAGAAACCAAGTGTCGGTGCAGACTGGGAAGAAGACACAGCGGGAGATGGCTGGCTATTTATAATATATAATCAAGGCATGCATCATGTAGTTTGTTACCAATCTAAACTGATCTAAAGGCGACCTTCCTAGCTAAGCTACGCTAAACCTCATAACTCTCAAGGGGATCGATTAATTTATAGTTGTGGAGTGAGCCCATGTGTCTGCATTCAAGCTTTATCTTAATGATTTGAAAATGATCTTCAATTTCCTGGCTAAGAATTTGTTATAAAGTCAAGATCGAAGTCACTGCAACATAATAATGCAAAGCCTGCCGGACCGGACCTATTACAACCGCTAACTATTAGCTAATTGGGTATGGTGGCCTCTCACTACACGTAGAGCAATCCTAACATTCAGTTCTAACTCCAGCCTAAGCCCCACTATTCCAACAGTTGGATTGAATTTAGGACGGTTTGCTGTAGTCGTTGAATTTTTATTTTTTATCTTTTTGTTTATCTTTGTTAGTTTTTTTTTTTTATGTTTTTAGATTGTTTTAATATACTGTTATCAAACAAAATTTAAAAAAATAAAAATAAATATTATAATGTATTTTTAAATGAAAAACACCTTAAAAAATAATTTATATTATTGTCCCAAACATCCCCGTGTTAATTGCAATATAATTCAAGCATATAGCATTAACATAAAAAAATCAGAAAAGCAAAACTTTGTAATTATCTTTGATAGTGTTAGGCATTGTAGTAGTAGTCGTTTTTTAAAGTGTTTTTTTCTTGAAAACGCATCGAATGGAACTCATTGTTACTAAAATATTCCTAATTATTCATGGTTGAAATCAATGTCAATTGAGACTTTCTCTCTTTACTGCTAGAATTCAGCTACTTTCTCTCACCTCTCTCAAACCATGGACAAAGCATAAAGAAAATGAAGTTTTGAAACAAAATTAAATTTTGAAAATATTGAGGGATCAAAAGTTTATAATTGGAAAATTTTGAGGACCAAAGTGAACTTTTTACTCCAAGTCCGAAACAACCACCATTTCTCTTTCTGTTTTAGATTAGTCGTATATCTTTGAATCTTAACCTTCCTCGATAAATTTATTTTAATTGACCATCACTTTTGGCTTATAAGAATGTAGAAAAAATTACAGAGAAAACAAAAAAAACATTGTTACAATCTTCAACGATTTGTCTATGTTTGAATAAAGATTTCACCACAACTTTTAAATTATAGTTAATATAATTTGCACCATTTGGTGTTAGATGTGGTAAATGATGAATATGAATTGGTTCACATGAGTGCGGTCATGTTTTATTCATTACTTATTTATTTATAAATGGATATTTATATTCACTGAAACTTACTTAACCCCCACCATGTTCTAGAATTTGATTTTTATAAACTTAATTGCTAAGAAAAAAACTCAATGAGGTAATAAATGTACTTTCAAAGAAATAAGAGGATAAAAAAATCTCAAAAATCTAAAAAGAACTAATTTGTAAACAAAACAAAATATAGGGCCTAAAAAAACCTTTTCAGAATCTCAGGGGCTAGAGTTAACATGTTTTGAAAGTTTTATTTTTCAAAAAAAAAAATTAATGGGTTCAATTATTGACCAACTTTATCCAACTCATATATTGAATTTCTTATAACCTAATTCTCTTTTGAAATATAAGAATTTGAATGGATTAAAGAGAATGGATAGCTTTTGCCATCAAAATGGGATGTTTCGAAAGCTAGAATATTTGCAAGATCAACTGTGATCCACAACATCATTCATATAGTTCTCCCTGTCGGATGTCAATAGCATAGTGCCATTTTCCAGTTGTTCTGACAGTGGTGTTTTTAATTACAGCAGAGCTGTAGCTTTTCACGTCCATGTCCACTTTTTGAGCACCTATTAAAAGGATGGTTGTACTGCCTCCCTTTTCTATCAAACTTCTACTCCCATGACTTTTCGACGAGCTGATTAATTAACTTTCGAATCTTTAATGGCCATGCCAGTGTTTGCAGTGTTAACTTTAGGGAGTGGATAATTAGGGTTGCGAGTGACAGGTTGATAGCAATCCCTGCAAGTTGTGGCATGAAGGTACCCACCCCCTTCCATGCATGGTTTTATATTTCTATGGAGTGGAAACGCCATGTCTTGTCACTGTACATGAATTACAAAAGGATAGGATCGCTTGGATTTGCCTGTCCTTTACTTTTGTTATCGAATTATTCATACCAGGCATGGATTTCAGGATTGTTGTGAAGAGAAATTAGTGGTCAGTCTGTAATGGCTGCCTGCCTGCCTGTCTCGTGAATGTGTGGTAAGTAATGCAGCCCAGGTAGCTGTGTAATTAAAGACATTAATTCAACCTTATCAACCACAAAAACAAACACTTGAAACTTAATTAGGGCACTGTGAGAGATCACGAGAGTGTTTTTTGAAGTTTCAGGGAAACCTTCACTTCATTACGGGTTGGATTTTTTTTTTTTGAAAAAAAATATTAACTTCTTGCAAATATATTTTAAAGAAGAATATGTGAATCGAGTCATTAATCCAATTGTATTGAATGAGTTGATTTTATTTTAATTAAACTAAAAAAATAATGATAAATGGGTTAATTTTTTAAAAAAAATGATTAGGATAACCTAAAGAAAAAAATTTCAAAATAAAAAAAACGTGTATCTTAATTCATATCTCATTATATATAGAAGAATGAACTAAGATTTATAAAAAAAACAAACAAACATAAAAAAGAAGTCATAGTTAACCTGAATTAGCATGACAAACCTATAACCCTGATAATCAAGGTCAAGCCAATCTGAAATATCTTGTTAAACATGTAGCCCAGATCATGAGATTGGAATAACCCAATAAAAAAATAAAATAAAATTATAAAGCCCTTTTTTATATAAAAAAATGTGTTAACTTTTCAAACTTATAACTCGGGTCATTAGACCTGAAGCATTTTATTTGAAAAAATTATGAAGTTCAATTCTCAATCAATCAAATATTGAATGAAGAAATTGAAAAAAGAATTTCAATTATACAAAATGATTCAAAAAAATAACAATTAAAATAATGAGGATCAAAACTAAAATAAAAAATAAATTTTATATTTGAATGAATGGTGAAATTAAAAAGAAATATCAATTTAGTAAGAGGGCAAAAAAAAACCAAAAGAATGAGTGTCAGATTTGACATGAAAAATAAAAAATAAATATTTGATTGAAGAGTGAAATAATTTTTATAAAAAAAGATTAAGAAAGAAATTATAAACCAAAACAATGAGAACCAAACTGGAAAACGTACGTAATACTATCAATTTGGATTAAATGATAAAATTAAAAACTAATAAAACTTTTATAAAAGGGCTAAGGAAAAAATTATAAATTAAAAGAATAAAGACCAAATTTTAAAATATAATATTTTATAAATTGAGATTGAATGATGAAATTGAAAACAAATAAAACTTCTATAAAAAGACCAAGAACAAAAATTAAAAATCAAAATAATAAGGACTGAAGTTGAAATAACAATAACAAAAAGGATCAAGCTATAATTTTCAAGGGTGGAGAGAGAAAAATAAAAATATAAAGAAAAGCCCACTGAAAACAAATCGGACCACTAACATCGACATGCACCATTCCACATGAAAGATAATACAGTGACGCTTTCAATAACATGATGAAAAGATATTTTTGAGTGTTAGGAGACACAGCACGCCCCGCCCGAATCTACCCATAAATCTTGTTTCTTTTCATTTTAAATAAAATAATTAGATAAATCAATGTGGTTTTACTAGATTGGGTTAATTAATCAACTGGGTTAATTAAATTTTGATTGGATTAATGATTTGTCTGGTTTAATTACAAACTCAATCCATCTAATATTCGAGTTATCAAGTTTTTTCAATCAATTGACCAACCATGTTGAATTTGACAATTATGATTAATAAAAAAGTCCATCATTATGTGCACATGGTAGAATTTATGCATAAAGATGGGGGCAGTGGCAATTTAGGGTATATATCACCTGTTCTATCACTGACTCCATTTATTATTATTATTACTTTTCCACAACACGTATATAAATTTTATGTATGGATTTGAATTTTAAACTTCATTTTATGATTTTTATGGTTTTATGTGGTGATTTTATGAAAATTAAAAATTATAACTATATTTTTTTAAAATAAAAAAACACCTAGTGAGTGAAAAAACCCTTCCCCTAAGTCAAATTTAATTGAATATGTGTTGATGATGATAGATGTGAGTATTTTACTAGACTCTAAGATAAACATAAATGAAAAGTTAGGTAGTGTTTAATATTATGATAATAAGTAATTTTTATAGTGTTTTTCGTTTAAAAATACATGAAAATAATATTTTTTTTATTTTTAAAAATTTTTTATTTTTAATATCAACACATCAAACAATCCAAAAATACATAAAACAATTAATTTCAAGAAAAAAATACCCCCAATCAAGTCATTAATGTTCTCAATCAAGTCATTAGGTATTCTACTGCATTCCTAATAAACTCAAATGAAAAGTTAAATAGTGTTTAATATTATGATATCAATTATTTTTTATAATATTTTTCACTTAAAAATATATGAAAATAATATTTTTTTATTTTTTTTAAAAATTATTTTTAATATAAACACATCAAACAATTCAAAAATACCTAAAACAATTAAATTCAAGCAAAAACATTTTTGTAAAATATGGTTTTTATCACAAAAACAAACACTAAAACACTAAGCTAATTGTAGAGACCCAAAAGAAGCTTGATCCAATCTATATGGGCTTCGTTGTGAAGTCTGTTTACTTCTCTTCTACTATAAACTAAAAAAAGAGGACCAATTTGTAAGCCCAATAGATCACAGGGGAAGCTCAAGACTTCCAACACAAGCTTCGTCTCCATCTTTTATTTTGGCGCCCCCTGTGCTCTTTTGAACTTAACATTTTCCCTCCCATCAAACTTTCTTCCTTCCCTCTCCTCTCTCTCTAAATTCTCTACCTCTGAGCTCAATAGATCTCTGGAAATGGAGCAACAAAGAAACCAAAAGGCTGTTAATCAGCAACAACATGAGGATCATGAAGAGGTGCAACATGGGCCTTTCCCTGTTGAACAGCTTCAGGTAACTAAATGTCTCCAAGACTCAATCTTTTCTTTCACTATCAATCATCTCTTCAATTCTACTAATGGATTAGGAAAAATTAAGGGGTTTAACCAAATGGGTTCCTTCCTTTTTTAAAAAAAAATGCTTAAAAATGGTTTATTTTTCGCTTTTATTAATAACCTTGCCAAGGTTCCATTGTGTGCCAAATGGGGTCTTATTGCCCAAGATTCTGTAGTTTAGTTGAGTTTAGCATCTTAGTTTGCTTTTAGCTTCTGTACATTGTTGCTCCGGCGTGGGTTATCTTGATTATGGGTATTTCAATCTTGAGTTGGTTCTTGACCTAAATTAGACAAAACTAGGGGTTTGCCTATATGGGTTTCCCTTAAATTTTCTCAAGGAGGGTTCTTTGTCAGTTTTCTTGATTTGATTGGTTTGTTTTCATTGTCTATCGAAATTGGTTTGTTTGGTTTTATGCATATAAATTTAACAGGCAATAATGTATTTTCATCCTTTCAAAATGTGGACTCTTGTATGATGTCCAACTTTGGGTTGTCAGATGTTGATTGTTGATTTTGTAACTGAAATTGGTTTCACATCTAAGCATGGCTTTCAAGTGTGGGCCTTTTCTTTTTCTGATGGCAATAAATTCTAGAGGAGTAATGCTGTTTTGAATCAAATTTCCTATTCTTAAAGGTGCTTTTGTTTTTAATTTTTTTTTTTACTTCAATTCCAAGAATACTGCATTTTTTCAGATGATAGTCTTGAGATGTTATGTTAATCATTTACAGTATGAAGGTTAAGTTTTAGTTGTATTCTGACATATATAACCCTTAACTCAAGGCGTCAGGCATAGCTTCCCTTGACGTAAAGAAGCTTAAAGATGCGGGTCTCTGCACAGTTGAATCTGTTGCCTTTTCTCCCAGGAAAGAGCTTCTGCAAATTAAAGGAATCAGTGAAGCTAAAGTTGACAAAATCATCGAAGCAGGCATGTCATTGCTTAGCTTGTTTTTGTTTCTTCAAGATTTTTTGTCGTTGTATTTTTCTTAGTTCAGATAGAGACTCGTATCTTTACTTTGGCTTATATGTACAGCTTCCAAACTGGTGCCCCTGGGTTTTACTAGTGCTAGCCAACTCCATGCTCAGAGGCAAGAGATAATTCAGATAACATCTGGGTCAAGAGAGCTTGACAAAATTTTGGAAGGCAAGTATCAAAGATTTCTTTCAACTCTTAACAATGATCCTATCACATTAGACTCTGTGTTTTTGTAGCCATTCTTCTTAAGAACATTAGCACTTTCCATGTCCTGTAGTGTTGTAACCTCACACAGCTAACTTTTGACAGGAGGGGTTGAGACAGGATCTATTACTGAAATGTATGGTGAGTTCCGCTCTGGAAAAACTCAGCTGTGCCACACGCTTTGCGTCACTTGCCAAGTAAGAGCATTTTTTTATTCCTGAATAGCTTTGCAATAAGTAGAGACTAGTTTAATTCCATTATGTAGTTTTGCATGTTCTGTTGTTTTAAAAGTCACTTGTGATCTCTAATGGACAATCGGACAAGAATATCAAGTAAGAGAATGAAAAACTGGCTGGCTCTGGCTACCTTGTGGAGCAAGCAAAAGAGAATATATACAGACTGAATAAAAATAACCATACAAATCAGCGCGTAGCAATATGCCTTTTAAAGGTGCCTTGCCTACTTGTCTCGTTTCACGTTCATCTAACGGGGTCCCTTATCTTGCCATGCACGCCAGCTTACTATATAGGCAATGCTTTCAATCTTTATATTAACAATATTGTCAACCTAGTGATGCAATCTATCGAAGCCCTGCATCTAATTCACTCTTTTATTTCAGCTTCCATTAGATCAAGGAGGAGGCGAGGGAAAAGCAATGTACATAGATGCAGAGGGCACATTCAGGCCACAAAGACTCTTACAGATAGCTGATAGGTGTCATACAGCTACCTAGAGAATAACCTCTGCTCTAGCCTTCTTGTTGTCAAATGGGTAATGGTTTTAAACCTTGCAGGTTTGGGCTGAATGGCGCTGATGTTTTGGAGAATGTGGCTTATGCTCGGGCATATAACACCGATCATCAATCAAGGCTTTTGCTCGAAGCAGCTTCAATGATGGTGGAAACAAGGTACACATTGTCGTCGTTGTCTAATGTATGGATGACTCTACATAGCCACTGTTACTCAGGATCAAGAAATCTTGGTGGGCCCTGAGATTATGCGCACAATTGGCTCTTCTACTGCTGATATGAATTCCTGAGAAGTTTTATCAGGAGGGTTGATTAAAATTAAGTAATGGAACCTATTTCACATACATGTATATGAATAACATTTTGTAGCTTTGAAAATCCGTGTAGCAGGGATTCCATAGTAAGTAAAAGTTCTTACAGTGTGACTTTAATAATCAAAGAACCTCTACTTTGCATTTTTTTTATTTTTATTCTTTGGTCTTGATTTGCAGTTAAATCTAATTATGTCAATGGATTGTGGTTCTATAGGTTTGCTCTTATGATAGTAGACAGTGCTACTGCTCTATACAGAACAGATTTTTCTGGAAGGGGAGAACTTTCAGCTCGGCAGATGCATCTAGCAAAGTTCCTTAGGAGCCTTCAGAAGTTAGCAGATGAGGTAGACTGCCACCTTTATCTTTATTAACATTCTGCCTTCTTTACTAGCATTCATCATTTATACCTGTTTACATAATTGAATAATTGGACGCACAATTCTTTTAGGCCACATGACTTCCCGGATTTACCCTCTCTTGTTATGCCAGCATTTGTGAATGCTATGCACATGCTCCAAATAGACTTTTCAATTAGAAATGTAAATTTTCCTGCTCATTTTGTTGGTGTAGTTCGGTGTGGCTGTTGTCATTACAAACCAAGTAGTTGCACAAGTTGATGGTTCTGCTATTTTTGCTGGACCTCAAATCAAGCCTATTGGTGGTAACATCATGGCTCATGCTTCTACAACAAGGTTGGTAATCCCCTGCAATTCTCCTCTCGAGTGTGAAGGTTTCTTACTTGAAAATTCTGAACTAGTTATTGTACACTTGCCACAGGCTTGCTCTTCGGAAGGGAAGAGGGGAGGAGCGCATCTGTAAAGTAATAAGTTCTCCTTGTTTAGCTGAAGCTGAAGCACGGTTCCAGATCTCTGCTGAAGGCGTCACTGATGTCAAGGACTGATCTATTTTAGTTATCATCTCCTGGGAACTTTTTGAGGGGCTGGTTGACAGGACGGTTTTGTACTTCACATATCGGTAGAACTGCAAGAAGGAATGTCATGTCATGTCACGTCAAAGTAATTTTTTGGTTTCCAATAGGAACGTTCAAATTTTAAGAGCTGTAATGAAGACATGCAGGTCTTTTGATGTTTGCTAACCGTTCTCTTTCACTGGTCTCATGTTTTCTGTAATTGTAGTGTATTCTATTGTATCACATCAATTTCTTCAACATTTCAAGTGATATTTACATTCAATCAGAGTGTTTTTCATTGTAATGTTGAGTCTGCCTTCTTGCTCAACTTCTGTGTAGAGGAATGTGTAAAAAAAAATGTTGTTTGTGGGAGAGATAGTATGTAGTTGTCAATTTGGGAAGAGAGAACGTAGCAAAATTAGCCAAGGATTGAGATTTCATTTCCTCCATTTTCTTCGTTGGCAGTAAACGAGAACAAGGTCTAAGTCTAACACAATCACTTCACAGTTCATATCTACCCGAGTTTGACATCAACATTTGCCGTAGCCAAGGAGACTTCGAAAACAAAGAAGGCCCCTCGCCTAAGAGAAAAAGGAAAGATTTCAAGATAAGAAGGCACAAGATTTTATTTATTTATTTAGTTATAAATAGCGACTCCCATGTGTGATGGCAAATATCAAAACTTGAAGAGGAAAAACACCCAACATAAGCCCATATGAAAAAGATTTGGTCAAGTTTTACCCTATGTTGAATCAATTTAACCCAAGACTAAGCTTCATTAAATTGAAGATAAATAACACATTATGAGTAAAATCAAAAAATAATTTTTTATTGAAAATGTTTAAGGAATAAAAAATTAATTATTTTATACTAAAACAAAGATTTTTAAAATCAATATATTTTTTTACAATAACCAATCATTAATTGTTCTAGAAAATTAAGAAGTATAATTTTTAAAAACAATTTAAGAAATACAAAAATTTAATAAATAAAAAATAATTTATCAGCCAAAAGATTTTCAAGACACAAGAAAATGTTTTTCTTATTTCTTAAACATTTTCAAAAAAAATTTATGGGCTGAGCATTTTGAAAAACTTTTATATGAAAGTTTTAGATTTTTATTTGCTTAAATATCTTCAAGTTTTTATTTTTTTAATATATTTATTTTATATTCGGATTTTTTTATTTCTTACACATTCTTAAAACTTTATTTTGATTTTTTTTTTGTTGCTTAAGATTTTCTAAAAAAATTATATTAGCTATCCATTTATTTAGTTCAATTTAGTTAATTTCCTAAGTTTTGCAAAGATAAAATAAAAAACATATTTTTCGGATTGATATGAACACTAACAATTTTAGAGATTTTTTTTTAAAAGGGTGTCAATAACATGTTTGATATTAATCAATACCCTTCATGCACTTCTTCAACTACCTTTATATATAAAAATAAAAATTGTTTCTTCCACTGAAATTTAAGTTGCAAAAGAATTTAAAATTATTTATTTTCTTAAATTACAACTAGTTTTGGGGTTATAAGCACACTAAGAAAAGAATAATAGAACATGGGAGCACTTAAAAATTGAGAAGTATCAAATTTAATTATGTAATTAGAGACGAACATTGCTCTGGACCGTTCCAAACCTGACAGGTAGAGGCCAAATCAAGCCCCATCACAAATGCAAACCAAACGCTATTGGAACCGAGCCAGAGCTTTAATGGCGGTTTATTCAGTGGGCGAAATTCTCTGTCCCCTTTCTTTTCCGAACAACACCACCCAACACTGCAATGCCATTGACACATCACAGTCATGACAGAGCTTTATGATCAAAGGGCGTGGTGGTTTGGGCAATTACAATTAAAAATTAATCATCAGTCTTAAGCACGTGCTTGAGCAAACACTCCATACCTGTACTCAATCAACTTGGCTGGTGAAATCAATGGGCGTGATAACGCCTCTATATATATATAACAAAGAAAATGAAGTAGCAGATGTATAGACTCAGCCCAGTGCAGAATTGTCAATGCTAGCAATCTCTCCCACCTTTGCGAATGCGCTTCCTAAAAGTGTTGCCTCTGCACCAACATCCTATATTGAAACCAGGGGTATTGATACATTTCTTTCTCAGGATGGCTAATTGAAGAAGGTGTTGGTTAGAGTAGTAGATTAAACACTGGTTTTCTGATACAATCATTCTTGAGGAATATCTATTGAGTATCTTTAAATCTACACTCTATAATTTGCTATACAATGCAATCAGGATCATAATTGTTCTGTTAAACTCAATTCAATTCGTCAAGTTGGTCTGAATAACCCGTGACCTGGAATTTAATTCACACATGATTTCTCAACTTGTACTAGAAAAAACATCAAATAAATAACGTGGAGCAAGACCCTCAAATGCAGGAACAATAAAATGAAAAATAAGCAAAAATCTGCTACACTATGTTGCAAGAATTCATACCCTGTCATTTATTTCTTGTGATTACTCTCTGAGTAAACGCCCTCCGTGATTTTCTTACTTCTACACTATGTTGCGAGAATTCATACTGTCATTTATTTCTTGTGATTACTCTTTGAGTAAGATCAACTAGCGCCCTCCGTGATTTTCTTACTTCTTCGTCATCAGTTTCAGGTAAAGAATCAATAGCTGCTGCTGCAAGATTAGCATGCTTTGCAGCTAGCTCCCTTGTTCTCTGTATTCCACGGCTCTTCCCAAGGTACTCAAGGGCCTGAATCCATAGACAGAGCAGCTCGGATAAATTAACATTAATTTCTACAGGGAAAAAAAAAACAAACAGATGATACAAGCAGTAGAAACGATCAGGGCATCATCATTTTACCTATGCTTTAAATGAAAATCAGTTTTACAGATGGGTTGGAATCAACACTCCATGTAAAACATGAACAATGGAGTGAAAGGAATGGGGATTAGATGGAAGCAAGTTCCGCGGTTCAAAGTAAAGAAAACATCAGAAAGCAAAGAACGGGGATTAGATGGAATGAAAGGAATG
>Ga0325403_1006123_pt1 | contig 11418 bp, 7 predicted proteins | sample PopdelMetagenome_19_FD_205665 | JGI IMG/M metagenome (GOLD analysis project Ga0325403, IMG submission 205665) | Populus deltoides microbial communities from Bellville, Georgia, United States - Xylem-PdKOR-R4 | ecosystem: Host-associated > Plants > Phyllosphere > Stem > Wood/Secondary xylem...
TAACTTTTTAAAAGAAATTTTATTTTTAAATTAAATTAAATTAATTGCATGAAAATAAACATGGGATATTTAATTTATGGTGTTTTATTTTTATTTATCATCTGAGTCATTGCTCTAACATGTATAATCTTATTAAATTCTTAGTTTTTTTTTAAAATATTTATACTGCATGATCATCTTTTTTTTTTTTTTATGTTTATAAAAATTTAGCCTGACCTTCAATGCAGCGTGGATTATAATGTTATAAGCTAACTTGGCAACTAGAAAAAAAAAAACAAAAACTTGGCCCATAGTGCAAAATGTTCAAGGAGAATAACTTATAAGGATTTGAAGAGTTGCCTCGATGAGTGCGCCGTGGAAGATGACTGGGTTGCCACTAAAGACATAAATACTGCCCTAAAAAGCTGAAAGAACAACTAGTTTACAGTGACCCACGTAGTTTACGTAGATGATCTACGGTGCCGCTAGAATCAAAATAAAAATTAAATATAAAAGAAAATCAAGCCATTGTTATTAAAGAAGAATTTCTCTCTGCTAGTATTAGACGACTGACTATCTATCGGTAAATCAGCAGCAATGTTTTGTTTGCTTCTCAGAATATGCCTTTTAAATTCCACAATAAACGAGAACAGGACAAGTAATCCTAGTCCAAACAAGACGAGAGCCAAAACGACCGTCCGAACCATTCCTAGTTCATCAGCTGTATCATCACGAGGCGTCTACACTCTCTCTCTCTCTCTCTTCAGATCGTGTGTACGTTGAGAATGAGCCACTTTGTGTATGAGAAAGGGAGAGTTTTTTGCATTGCTTTAGACATCCAGTTTGGTTGATTATTTTTATTTGTTCAAAATACTAGTTGTAATGAAAATATCAAGTCATGTATTTTCTTACAAGACCCCTAGTTAAGGTTTATTTTGCGAAAGATCTACGGTCAAAATAAAGACTATCTTGGGAGATTGCGAGGAAAGAATGGTGATTAGCATAAACAAGTAATTACCTTCTTAATTTAAGTGAGGAGTCAAGCATAATAATGTCTTAATTACTTGTTGTGAGCGTGACTAGAAATTAAGAAATTTAGTCGGCAACGAAAGAAATTAAGCCATGTACAAAAAGACCACAGTGTGCATTGCCACGGAGACCAACGCATGGGGAGAGACGTATATGTACGGGATCCTACCCACAATTCCATACCATCAAAGATTTATTATTCTTCAGCTGATCAGAAGGAATCTTTAAAGAAAGCTTGATCTCTCCCTTTCTCCCATCCCTTTATGAATAATTCTCACAGTAATATGGTCCCCGTCTAGCTAGCTCCATCGGTTGATATCCCCTCAAGAAAAGTGACGTGATTAATTTTGTTTTCTAACTAGCTCAAACTTGTCTCTTCAATCACACCATGCACCTGCGTCTCTATCTCTAGCGGGCTCCTCCTCCTCCAGACAGAAGAGAAGAGAAGAGCTGATACACGTATTTTTATTCTAGTCTGAATTACTGCTATACTGAAGCTAGCCAGGATTAAGATATATATAAAACCAGCTGAGCTTCTGGGCAACATGTTAGATTTAGGTGCTGCTGCTGCTGCTGCTGCTGCTGCAAGTAAGCCCTTCTGCTCTCTCCTTTTCTTTTCTTTTCTTTCTCAAAAGATATATCCTCCTCCTCTTTCTCTCTGTATACACACACGCCTGTGTAATTAAGCAACCAGCCGGACAGCCCAAGGTGCAACATGAGCTGCTGCATCGTCTGGGTTCTTTCAGCTGCTAGCTACGATTTTTTCTATGTGAGAAAGAGGAATAATATTAATTAATGGTCTTATTTGTTGTCGGCATAAGGTTTGGAAGTTCAGTGGTTAACCTTTCTGACTTGAATGTTTATTTCTTTCAAAGTCTTTTTTTATTTATTAGACTGAATCATTCCCATTAACTACATTATTTCTCCATCAGCTGCTTTTGCCTGGAAACAACTCTCTGTAATTAAAGTAAATTATCTACCCTTTAATATTAATACAATATTTCCGATTTCTTAATCTGCATTTCTTGCCCAATTATTCTACCATTGACGACTTGGTTATTTCCAATTTCATCATGAACATGCATTGTTAGGAACACCGGCGAGCTTCAGTAGAACCAAAACTAAAGTCTCCACTGGATCGAGTTTTAGATGTGCCATCACAGTTCACACTCTTACTAAATGATTATTATCGTTTTTGGATTCGAACCCAGACGAGAGCATAAAATAGTGAATCCAACACCTCTAAGATACTGCACGGTGTAGGCTAATGGTGCCCTTGAACAAAACAAAAGCTGAGTACTCAATTGGTCGACAGGAATCTCGGAATACTGTTTGGAATTTGTAGAAAGTAGTCACTAAAAGACAATAAAGGACAATTACAAGTTTATGGCCAGCCAGGATACAAATCCTGTTCTAATTTTGACCAGTAGTGTTGACAGACAGTCAGACCACGAATATTGTCCTGACGCAGCCTCTAGCTTTAGGCCATAGAAAACCCATATGCTATACCGTATGCATGAAAAATTAATTTCACGGAATTAAGCAAATTATACAATGATTTGAGCATGTGTAATAGGGACAGCACAGCCCTGGGGCGTCAAGAATTAATCCATTACAAATGTAGGCAATTAGTTACGGAAGTATGTTTTAACCCTCTACAATACGTGCAGATCTTAAGCTATTAACTCGGATGGATTGGCCGCAGCTACAGTCACTCTGTTTGCGGGAGCACATAACCATAGGTGTACAGCTTGGGTTCCTCGGAATCTTGTTACTTCATCTTCTACGAAAATGCGTAGACCTAGCTTTCAATGGTGGAACAAAGACCACAGATCAAGGCAAGGAGAATTACCACATTGGATTGAAGTTCAGCAACTCTTACAAAGCGAGCATGGTTTGTTCGACTTGTCTGCTGGGAGTCCATATCTCAATGCTACTGGTGCTGTTAAATGGTCAAGAGACCAGTTGCAACTCCATAGTACGAGTCTTTTCAGCTGAGGTCTTGCAAATGATATCATGGGCAATTACACTGGTTCCAGTCTTTAGGATTTTTCCGAGTAGAAGGTATGTCAAGTTCCCTTGGATTATAAGAGCATGGTGGCTTTGCAGCTTCATGCTGTCCATTGTCTGCACATCTTTAGATATCAACTTCAAAATTACAAACCATGGCCATCTTAGGCTACGAGATTATGCAGACCTCTTTGCTCTCCTCCCATCCACATTCCTGCTAGCTATTTCATTTCGAGGGAAGACAGGCATAGTCTTTAATGCATTTAATGGCGTCACCGACCCACTTCTCCATGAAAAGAGTGATAAAGATTCAGACACCAAGAGAGAATCACCATATGGAAAAGCTACACTCCTCCAGTTGATTACCTTCTCTTGGCTCACCCCGTTGTTTGCTGTTGGTTACAAGAAACCTCTTGAACAGGATGAAATCCCAGATGTTTATATCAAGGACTCTGCTGGATTCCTCTCCTCCTCCTTTGATGAGAATCTAAATCAAGTTAAGGAGAAAGATAGAACCGCAAACCCCTCTATCTACAAGGCAATCTTTTTGTTCATCAGAAAGAAAGCAGCAATTAATGCATTATTCGCAGTTACCAGTGCAGCAGCATCATATGTTGGTCCCTACCTCATTGATGACTTCGTGAATTTCCTAACCGAGAAGAAAACCAGGAGCTTACAGAGTGGCTACCTTCTTGCATTAGGGTTTCTAGGTGCAAAGACAGTGGAGACAATAGCGCAGAGACAGTGGATATTTGGAGCCCGACAGCTCGGCCTTCGTCTTAGAGCCTCCCTGATATCTCACATTTACAAGAAGGGCCTCCTCTTGTCAAGCCAATCCCGCCAAAGCCACACCAGTGGTGAGATAATCAACTACATGAGTGTAGATATCCAACGAATTACAGATTTCATCTGGTACTTGAACTATATATGGATGTTGCCTGTACAAATTACCTTAGCAATCTACATTCTACATACAACTCTAGGTTTGGGGTCAATGGCAGCATTAACTGCAACTTTAGCAGTGATGGCTTGCAACATACCCATAACAAGATTCCAGAAAAGATACCAGACTAAGATCATGGAAGCCAAGGACAAAAGAATGAAAGCCACTTCAGAAGTCCTTCGGAACATGAAGATACTAAAACTCCAAGCATGGGACACTCAATTCCAACACAAGATAGAAAGCTTGAGGAAAATAGAGTATAATTGTCTATGGAAGTCTCTCAGGCTTTCAGCAATTTCAGCTTTTGTCTTCTGGGGATCACCCACGTTTATCTCTGTGGTCACGTTTGGTGCATGTATGCTAATGGGAATCCAACTTACAGCAGGAAGAGTCCTATCAGCATTGGCCACCTTCCGAATGTTGCAGGACCCCATATTCAATCTACCTGACCTGCTCTCTGTGATTGCACAGGGAAAAGTTTCAGCAGATAGAGTTGCTTCCTTCCTTCAGGAAGGTGAAATTCAGCATGATGCCACTGAGCATGTTCCAAAAGATCAAGCAGAGTATGCAATTAGTATTGATGATGGACGATTCTGCTGGGAATCCGATTCAAGCAACCCAACCCTTGATGAAATACGGTTGAAAGTGAAGAGGGGTATGAAAGTCGCAATTTGTGGGACCGTGGGATCAGGCAAGTCCAGCCTGCTTTCTTGCATTCTTGGAGAAATACAGAAGTTGTCAGGGACAGTGAAGATCAGTGGCGCAAAAGCTTACGTTCCTCAATCTCCATGGATACTGACAGGAAATATCAGGGAGAACATACTATTTGGGAATCCATATGACAGTGTCAGGTATTACAGAACAGTTAAAGCATGTGCTTTGTTGAAGGATTTTGAACTGTTCTCCAGTGGTGACTTAACTGATATTGGAGAAAGAGGGATAAACATGAGCGGGGGACAGAAGCAGAGGATACAGATAGCTCGTGCAGTTTACCAGGATGCTGATATATATTTATTTGACGACCCTTTCAGTGCTGTAGATGCTCATACAGGATCCCAACTCTTTCAGGTTAGTACTTATTTCCTGACCTTCCAACAGTGTTATGAGAATGACCTTCAAGTAAGGTGCAAGTGTAAAGTATCTCAACCATTCTTCTACATCTTCTTCACCGGATTCCCAGAAGTTTGACATTGAAGTTGCATTATATATATTTTGCAGGAATGCCTAATGGGAATTCTCAAAGATAAGACTATAATTTATGTCACCCACCAAGTGGAGTTTCTTCCTGCTGCAGACATCATTCTGGTAAGAGAAATGCTACAAAGTTTACTGCCCATTTTTTCAGCCTTTTTAGGAAGTATAACTTTGAGGAAGGTAGAGCACATATACTAAATTAAAGAAGCTTATAAAATAATTTTAAGATAAATTCGGTTCTGAATATTGTTCAATTAGTAAAAACTAAACTGTTATACACCATAGCACCATGTTGTAAATGCATGCTTAGTGTGATAACTTTGCCCTACAAATTATTTGATTACAAGTGTTAAGGATAGTGGATTTTAGGAATATGCTGAGATTATACCTGACATGAATCTGAACAGGTGATGCAAAATGGAAGAATAGCAGAGGCTGGAACATTTAGTGAACTTTTGAAACAGAACGTAGGATTTGAAGCTTTAGTCGGTGCTCATAGCCAAGCTCTAGAATCAGTCCTTACAGTTGAGAATCCGAGGAGAACATCTCAAGATCCAGAACCTGACAGTGAATCTAATACAGAATCCACTTCAAACTCAAACTGTCTCTCACATTACGAGTCGGACCATGACCTCTCTGTAGAAATAACAGAAAAGGGAGGAAAATTCGTGCAAGATGAAGAGAGAGAGAAAGGAAGCATTGGAAAAGAAGTTTACTGGTCATACTTGACCACTGTGAAAGGTGGTGCCCTGGTCCCATGTATAATCTTAGCACAGTCATTATTCCAAATATTACAGATAGTTAGTAACTACTGGATGGCATGGTCTTCTCCTCCTACAAGTGACACTGCTCCAGTATATGGGATGAATTTCATATTGCTTGTTTATACACTACTTTCTATTAGTAGTTCACTATGTGTCCTGGTCCGAGCCACACTAGTAGCAGTAGCAGGACTTTCAACAGCACAAAAGCTCTTCACAAACATGCTGCGTAGTCTACTCCGAGCTCCAATGGCATTTTTTGATTCAACCCCAACCGGAAGAATATTAAACCGAGTGAGTAATCTACAGAGTAGCAGAATTTTATGTCAGAGCATGATTCAACATAATGTCAATTTTTAGCATATATTTGATGTGACAACATTCTACAATCGGTGCACAAACCATGATTTCCTTTGCAGAAGAAGATTGTAATGGAAGAAAATGAAAACAAGGAATTCTGAACTAGTAGTTTATTATAAGCAAACTACCATATAGGAGGTGCGATTGTTAATCAAATATGCTAGGAAACAAATAAATGGGCTATGAATTCCTAATTACTTGCATCACTTAAACCAACCACAACACTTTATAAACAAAGATCATCTGAAGAACTCTTTGTTCGGTAGAAAGACTAGGTGAGAAAGTGAAAACATCTTCAAGTCAGATTACAGAAATCAATGCTGGGCTGACTAGCATACTAAATCTTAAATGACAAGTACAGTAAGGAGTTATCATTTTCAACTCTCTAGAGTTTGAAGATCAAGCTTCTATCATTTCAAGTCAAGACAGTTATAGACACATAAATAAGATTTCAAAGATGTACCTTCTACAAATTTATCAAACGTCATCACTTTTGCAGGCATCAATGGATCAAAGCGTCATAGACATGGAAATTGCACAAAGACTCGGCTGGTGTGCTTTCTCAATAATACAGATTCTAGGGACCATTGCAGTGATGTCCCAGGTCGCATGGGAAGTGTTTGTGATCTTCATTCCGGTAACTGCAGTCTGCATATGGTACCAAGTAAGAATTTATTTCACCTTTGGTATATAACGTATCCAAACGTGCTTATTTAATGCACTAAAAGCACAATACACAAAGACCAATTTAGGTCATATGGCATTTTAACTGTCTCATTTCGTCATGTCAGGAAAATTCTCACAGAAAGAGGAAAAATGGATTAAAAATAAGCATGCTTGAAACGTCACTAAGATAATAAGAATAACAAAAATGAAGAGAAAAAAAATATTAACTTCATTATTACCTTTGGAATTGCTGTTTTGCTATGGGAATCAATCTATAATATTGTGTCTTGTCAGCAATATTACACGCCAACAGCAAGAGAACTGGCTCGCTTAGCAGGGATACAACAAGCCCCGATCCTCCATCATTTTTCAGAATCACTAGCAGGAGCAGCAACAATTCGTGCTTTTGATCAACAAGAACGTTTTTATTGTTCAAACCTTGATCTGATAGACAACCACTCAAGGCCATGGTTTCATAATGTATCTGCAATGGAATGGCTTTCTTTCAGGCTGAATTTGCTATCCAATTTTGTGTTTGCCTTCTCATTGGTTTTGCTGGTGAGCCTTCCTGAAGGAGTAATCAGTCCAAGTGAGTATGACGTTCAATTTAAGAAAATAAAAATAATTGCTTGCAATGACCTTAAAAGTAGTCGCCATTAAATCATTTGCTTAGACTGATGTGGTAAAAAATCTCTAAAGGAACAATCGAAAGTGGAAGTGAACAGCATCTCCAACACACAGACAACGGATCATAAAAGTATTGAGTTCTAATTAAGATTGGAACTTTTCCCTTCTTGTAGGCATTGCTGGGTTAGCTGTAACATATGGAATAAACTTGAATGTTTTGCAAGCTTCCGTCATATGGAACATATGCAATGCAGAAAATAAAATGATCTCAATAGAAAGAGTACTTCAGTACTCCAGCATAACGAGTGAAGCGCCCCTTGTGCTTGAGGAGAGCAGGCCTCCAAACAAGTGGCCAGAAGTAGGAGCGATCTGCTTCAAAGATTTGCAGGTAATCCCCTTTGGCGAGGCTTTCATTCACTATATGAAAAGGATAACAAGTGCAGAAACTTCGGCATCTACTTGTTATCAGACAAAAACATGCTCTGCATATGTTTTATAACAGACATTTTCACTGTATTGCAGATTCGCTACGCAGAGCATCTGCCATCTGTTCTGAAAAACATTAACTGTGCATTTCCTGGAAGAAAAAAGGTTGGAGTTGTAGGAAGGACAGGAAGCGGGAAATCAACCCTCATACAGGCAATTTTCAGAATTGTGGAACCCAGAGAGGGAAGCATTATCATCGATGATGTGGACATTTCAAAGATAGGTCTTCAAGACTTGAGATCAAGGCTTAGCATCATCCCCCAAGACCCAACAATGTTTGAGGGAACAGTGAGGGGAAACCTCGACCCACTGGGTCAGTACTCTGACTATGAAATATGGGAGGTAAGCATTTTTCCTTGCTAGATTGATTTAAAATTATTTGAGGTTCAAAACTTTGATAGCAGTGGTAATAGAAATAACTCCCACCATGTTTCAGGCTCTAGAAAAGTGTCAGCTAGGAGATTTGGTGCGCGCAAAAGATGAAAAGTTGGACTCCCCAGGTATGGATAGACAATTCATGTCTGTGTGTGTGCGTGCGCGTGTGTGGAAGTAGTAGTGGTAACTAGTGAGCTGCTATATTAATGACAGTGGTGGAAAATGGAGAAAACTGGAGTGTGGGTCAAAGGCAACTATTCTGTTTGGGAAGAGCATTGCTAAAGAAAAGCAGGATTCTTGTCCTGGATGAAGCAACAGCATCAGTCGATTCAGCAACTGATGGGGTGATACAAAAGATCATTAGTCACGAATTCAAAGATCGAACAGTGGTCACAATAGCTCACAGAATCCACACAGTCATAGACAGTGATCTTGTTTTGGTCCTTAGTGATGGTAAGTACCAGGTCAAAGACAAATGAATAATACGATTATCTAGATTGTTAATCAGAGAAGAGAATGCAAATGATTTCTTCTGTTTTTTTTTTGGTGTGATCAGGGAGAGTTGCAGAGTTTGATACGCCAGCAAGGCTACTAGAAAGGGAGGAATCTTTCTTTTCAAAGCTTATAAAAGAGTATTCCATGAGATCTCAGAGCTTCAACAGCTTAACAAACGTGCATGCATAATCAAGTAGTTGGAACATTTGGTAGAGCAATGGTAGAGATGATGATGATGATTGGTAAACGTAGACAGAAAATAACCAGGCCACAGAGCATCCATTAGCCAAATAATCATATATGAAAACGAATTCAATGATTTATGAGCCCACCAACAGTGTGTATGCAAGTGGATACAGAATGAAGCGGCCTAGCCTTTGTGGCGGGTGGCGGGTGGGGAGGAGGGGGGTAATGGAATTGCAGTGTCTTTCTAGTGAATAAAAAGTCAAATGTTTGCTTTAGTTGAAGTAATAACTGTACAATTGCAGAATACATATATTCAGAGGGTAATACTAACTGCTGTGGGTGCTGTACCTTTCCAAACAGAGGAGAAATTAATCCTCCCAGGAGAATATTCAAGGTCCCATGTCCCATGAGGACCAAGACTCAAACAAGTGCTGCTAAAATAAGGTGACATATCATAAACACATAAAATGAAAAATCAAATCATCAAAGATGAATGCTGATAGGTCATGATTTATGTTAACCAACCCTATTTAAAAGCCAACACATGAAAGTCATAATCTGAAATAAAAATGTGTCTTTCTCAGCGTCCAATTCTATGTTGGGCCATGACATAACCGTGTCCAACTCTAAGTTGGGCAGGGGCACGCCCACGCCTAACTCTAGGTTGGGCCGTGACGCGTCCGCGCCCTATTCAATGTTGGGCCAGGGCGCGGCCGCACCCAATCCTCTATTGGGTTAGGGACGCGACCACACCCAATTCCACATTAAGCTATAGCGCGTCGATCCCTAACTATTCTTGGGTGCAGTCACAAGCTGAACTCAACTCCTTCTGGGCTCAGTGTGTGAGTTGAATCCAATGCCTCTCAGGTTGAGTGCACGACTAAAATGTAACTCCACACTGAACCTCTCATACGTTGGGTTTGGGTTAATAATTATGATACTCATTATATCCTATTAAATACAAACAAGCAATCCATGTTTATTTTAATTATATGTGATGGTACGAGCAATAAAATAATATTATTTTACTCATACAAGATTACATTTCTACTCCTTCTACGTTGCATGAAACATGTCATGTCAGGTAATATAAAAGAGGGCAGGAATATACAAATGGGGGTTCGAAACCTTATACTCTGAGACATAAATACATTCTCTGCTTCTTCCTCCTTAATTCTACATCTTCTTCCCTTTTCTTTTCTCTATCTTCATAAAAGCTTATTAATACTTTCATTAATGTTCTTTATCACATAAAAATATCTAGTACTGACTTGATCTTTGAAGGGTCACCCATCAACACTTCTACGGGATTTTATGCGGGCATATATTCAAGAAGAGATTAACACCCCCTTAGGACAACCATTAAAGAAGAAGCTAATGCAATCTTAAAGTGAACGTCGTAGAACATGCTATGAATGATGTGCAGGGATTTTTAAAAATAATTCATCTTAGAATATCCCTAGTGATTTTTGTATCCTCATCAAATTATGCCATTTGAAAAATCAACTATTTCCAACAAAAACATGGTAATGGTAGGAGAAAAGAATTGTCATCACCTGAGATGTATCTTTTTCTGACAGAATCTGAGACAACATCAACCACCCCATTTCTGGATGTTATCTCATTGACATGAACAATAAAGTCGTGGTTGATAACATGGGGGCATCCTCCTCCTTGGCTTGTGCCTCTTTCTCGGTGGTTGAGACAGTTACCAATAGCAGTAGCATCAAGGGCATTTCCCACTGACATTGTAAATGCCAACTCCACCAGCCGCTGCATGAACAAGTATATAGTGCACAGGTTCAACTTGTAATTCAAAGAGACTGTAGCATCAATTTCTATGGGAAACAACTAAAGCGAATTGGTGTTTACAATTCTTTACGGGACATGATTCAACAATTTAAAAAGAAGGTCCTCAGAGGATAGTTAGGCTAAAGTTTGTTAAACAATCTAGATAGAAATACAAAAATAAAAAAAGAAGAATGCTAGGATTTTATTGATACTGCATAATACAATTAAAATAATCTAAAGGAATATATTTAATCTAAATACAAAGAGACTATATATAGACTAAACAAAAGAAATTAAAAAGAAAATATAAAGACTATTATACCCTTAATAAACAATAAAACAAAATAACTATATATTTCTTAACATCTCTCCTCAAACTCACATTGCGACAGCTACAAATATCAAGAGTTTGCCAACTAGAAAACAAAAGCAAAAAATAAAATGCAACTTGGTAAAGAGATGCAATCTGTAAAGAAGAAGGAACAAAAGGTAAAATAATGGTATCATGCTTGAGAT
>Ga0325403_1006124_pt1 | contig 11416 bp, 5 predicted proteins | sample PopdelMetagenome_19_FD_205665 | JGI IMG/M metagenome (GOLD analysis project Ga0325403, IMG submission 205665) | Populus deltoides microbial communities from Bellville, Georgia, United States - Xylem-PdKOR-R4 | ecosystem: Host-associated > Plants > Phyllosphere > Stem > Wood/Secondary xylem...
GGCTTCAAGAAACAGTTGGCTGAATATATTCCAATTAATCACCCTCACATCAAGTGCTACTAATATCTTTGCGAAAATATAGCTCAGTTTGTACATGATTTAAAATTGTTCCAAACAGTATTTTTTTTAAAAAATATTTTTTTTTATTTTTTTAATTGTTTTGATAGGATGATGTTAAAAATATAATTTCAATATTATTTTAATATTAATATTGTCATATAACCTCCCTTTTCTCTTCTTTCTTTTTCTGTCTGTGATCTACTACTTTATTGATATTGTCATTCTTTATATAATATTAAGTAATGTATTATTTTAATTTGAATGAAAAAATTAACAAATTGTCAATTATATCCAAGGATGGCATGTTTACCTGAAATAATTTTTTTTTTTGATAAGAAATAAAATAAAATTATACATGTATAACTTAGGGGTATTTTCAAAATAAAAATTATCATTGTGTCATTTTGAATATAAAAACTTGATTAAATGATAATAATAGAGAATTTAATATTATATACTAACATAACATACATAATTAAAAACATATGAGATATATTGAAAATATTATCAATTATATAAGAATAGATTGTGTAATTTATTAAAAACAATGATTTTATATTATATACTTATGTATATCAAGAAACTTTTTTGAATAAAAAATATAATTTTATCAATTTGGTGGAAAACATAATTAAAGGGTAATTTGAGAATTAAATACTATACAATGACATCATAGATACAATTAAAAATGTAAAGACATGTCACAGGCGAATATCATGGTGACCGATATAATCTTTTAAATTATCGGATAAAAAATGGATATCTGACATCTTGTTCTTTGAAGAAAAAAAAGGTTTATGTTCAAGGAGTCGCCATTTAGTATTATAGTCACTAGGAACCTGATAAGTTCAACAATTATTTAGCAAGTAATTGCTGAAACTGTTTGTTTCTCTTCGGGTGAGAAAGAACCACAAATTGTGTTAATATCAAATTGACTGCCTCTTCATAATTCTTGGCTGCCTTATATAAGCAAAGCCGGCTGCTTTAAGTAAGCAAAACTGTTACAGATAACGTCTAGAATTAAGGAAAAGTTGGTAACGCTCTATGTGAGTTTACCCACGTACAGACTGGAATTAAACGTACTGAATATTAATCGCAACAACTATAATAATAAAAGCAATAACTGATAAATTGCAAAACCCGTCTTGTATTGAAACTGCTCCTCTTCTTTCTGTATAATTGCATATCCATGTAAATATTGTTCACGTTCCCTATTGCTGCATGACTTATGTAATTACTTTCCTTCATCATATATACTTGGAATTTGGCCTAATGGCCCTGGTTGATCTACGTGGCTTATCAATCCCTCCTCCATCGCGTGCAACCTTGTCCCCAAGGTTGATACCTGGAAACAATTCCAGTAACTGTTTGGTAGATACCCATGTGGCCTCTTCTACAGTTAGATACTTCCAGTGAACTAAACTTTCTTCGACAATTTGGGCACCCTGTTTTACCCAGCGGTGATTAAGAACAGCATGTGGTATCAGCAGAACTTCCCCATCTTCATTGAAGGATGGTATCTTTGTGCTGTGGTTGTGAACCTCTGTGTTGGTGTGATACTGTTTAAGCAAAGAGACATGAAATATTGGATGAATACGTGACTCTGTTGGTAACCTGAGTTTGTAAGCAACAGGTCCAATTTTCTCCAGAATTTCATAGGGTCCATAGAAGCGACTCGCAAGTTTCTGGTATTCTCGCTTAAAAACCGTATGCTGTCGATATGGATGGAGTTTCAAAAGGACTAAATCACCCACATCAAATGAGACATCTCTTCTCTTTTTGTCTGCGAGTTGTTTCATCCTATTAATCGAGCGTGCCAAGTTGATTTTGAGCTGTTGAAGTAACTCATCTCGCTCCTGCAACTGCTGATCCACTTGATGCACCGGTGATAGACCATCATGGTATGATGGAATAGTTGGTGGAAGCCGGCCATATATTGCCTGAAAAGGAGTCATTCCGGTTGAGATGTGGAATGTTGTATTATACCAATATTCTGCCCATGGTAAGTAGAGACTCCACTTCTTTGGCCACTGATGAACAAAACATCGCAAATATTGTTCAACACATCGATTGACAACCTCGGTTTGGCCATCCGTTTGTGGATGATATGCGGAGCTAAGCTGCAACTTTGTTCCTGACATCTTAAAGAATTCCTGCCAGAAATGACTAACAAAAATTGGATCCCGATCACTAACTATAGACCTTGGCATGCCATGAAGCTTAATAATGCCTTCCACAAATTTCTCTGCAACACTCTTAGCTGTAAAAGGATGTTTTAATGGCAGGAAATGAGCCGATTTGCTGAGTCTATCGACGACAACCAGGATGGTATCCTTGCCTTGAGAAGCAGGTAAACGCTCGATGAAATCAAGTGTAATGTCCTCCCATACCTAGCACGGGATGGGCAGTGGTTGGAGCAGACCTGCAGGAGCCAATGTATCTGATTTGGTTTTCTGGCATACCACACAATTCTTGATATAGTCTTGGACTGATTTACGCATTCCTGGCCAATAAAATTGTTGCCCCAATTTCTTGTAAGTGCGCAGAACACCAGAGTGGCCACCAACTTTTGTATCATGCATTTCGTGCAGCAGCTTTGCACGTAGAGTAGGGTCTGCAAGAATGATGATCCGTTCCTTGTAACGAAGCAACCCATTCCGCTAAGCAAAGTTGCTGTGTAACTGATCCGCGGCAATCTGACTCATGGACTGAATATATAGATCTGTCTTTGCCGCCTGTTTAATGTCCTCCCACAAAGTAACCTGAGAAACCATAAGATGATGAAGAATAGGACTTCCCTGTTTACGAGAGAGAGCATCAGCTGTAGCATTTTCTCAACCAGGCCGGTATTTGATCTCATAGTCATAGCCTAAGAGTTTGACGAACCATTTTTGTTGCTTTGGTGTGATGATCCGTTGCTCAAGAAAAAATTTTAGACTGCGTTGATCCGTCTGAATATAGAACTTTCGGCCTAATAGGTATGGTCACCACAATCTTATAGCTTCAAGAATAGCCAGCATCTCTTTAGCATAAGTAGACCAAGATTTCTTTGCTACTCCGAGTGCCTTACTCATAAATGCAATTGGTTTGCCTTGCTGGGATAAGATGGCGCCAATTCCATCACCTGAGGCATCGGTCTCTACAGTGAAGACATCCTTGAAATTAGGCATTGCTAACGTTGGTGTCGTTGTCATGGCTTGTTTGAGCGCGAGGAAGGCAGTTTCAGCTCCCTCATGCCACCCAAATTGGCCCTTTTTAAGGAGATTGTTGAGAGCTCGCGCCACAATGCTATAATTTTTAACAAACTTCCTGTAATACCCTGTCAACCCTAAAAAACCACGAAGCTCTGAAATATTAGTAGGTCGTGGCCATGCTACCATTGCTGCAATTTTATTTTCATCTACCTTCACGCCATGATTGGTGATTATGTGCCCTAAGTACTCCAGCTCTTGTTGACCAAAAGCACACTTATTAGCCTTGACAAAAAATTGATGTTGCTGTAAAATGTCAAAAGTCTGCCGTACATGCATCAAATGCATGTCCCACGTAGGACTATAGACTAATATATCATTGAAGAAAACCAATATAAATTTTTGAAGATGAGGTTGAAATATTGAATTCATGATCGCTTGAAATGTCGAGGGGGCATTACACAACCCAAAAGGCATAACCAAATATTCATAGTGTCCGTTGTGAGTGCGGAAAGCAGTTTTTGGTATATCCATAGGATTAACCCGTACCTGATGATATCCAGCTCGAAGATCAAGCTTGGTGAAATATGAGGCACCATAGAGCTCGTCTAACATATCGTCAACTGTAGGGATAGGGAAGCGGTCCTTTACGGTTGCAGCATTGAGAGCCCTATAATCTGTGCAAAAACGCCATGTTCCATCTTTTTTCTTCACCAACAGTACCGGTGATGAAAAAGGGCTGGTACTGGGTCTGATAAGGCCGGAATTTAGCATTTCATGAACTTGCTTTTCAATCTCTTCCTTTTGCTAATATGCATAACGATATGGCCGAACATTAATAGGTTTTGTGCCGTCTTTGAGAGAAATGCAGTGATCAACCCCCCTGGCAGGTGGTAGACCTGTTGGTTCCTTAAAAATGTCTGCAAACTCATGCAAAACGGCCTCCATATCCGGATGCGTTGGCTGTATTTTTGACTCCGCAGTACTAATCTGTAAACAGATTGCAAAAATGGCATGGTGCTGGTGAGTTGCTTTGGTTAATTCAGTGATAGACGCAAGTTGTATGCCTTCATCACCCACTCCATGTAACCGCCTGAGTTGGTGCCTTCATCACCCACTCCATGTAACCGCCTGAGTTGGTTCTTCCACTGAAATTCCATGGTTAACTGTTTCCAATTACAAACCACAGAACCTAGCATTTCCAACCATTGGATGCCTAGCACCAAATCCAGCCCTGTAAGTGGAAGAGAATAAAGAGTTAATGAAAAATGGGTGCCCTGCAGGTCCACTCTGACTGCTTCAAAACGTCCCTGGCATTTCAATTTTTCACCATTTGCAACCCGCACGGTGAAAGATGTTGTAGGCACCACTGGTATACGTAATGCATTGGCCAATCTTTCGCTAATAAAGTTATGAGTTGATCCACTGTCGATTAATGCGATAACATCGCTCGATCCAATTCTTACAGTGATGCGCATGGTCTTAGGTGCAGCCCAACCTGTCAATGCATGGAGTGTAATTTCTGGTTCGGTTATTGTTTCAGCATTCTCCTGAAATGCTTGGTCGTCACCTTCCTTATCACATAACAGAGTGTTACTGTCATCGTACCCTTCTAACATTAAGATGCGAGGCTCACGACACTTATGTCCTGCAGTAAATCTTTCATTGCAATTGAAACATAAATTCTGAGCTCGTCGTCTCTGCATTTCTTCCCAAGTGAGGCGCCGAATAGGAGTAGTAGGAACCGTTGGGACAGCTCGATTGAAATTGGGAGGAGAAATGATAGATCTCATTGGTGGTGATGGTGCTGGTCTGCTGAACCTCCTCTGTCGGTTAAGCTGATCATCCTTCATTCAGGCCAGACTGATGGCCTCTTTCAATGTCTGTGGTTTAAACATGCGTATTCCATCTGAAATCTCAGTTTTTAAACCACCCATAAATGTACCTACAAGAGCCTTTTGAGTCCATCTGTGTACTCGGTTGCCCAGGCGCTCGAATTCGCGTTGATAATCTCGCAGTGAACCTCCTTGCCTGATTCTTGAAAGACTCTCATCAAAGTCCTCACATTCTGAAGGACCAACACTCGCGCAGAGTTCGTCTTCAAAGTTTGCCCATGATAAAACTCTTCCTTCTTCTTCAGTCAACCGTCGAACCCATTGCCACCACTGGTTGGCTTCCCCTTCCAAATGATAAGAAGCCAGGGGAACCTGCTGCAGTTCTGGAGTGTTTTGAAAAGCAAAAAATTGATTCACACGATTAAACCACTCAGTGGGATCATCTCCTGAGAATCTAGGAAACTCAAGTCTTGCTGTCTTGGATGAGACAATTAAGCGTCCCCCTTCTTATCCTTCACGTTGCTGGTTGGCTTGGTTTGGAGGCTCCTGGTTGGCTTGGTTTGGAGGCTCCTGATTTGCAAGCAATACATCAGAAAGTCGGTTAAGCGTGGCCTCCAGATGTTGCAGCCTATCAGCCATGCCCAGCTCCATTCGGTGCAGCCCCTCTTCCAATTGCTCAATGCGTTCCTTATTAGTGCCCATAAGATCCTTTGTAAGCTCCGATACCAATGATAAGTTCAACAATTATTTAGCAAGTAATTGCTGAAACTGTTTGTTTCTCTTCGGGTGAGAAAGAACCACAAATTGTGTTAATATCAAATTGACTGCCTCTTCATAATTCTTGGCTGCCTTATATAAGCAAAGCCGGCTGCTTTAAGTAAGCAAAACTGTTACAGATAACGTCTAGAATTAAGGAAAAGTTGGTAACGCTCTATGTGAGTTTACCCACGTACAGACTGGAATTAAACGTACTGAATATTAATCGCAACAACTATAATAATAAAAGCAATAACTGATAAATTGCAAGACCCGTCTTGTATTGAAACTGCTCCTCTTCTTTCTGTATAATTGCATATCCATGTAAATATTGTTCACGTTCCCTATTGCTGCATGGCTTATGTAATTACTTTCCTTCATCATATATACTTGGAATTTGGCCTAATGGCCCTGGTTGATCTACGTGGCTTATCAGAACCCTAACTAGTCAACAAAGATTCTATGATACGAGACTGGTTACGCGAAAGGGAAGGTGATATCATCCCTTAAGCGTTTTACCTAAGACAGACTGCATTGCTGGTCTTGTCTTAAATTGCTAAAAGTTTATTTTTCTCTTTTTTTTTTGTTATTCCTATAATGTTCCTGACTCTAGCATTAGTGAACATTTACTTACGAATATTTTCAACTCCAGTGTTGAAAAATATTGCACAAACCCAGAAAGTGTGATATTCCTGACTCTAGCGCCAATGAATAAGTTTGCAAGATTTGGATTTTTAATTCAAGAAGAAACAATTTTTTATGCCTTTCTCTTTTTGTTTACCTTCTTTTATTTACTCTTTTTAGACAAGGAAAAAATACATTGCATAAAAGATTCACGTTTAACTGTAATGGTATGTAGATTGAACATGCAACACAGAAAAACAATACGCAAAGAAAATAAAATAAAATAAAACAACAAGTGAGGAGACCATAAATAAATCAATGAAGATCCCCGAATATTTTTGGATTTTTTTGATATCCAAATGGAGCTCGTTTTGCTAAATATCAAAACAAAACGAGAATAAAATACATGAGAAAGACATAAGGGTGTGTTTTGCCAAACACATCCTTAGCCAAAAGTAGCTTGGGCCGGTTGGGCTTGAGGCCCAGACCCGGCCCACTCTTTTTCTGTTTACTAGGCTCGGTCCAGTCCAGTCATACAAGTTGGGCTAGACCCAGGCTCAAACGCGGTTACCCGATTTCCCTCCTTTTCTTTTTATTTCTTTTTTTTTACCTGTAGGCGTGCATGCACTGTTCACGCACGCCTGCTACAAGAACATGGTAATTAAAATGTAGGGAGGGGGAAAACAAACTTACCTGGCGAGCTACTGCTGGGAACAAAGCGGATGGCGATGGAGGCTGGTGGGTGGCGCCCCTGCGATGACCTTCCTCTCCTTCTATCTCGCTTCTCTGTTTGTTGTTGTTCTTTTATTTCTCTTTGTCTCTGTCACCCTCCCTGGTTTTTCCTCTATTTTCCTCCTTTTCTTCTCTTTTGTTTTTTGTTTTTCGCCCCCCTTTTTAATCCTTTTTAGCCTTTTATAGGCGTTTCTGCTGTGGATTTTATCCTTATCTCCCCAGGATACTGATCCTTGTATGGAGATAAGGACTTTGGGTCTTTGTGTTCTTGTTGGATCGGGACACCAACAGTCTCGTCCATGCTGGACTGTTGGTGGCGGTTTCCTTAGGGCTTTAATGGAGTTTTGTGGGACGAAAGAAAACCAAAAACGTGAAGTAGCTTGACTGTGTTGTTGGGTAGGATGGGGACTCCCTCATTTCTCCCTTTTTCCTTTTTGTTGCAGATGGTGCTTCCAGCTTCAGAGAAGGAGGAAGAAGAAGAAGAAGAAGAAGAAGAAGAAGAAACAACGCGTTGTGAAAATGATGTCGTTTTGGTCCTTGAAATGCCCATTTTCAATTTGGTCCTTGAAGTTTCAAAACTTTGAATTCAAGCCCCTGATCTTTTAATTTCAAAACCTAACCCCCTTAAAATTAAATTAAAAACAAGTGGGTCAAAATTGGGTTATAACAGTTGTCCCTTCTTTACAATACTTACGGTGCAAAGACATTGAAAAATTTATTTCATTTGGCTTTGCATAGTAAGTTTGTAAAGAAAATAAGTGTAAAAGTCCTTCCTCTTCTTTTCTTTTGATTTTTTTTGAAAAAAATGGTCAAATTATTCTAAGCAATTTTTTAAAAGGGGTCTTATTGTAATAGGTGACCTGCCTAAGAAGGAAAAATACAAAGAAAGGCTTTCATTTTAATGGGTGACCTACTCAAGTGGAAAAATACAAAGATTTTTCAGGAGGAGTCTTATTGTAATGGGTGACCTAACCAGAAGGGAAAATACAAAGATTTTTTAGAAAAATGTCTCATTGTAATAGGTAACTTGCTCATAGGGGAAAAATACAAAGAAGGAGTCTCATTGTAATGGGTAACCTGCTCACGGGGGAAAAATACAAAGAAAGAGTCTTATTATAATAGGTGACCTATCTAAGTAAAAAATACAGAGATTTTTCAGAAGGGGTCTCATTGTAATGGGTGACCCACGCAAGGGGAAAAATACAGAGATTTTTCAGAAAGGGTCTCATTAAGTGGAAAAAATATAGAGATTTTTCAGAAAAAGGATCTCATTGTAATGGCTGACATACTCATGTGGAAAAATACAAGGATTTTTTTTGGGTGACCTAATTCTCATGGGCGGCCTGCCCAGGTCACAAAATTCTTAAAAGTGAAATTTTCAAAAGCATTTTCAATTTCTAGCCATTTCGAGGTGGCTTTCCTTTGATGGATTCCATCAGGGATTTCTCTTGTGAAATTTGCAAAACTCATTATTGAATGTCTCAAAGTTTAGATGATATACATGCATCTTTACCTGATTTGAAATATAGACCCCCATTTCTTCTTAATCTTTTTGTTGCTTGATTGATGAGGACTTACTATCTTTGATTTGGGTCATCTTCATTGTTTGGCTTCTGGCCCACTCAAGTTGGCCCATATAAGTCTTTTCCCATATTTGTTTACACAAGTCAGCCTTCATGGTGCCCATTGTGATCTATTTGCTTGCTAGAGATTTTCTGTCTCATTGAATAATTTAGGAGGATCATTCATTACTCCCTTGTCTCACTACTAAAAACATTCGATGTCACTTGTTAAAAGACCAAACTACCTTCTGTAAACCAAAATGCTCCCTTGTCTCATTGTAGGAAATGTTCCATTTTTTATGGTTATTTAGAAAGGATCAATTCTCCTTCTAAACATAATGTTACCCCTTGTACTGGTCAATAACTCTAAGTGTGCTTTGTCAGTGACTCAGACAAATAATGGTTTCGAGTAATCATTCTCTCATTTCTCTCATTTTTATTTTGGTAAAGGAATATGTGTCTACAATGAATATTGAAATCTTGATCTTGCATTTTGAAAACAAAAATTGTTTCGATGTGAGTTAAAAATAATTTGCTTTCGAAATCTTGTAACTCCCTAGTTATTTTTTATTGGAAAAAAGATTGTTTGCTCTTAGTGTTTGGCGATATTGTCATTAGTGAAAGTACATCATTAGGTGATCTTCTATTTTTATGGGTTTCAAAGTGAAGGGTCTGAGAAAAAGCTCGAGGTTTTGTTTGATAAGAATTTGTCTCTTTTTAAACACTCATTTTATCAATATGAATAATAATGAGTACTTTTTTCTCAATGTCATGACTCTTATGAAAAAGTACTCTTCTACAAGTACATAATGTTGGCTATGGTTTTTAGCTATGAAAGAAAATGATTCATAAGGTTCAAAAATTGTTTCAAGGTTTCAAAGACTAAAGATCACTATCAGTAGTTTGACTTTTTGTGTTTTTCATCTTTTCTTTGCCACTCTTCTTTGGTTTGCCTTTTTTCATTATTTTGGCCGGGGCATACTTACTTTATTTTGGCTATCACTTTTTCTTGTGATTTGGGCATGCCCCCTAACATTTAAGTTTTTGGGCTCCTTTCCTTTTTGGCTTTCTCATGGCTTTCTATTTTTTTTTAATTTAAAATTTTCACTTGCCTCCTAGTGTGAGGTGTGATTCTAGTCGGGATTTTTCATGAAAGAATAATTATTAAGGCTCAAAAGGGGACCGCAAGGAAAATACTTATTTTAGAATGTGAAAGGAATAACAAAGATAACTTTTTCTCATTTCAAACACAAACAATTAAGATCAATAAACTTTGACCTCATCTAGTATGATGGTTTAGACTTTTCCAAAGAATGCATTTCATTAGTTTATGAGCAACGAGTTCACTACATACCATTATTCATATATTTAAAATACCTGGTTCAAGAGTCATGAAGTGAGGGTGATGATTTATTTTTCTATTCGTGTTCAGAGTTTAATCACCTCAATGAAAGAGTTGCTTGATTCATGAGTCATTCTTCAAGTAGAATGTTAAAAATATCATTTTAAATAAACATCAAATCATTTTTAAAATCAAAATGCAAGTTTACTTTTTCAAGATTCCACCAGGGGAAAAGATTTTGGTAAAAGAAATGAATCGCGTCTATGAGATCACGCGAAGCTTCAAAAGCGTGTTTGTGAGTTCTTAGAGGGAACACCTTTCAGGATATTTAGCTATAAATCAAAAGAAAGTACGCAATTGAAGGACAAACTCATTATTTCATAGAAAAGAGGCTTAATAACAAAAATCGTATGCTAATATCTTGAGCTATGATATATAAAATGGCTAAACACTTAGCAACCATTGATTGGAATTTATGGAATCTTCCAATCATCCCTCTCCTACGAGCACCTCGATAAGTAGTGGCGGAGCCACAGAGGGACGAAAGGGGGCAATTGCCCCCTTAACTTTTTTTTTATATTAAAATATTAATATACTAGTTTAGGGAATTGTTACTGCAGGGAAGGAAAAAGAAAAGTTGATATTGTTTATAATTGTTGACTTATATATTAATATAATATAATATAATATAATATAATATATATGCACAGCTCATTCCACAAATTTTTTTCCTTTTTCCCTTTTGTTTCTATATTAAATCATTAGTACCGGCTTAAAAATATGGAATCCCTGACTAACAGAGTATTTTTTGTTCCTGCCTTTCTTTTCATGAGCTGCTGTGTTACTTTATTTTTTTCATGAGCTGTTGTTCTCTGCCTCTCTGGTATGCAAATTTCTCATAAAGTATAGTTAAGTAATTAATTTTTTTTTGCTTTATATTTTAGGTAAATTTTCTTTATTTTTTTATTTCATTATTTAATTTTTATTTTATTCTTTTATAATTAGTTATTAAAAGTATTAGGGTTTATGATAATTTAGGGGTTTTGATATGAATATATTCCAATATGTTCAAAATAAATGTTTAAATCTACTAATTTAATCAATTAAATGTTTCTTTTCTTATTATGAAGGAATAAATTAATATTCATGCAAAACCACTATTATTGACATCTCTTGGATTGGTAGAGTAGTTTATTGAAATTTAATATTTTCACATGACTTGTATGTAAGTAAAATATCAAGTAGAAAGCATGTTTTTCAAGAATTGTTCCTCTTACACATACACGAGGCATTGCTCCTCAATTAAATATCTAG
>Ga0325403_1006126_pt1 | contig 11414 bp, 10 predicted proteins | sample PopdelMetagenome_19_FD_205665 | JGI IMG/M metagenome (GOLD analysis project Ga0325403, IMG submission 205665) | Populus deltoides microbial communities from Bellville, Georgia, United States - Xylem-PdKOR-R4 | ecosystem: Host-associated > Plants > Phyllosphere > Stem > Wood/Secondary xylem...
TCTTTTATTCTTTTATTTATTTCTTGAGTTTTTGTTTTGTTGGTGTAGGTTGGCTAAATTACTCTCGAGGGAGAAGCATCTTCGTGAGGCTAAGTCAGCTGTTGGAAATTAAAGCTACTACTCCAAAATGGACATGATTCATAAATAATTTGGCTATTCATTTGTTGTTTTATTGTTGAAAATTAAATTATTAGATGCAAATAAATTTGGAAGAAGTAATTTTTCACCTTGTAAGATAGTCTTCGAATAAAGATGCTATCACATAGTATCCAAGATTTGTAATTTTTTATTTTTTTTCTACACATGCAATGTAATTTCATACCTTGAATATATTGAATCATAGAATTCAACCAGACTTTAAATATTTTCGTTTCCCAGCAAAAGCTTTTATTCATTTCTTGGATTGATTATGTTAATGATATTTAGTAATTACCTGGTTTTGCCTGCCACACAAACTTCATGTGTCTTTTGCAGCTCCGATTTGGAAACCTCAGAGCACCTTTTTATACACTGTAACTTTTCTAGGAGTGTTTGGATGAAAGTTTTGGATTGGTGGGGTATCCAATATTGTTTACCGAGCGCTCTTGACTCGCTGCTACTGTAGTGGCGCGAAATGGTGCAAGGCAAATTCCAAAGATTAGCTTGTACACTAATTTCTAGTAGTACTACTTGGGGTATTTGGTTGTTGTTGAGGAACAAAATTGTTTTTGAGGAGGAACTATAAGCTTGTTTGATTGTTTCTCCACCATCTTTCATCGGGTTGCTACTTAGTTGCATACTCTGAATTCAAACTTCACTTATACAAGAAATGACCTCTTAAAATCTTCTGATGGTATCAAATTGTGGTGTAATAAGAAATCTTAGGTAGTCCTTTTGTTGTTTGCTGTAGTAGATCAATTTTTTTCCTAAGTATTTTTTTTCTTTTTTTCTTTTTTCATGTCCGTGTATTTCACTTTGGCTATTAGCTTTATGGCCTTTTCAATATACTCTCAATGATTATAAAAAAAAATCATTTTTGTTTATGTAAATCCAAGGTTAATCCTTTCATTTACATGGATTCGAAGTTAATCTTTTCATTTTTCATGTGACATATCCCAAGTTGATCCTGTTATTTTTATTTACGTGGATTCCAAATTGATCACTTTATTTACATGGATCCTAAATTAATCATTTTATTTTTCATCTGATAGATTCGAAGTTGATCTCGTAATTTTATTTTTCATCCTAAATTAATCCTTTCATTTTATTTATGTGATAATATCTTCCCTTTTACGTAACCAGTCCCGAACCATAGAATCTCTGTTGATCAGTTAAGGTTCCTAGTGACCATAATACTAGGTGGCGACTCCTTAAACAAGACCTTTTCCTCTAAAAGAATAAGATGCCAAATATCTGTTCTTTTTCCACAAATCAAGATTATTTTTTAGGGGCGCCCCGATGTCGGGTGCGACAAGAGTGAAAATGTCTAGTTTAAGAAGTCATCACCTAGTATTACGGTCACTAAAAATCATAACTAGTCAACAGTAATTCTATGGTACGAGACTGGTTACGCAAAAAAAAAAATACTATCATCTCTTAAGCATCCTTACCTAAGGTATGCTGCATTGCTGGTTTTGTCTTAAATTGCTAAGGGTTTGTTTTATTCTGTTTTTTATGGTCTGCTTATAATATTCCTGACTCTAGTGCTAGTGAATATTCGACTACAAATACTTCCAACTCTAGCATTAGTAAATATTACGTAACAAAAAAAGGTATGGTATTCCCGACTCTGGCGCTAGTGAATAAAATTTGGATTGAAAGCAAAAACACATATTTCTATTATATGTTTTTTAGAGAAAGAAAAAAAAGACAGATATATACTACATACTAGATTTGCATTTCATAGTATCAGCGTACAATCCAAAATACTCAATAAAGTCTTAAAAAAAAAAAACAAAGGGGCGATGGGTCCACAAATAAAGAGTCCTCAAATTTTTTAGAATTTTCTGATATTTAAAAAGGTTTGTTTGGCTAGATATCAAAATAAAAAAGAATAAAATTAAAGGGAAATGATATAAGAGTGTGTTTGAGTCAAACACACCCTTAGCCCAAAAAAAATAGGATGCCTAGGCTTAAGGCCCAGGCCCAGCCTGTTTTCTGCGATTCCTCTTTTTTCTTCTTTTTTAGGCCGAATCTAGCCTAGCCGTATGGGTTGGGCTTGATCTAGAGGCGTGGCTTTCTCATTGGTCTGACCTAGTGACCAAACCGGCCATTATCAGCAGGCATGCGTGAATTGTTCGTGCACGCTTGCTACATGAATAGGGTAATTAAAATGCCAACAGGGGGGAAAGAAAGCTTACCTACTTCAGTTGTTGTTGGAGATGAGCGTGCTTGGGAGTGTGGTAGCGTTGCTTTTCAAAGTTTTTTTCGCTCGAAAATATATCAAAATAATATGTTTAAAAAATTATTTTCCACATCAGTACATCAAAATGATTTGAAAATATTAAAAAATTATTAATTTTAAACAAAAAAAATATAATTTTAAAATTTTTTTAAAATATTTTTAAAACATAGAAACAAACAAATGTAATGTAAACGGAGGTGATGCTGGTTTGGACAATGCTACTTTCCTCCCCTTCGTCTTTGTTTATTTCTCTTCAGTCGTCCTTCTCTATGGTTTCTATGTTTTTTTTTTGTTTGTTGGCTCTCTTTGTATGGTCTTTCCTCTATTTTTTTTTTCTGTTTCTAGTCCCTCTCTCTCCCTATGTCGTCCTCTGAGTTCTCTCCATCCTTTTTCTCTCCAGTTTCTCCTCTCCTTCTTCCTTTGTCTCTGTTTTTTTTCTTTTCGTCCCCCCTTTTACTTGCCCTCTACTTCTACTTTTATAGGGCTTCTTGAGGGAAATTTGATCCTTATCTTCCTAGGATCGTGATCTTCATGTAAAGATAGAATTGACTCCGTGTTTGGTGGGATTAGGACACCAATAATCCTGCCATTGCTGGACTGTTGGTGATGGTTTCCTTAACGTTAATGACACATTGTGACGGTGAAGAAAGACTGTAACAGAATGGGATAGATTTGACTGTGTTGATGGGTCTTAATAGATGCCATTTCATTTTTCGTTCTCTTTTCTTCTTTTGCTGGCGGGTTCCTCTGTTTCAAAGAGGAAGAGGATGAACAGTCCTTCTTGGAATGACGTCGTTTCTTCGGCTGAATTGGGCATCTTCATTTTTCCCCGTGAAGTTCTGACATTTAGCGATTGGGCCCTTATTCATGAAAATCTTTTCTTTCTTTTAATTTCGCACATGGATCAATTGTAATTGGACCCCGGGATTTCAATGTCATTTACAAAGAAAGTCATTGCTTTCAAATTTAATCAATTGACATAAAAAAACAAAGACAAGATGCTCGGGTTTAATTGTAACCTAGATGATTGTAAAAATAAGGTTAGAATTATTTAAAAAAAAATTAAAGCTCACATTTGTTTTCTTCAAAAAAAAAATATTTTAATTATATGATAAAAATAAAAATAAATTCAAAATCAATATAATATAATATTAAAGGATAAAATTAAAAAAATAAAAAAAAATTCTTCAAAAATCCAATGCTAAAAGTTTTTTTAATATAAAAAAGGTTTGGATAGGCACGCAGGCCCTAGTGGCCCAGAGTATGGCCTTAAAAAAAGTCACTACCACCAAAATTCTCCCATCAAATGTAAACCATCGACATCAAAATTGATATTTTTTATGAATGGAATTGATTTCAACCGACCATCTTTTCTTTCCTTTCTCTAACTCAGAGAATAAAAAAGAACTTTTTAACCAAAATAAAAGGTGTCGCTAATATGAGGTTAGCCATAAATTCTCTTCATGTTTTATATTTTAGCCATCAATCTCTAAATTTTGTATTTTTACCATACTTTCAAGCCTAATATCTTCTTTGTATATATATAATAATCAAGATTTTATATAAAAATTAGTGCTAAAAACATTTGGGTAAGAGCAAGAAAAATTACATTTATATATATAAAAGCGTAAGCTATTGAAGGGCATGATTGAAGAGGGAAAACAAAAGTTAGAAAATTAACACACACACACACACAAACATACACATTGTCGCACGTGTGAGGCGTCGCGAGAATCATACTCCACACTCATGTGTGTATCTGGAAAATATAGGGAGACAAGTAATTCTTGTCTTTTATTAGTGGAAAAATGGGATGGGAGTCACCACCTAGTATTTTGGTCACTAGGAACCCTAACTGGTCTTAGAGATCGGGCACGGAGACTGGTTGCGTATAGGGAAGACATTAGCACCCCAAATACGCCCTACCTAAGGTAAGCTGCATTGTTTAATTATTTGATACAAAAAAAAAATAAGTGTAACAACCCGGCTTTTCAAGCCCAAAACAACAATAATTTTTTTTGTACTTGACACACATCGTGTCGGTAATCGGCGAACATGTTCCCTTCACATCATCAATATACAATCCATACATCAACAACAATCAACATTTCATTTAAAAGTGAATCTTACATAAACTCATAATATTATGTTTACACGATTAGAAGTTCGCATTTAAAATATACATGCATAGACATGAGTTTGTATTCTATCCTACAAATAGTCATCACAAATTTAATCTAAAAGGATCTAATAATAGTTATACATTCAGTATATTGATTCATATAAAATACATCATGATTTAGAATGCAACTACATGATTCCTTGCAAAAGTAGGTTCCCGTGTATTGGGTTTCAGAGGCACCTTGTTCGTATGATGTCCCTACTGCAGTACAAAACATTTACAAGAATGCAATTACTTAATAATAATAATAAAAAGAAGAAAACGATATGACAGTTTAATGAAGCATTAACATTATCTCATGTTCGAAACGTGACATTTGTAGTTCCTTCATGTTCTTGGGATACACAACTTGTAATACATATATATGAACCAATTCTTAATATCAACCATAATCTTAAATCCGGCCATTCTTTTAAGACATTATTTGTCGAGGTTAACTGTTCACTAACCCCGGCCATCCCCTTCGAATGCCATCAACCAAAGCTAATCAATCGTTTGTCCCAGTCGTCCATTCAGATGCCATTAGCCAAAACTAATCATTCATTTGTCCCGGTCATCCATTCGGATGCCATTAGCCAAAGCTAATCAATTGTTTGTCTCAGTCATCCCTTTGGATGCAATTGGTCAAAGTTAATCATTCATTTGTCCTGGTCATCCCTTCGGATGCATAGCCCAAGCAAATCATTCATTTGTCCCGGTCATCCCTTTGGATGCCATTAGCCAAAGCTAATCAATTGTTTGTCCCGGTTATCCCTTCGGATGCATAGCCCAAGCAAATCATTCATTTGTCCCGGTCATCCCTTTGGATGCCATTAGCCAAAGCTAATCAATTGTTTGTCCCGATTATCCCTTCGGATGTATAGCCAGAGCTAATTATTCATTTGTCCTGGCCATCCCTTCGGATGCAATTAGCCGAAGCTAATCAATTGTTTGTCATGGTCATCCCTTTGGATGCCATTAGCCAAAGCTAATCATTCATTTATCCCCATCCCTTCGGATGCAATTAGCTGAAGCTAATCAATTGTTTGTCCTGGCCATCCCTTCGGATACCATTAGCTGAAGCTAATCATTCATTTGTCCCGGCCATCCCTTCGGATGCAATTAGTCGAAGCTAATCAATTATTTGTCCCGGCCATCCCTTCGGATGCCATTAGTGGATGTTTTCACACAAGCTAGTGCTGACATGGTTGATTTTCATATTTCCACTGTTTTTCAAGCCCTCAACTCTGAGGAAAATCATTCCTTTGTCCCGGCCATCCCTTTGGATGCAATTAGCCAAAGCTAATCATTCGTTTGTCCCGGTCATCCTTTCGAATGTCATTAGCCGAAGCTAATCAATTGTTTGTCCCGGCCATCCCTTCTAATGCCATTAGCCAAAGCTAATCATTTGTTACCATTTAAGCACTTGACGGTCTGATATCTGAATTAACACAATATGGTAACATTCATGATAAAGTATTTTCATTATTCAACATTATTTAAAAGAAAGGTGAAAGTCACATACCTACAGTTGAAGCTCTACTCATGCTCCCCTGTTGCTGCTGTTGCACCACACCGGAGGTCCCTCCTCAAACTTGCAGACCTACTGTGCGAGATACTCACCTTCTATACCGAATGTTTGTTTCAGATCTCCACCATTAAGAATCTAGACAGAATCAGGAAGAACAACATATCCCAATTATAGCCTAATCCAACGGTGGTTGAAGGAGAAAACAGACAGCAAAGAAAACTGTCCAGAAGTATATTTTCCCATATATTCTCCTCCCTCGATATCTCTCAAACGGGGACTGATATAGAAAATCCCTCCGGTGATAATGTACACGACATAGATGAGAACAATATATCCGAATATTGTTCTGATCCAACGATGGAAGGTGAAGTTATAGTTGTTGGATGTTATGTCATCAATATGTCTTCTCTTCAGCCTCTCTCTAAACTCTCTCTTACTCTTGCCAGTCCCTCCAAGAGAGAAAATAGAATGATATTTATAGTTCTAACATCTTGTTAATTGCACATTTATCCCCACCCCTTTTTATCATTTTTACATAAACTCTCAACCTTCTGTTATTTGAATATTGACCTCTCTTGATCTTACGTATTCATTTTGTCCTCACAATTGTTTTTCTTTTCAATAATTTAGTACTATATTCACTTTTCATTTCATTAATTTCACTATTTTTTATCTTGATTTAGGTTTCTTTAATTTAATTTAACCCATTTTACTATTGGTTAAATTTCTCATCTTTTAAATACCCAGAAAATTATAACCGGGGGTTTACAATAAGGTCTTGTCATGTTTTCTAATTGTTGGTCTGTCTATGGTTCAAGAAAATCCCTTCTTGGTAAGAAGGTTCTTATCTTATCGGGTAAAGCTTAACCATTCTAACGTCAACAAAAGAACTACCTTTTTAATATCAGGAATACGTTTTACATATAAATTTGTAATCCCGGATATTAAAAGAAAACAAAATAAATTTTTTGAATTTTTTTGAAATATTAGCCAAGTTCTCGTGACTTTAATAAACTGGTTATTAAAGCCAAAATGCATGTTAAAACATAATTGTTTTTGATGTTTTATTTGTTGTATGAAAATACAATATGATTTTTTTGCTTTTAGAGACTTGACCGTATGCATGAAAACATAGACATGTTTTTTTTTATGAAAACCGGGTATTTTACTACCAGATTTGTATTTTTACGGTATAAAGTACAAACCAATATTAAGCAAAATTTCATAACAAAATACACAGGGAAATCATGAATTTTTCCAAAAATATTTTTTTTGAAAATTTTTGAAACTAGACCAGACCCGACCTAAAAAATATTATGGGCTGAAACCCACTAATGGACAGAAGGCGTGAATTAATTCATGCCTACTGTTCATGTAGTGAACAGCGGGGAAGAAGAAGAAGAAGAAGGGGGAGGATGGCTAACCTGCGATGGTGGTGGTCTGGCCGGCGTGAAGGGCAGCGTGGGGCCAGCGGTGGTGGCAGACGGTGGCTGAGGCGATGGTCTTTCTTCTTCTCCCCTCTGCTTCGTTGTGCTGTTTTCTTTCTCTATTTTTTGTTCTCTCTGTCAACAAGGTTTCTTCCCTCTCTGTAATGGATGTGTGGCCTCCCTCCTATTCGTAGTGGATCATAGTGGCGGGGGAGAGGCACGGCGGCAGCGGCTGCGGTTTTTTCTTCTTCCCCGTGTGTGTTGCCTCTGTCAACAACGTCCACCTCTCTCTGTCGTAGTTGTGCTGCTGATAGCTCACGGTGCTGGTGGCAATAGAGGAACTGGGGGAGCTATTTGGCCGGTGGTTCTCCTTCCCTTCTCAGCATTGTCCTCTATTTCTGGCCTTCTCTGTTCCTCTTATCTGTCTTTAAAATCTTCTTCCCTACCCCCGGTTTGTTTTCCTTCTCTATTCGATTCCGTTTCTTCCCTCTCTGTCATTGCTCTGCTCCTCTCTTCTTCCCCCTTTCTCTTCCTTTTTTCTTCTGTTTTGTCCGAGCTTCACTCCTCTCAAAAACAAACTCTTCCCTCTGTTTTCTGTTCTCCCCCCTCCCTTCAATTTGTTCCCCCTTTTTCTATTTATAAGTAAGCGGAGAGGGACCCCCCCTGCTCTGTCCCATCGTGGTGCACTTTCCCTCTCTCAACTCTCTCTCATTTTGCTCTCTAACGTATGCCTCTATTTATAGGCATCCATGGCAGCTGCTTTTGCTTTTTTGTCAACAATGGTGGCCACCAACTCCAGCTTATCTTCAACAATGGTGGCTGTCAACCTTTGACATTTGGGATGGGTGCACATGGTTGGTGCAGCTCCAGCTGTAGCTGCTGCATTTGTCAATGGACGGTGCAGTCCATTGATGATTGCTGCACATTAATGGCAACAATCCTAACATGGGTTTTGGCAGGGTTTTATGCTAGTGGGAGGGAGAGAAAGTGATCGGGAAAAAGATTTTCTAAAATCTTCTTCTTCCCTGCCTTTGCATGCACAGGGAAGAAGGAGAACAGTGCCGTCAAAACGGCACTATTTCGGTGTTTTTTTTTTTAAAGAAAATTTAATTGGAAAGAATCCAAAAATAGGTTATGACATATATATATATATATATATATATATATATATATATATATATATATATATGCAATGAACCGAAATAGTGAATATTCATATGCAATGAACCGTGCACCTCATGTCTTTTAGTTTTAGTATAATGAGGCATTTCAAAAAGTTTGAGTTTAGTACCAGTAATGTTCAAAAGTCTTGTTTTGGGTACAATTTTTGTTCGTAAGTCTTTTTCGGTCCTTATAATCCTCTACATTATTACTTCATAATCATGTAATAATTCATTAAATTACTAATATAATTACAATATAGTTCTTCAAATGAATAAATTTATGCAATCAGATCGCTGCATTAATTCATATATCGAATCATTTTTACATTAAAAAAAAATAAATAGTAAAAAAGTAAAAACAATTGTGCATGATATTGTAAAAATTTCTCCTCGGGATGCGGTGTCAAGGAAGTTCATGATATGCATGAAATTTTATTAGTATTAACGTGACGTGCTCACGTAAAAGAAAATTAAAGACTTTGCTGTTTGATTTCCGAATCCAAAAGTTTTGAATGTTCTTAGCAAATACTATTCCTTGCATAACTCTCTGCTTCAACTTGAGCAATCTTCTGTTAATTGGTCTCTATTCGACGATCAGTTAACATTATCTTCAAGCACAGCCGGTCTAACTTAGAACAGCCATTAACTTAATTAGAGGAAACAAAAGAAGTACTGGGCAACACGAAACCTCATAGCACAAATTGTATCATGATGCTAAGAAATTAGCCAAAAATGTGCTGAAGGACAAAAGAAAACACCAAACAATGCAATTAATATACTACTTAAAGATTTCGAAAGTATTTTTGTATCTATCCTAGAAAAGCAATTTAGATTTAATTTCCAACAAAACAGTCTTCGATTTGATTCTCTACGGTCTTTGATATTCAGTTATAATTATTCCTTCGCAATGAATTGAACTGAAATTCAAATGATAATTAATATAAGTTGGTTAGTATTTAAATATCAGGAATAGACTAGAAAATTTTTAAAATTATTTTAAATATCAATAATTTTAATTAGAAGTAATTTTTTATTACAATATACAAATTATAAAAAGCTCTTAGATGATGTCTAAGAATGTTTGCGACAAAAAAAAATATGGGTATGTCACAAAGTTTCATTCCAGTACTTATAATATTCAAGAATCTTATTTTTGTTTAAAAGCTTGGTTATTTAGGAAGTCTTTTTGGTCCTTGTATTTTTATAAAAATTACAATTTAGTTTTTATGATAAATAACTTTTGCAATCAGATCTCTATGTTATTACTTTTCATTTGGGTAAATCAGCATGTGGAAATGTAGAAATCACTACAAGATTTAATAATTTATTGATGATAAATTCTGTCGGTAATTATTTTATCAACAAATTCAAAGACGGAAATTGTCCGTTGAAAAAAATCTCATCGGTAATTTCTAGTCTATCGGTAAGTTCGTTATTAATAAAAAAAAAAATTACTAATAATTTTATAAATACACTAAACATGCAAAAAAATAAAATTTACTCGTTTCACTCCATCTATAATTTTGTCATTGCAGTGGCGTTTTCCTTATCCATGTAATTAGAAAAACAAATGCTAGTTAACTAGAAAGAATAATATATGTTGCAAGACTTGCAGTTGAGACTACACGTGAATTGTAGTTTAGAATGATTAGGTGATGCAACTTAGTGGCATGATTGATAGAAATCCCATTGGATTGAAAATATTTCTTTATTAGATTGATGCACTTTCTTGTTAATCAAGCACATTGAAATCATATGCTTTGATTCAAGCCCTAAATAATGAATCAAATGTCCGACTTCAAAATATATGAATTTCAATTCGTAAAAGGCGACGGTCTCATACAATAGAAAAACTAATATTAAAAAGTTAATTGAAGCGACTATATATGTCTTGCCAAAAAAATATATTCAAAATTAGTTTGTTAGTTCAAGCAATAACCTAAAAAAAATTAAAAATAAAAAGAAGATTAATTTCTTATACTAATATGGACTCTCTACTGTTGATTCAAATACAATTGATAGTTTTTCATTTTATTTTTATCAAAGAATCATCTTCACATCCATCCTAAGATCATAGTTTTTATATTAATTTTCTTCAAGTTAACAATGTATATATTTTCTTACTCCATTGTGTTTAGATTAATGTTCCTAACCCTTTTATCCTATTCTTAGTGTTAAAGAATAATATAAATCATATCTTGGGACCTCACCTAACAGCTTAAACTATTGGGTTGAGATGGTTCTTTGACATGGTATCAGAGCCTTGATGACCAAGCGGTCACGAGTTCGAATCTCACCATTTCTATTATTTGATAAAAATCAAGCACAAGGTAATGTGAGCCTGTGCAAGTTTAAAGCCCAAAGGGCTTTCACTTGAGAGGGTGTGCATGTTAGAGAATAATATAAATCATAACTTAGGATCTTATATAACAGTTTAAATTATTGGATTCATTGACACTTAGAAACATTAATCTACGTGAATTTCTTGTACAAAATGGAACAAACTACACATATTAAGAAAGCTTTATTAATCGCGGTTGGTTGTTATTAGATAGAGTATAATATAAAATTATTTTTGAGAGCTCATATAAAAATACAAATTATTTGGTTGAATTAATTTTGTATTATGGTATTAACTAAGCAATTATAAATTTAAATATTACAGGCAGTTATAATCCTATCAAGACAATTGAAGACTTTGCTTAAGATTAATTATTGTTTTCGATCCATTGAAATCACCTTTTAGGCA
>Ga0325403_1006129_pt1 | contig 11410 bp, 5 predicted proteins | sample PopdelMetagenome_19_FD_205665 | JGI IMG/M metagenome (GOLD analysis project Ga0325403, IMG submission 205665) | Populus deltoides microbial communities from Bellville, Georgia, United States - Xylem-PdKOR-R4 | ecosystem: Host-associated > Plants > Phyllosphere > Stem > Wood/Secondary xylem...
AAAATAAAAATAAAGAATTATAGTTAAAGAAACAAAGCAGGAGGATCTGTAAGTATCAATATCATCCAGTCAAAGTATATCAGTAAAAGATGTGCCTTATTCAAACTTCTGATACACAGAGACATGGTAAATATCTCTGCTGAGGGGGTTGTAAATCATACTTTGGCATCAACGACTTGCCAAATGTGCCTCAGTGATGCAGACCGGGTAGCAAGCCTCATATTTAAGACACCCAAAACAACAAAAAAGGCTTGACATTGCTGAGTCATAAATTTCACAATTGGGCACTTTAAGTTTCTTATGTAATGATTGGAGTTTCATTCCCGTTTCCTCATGTAGCTTTTATTTCCCTAATTAATTTGGGGTTGTTTGCTTTAGGAGTCTAAGAGTTTAATTTTCTTTCCGTTTCTCCATTCAGCTTTTATTTCCTAGTTAATGCAGGATTGTTTCCTGATCTAAGGGAGTTGTTTTTAGAAGTCTAAGAGGTCAGTTCCTCTATTTATTTGATGGTAATCGCTTTGCGACAGGGGGAGGAAATAAAGATAAAAAAACTTCTTTGAGTAGTTAACTCAAAAATCTCTCTTCTTTCTATTTTTCTGCGGAATTACAGATCGCAGAAACCCTTGTGTGTTGGAACGCGTGTGAGTTCCGTTCTAGCCTGCATCACTCAGATACCCAGGGGCCTCACAAAAGGGTATAACATGACTCATTATTTAAGCATCATAACCAGGTAAGTCTCCCTGACACTTCTATAATTTGAGAAGATAAAGGCAACACCATCTCCTATTTTACCAAGTTCCTGAACTGGATAATGCAGAAGGATGAGGTTTTATTCTCTAGCCCACAGCGAAATGCTAGTTTCTAATCTCAGTTTAAATAAACAGAGTAACAAGGTATATATAGTTTTAACTTCTGATCTAGTTAACAGAAACCTTGCCATGTACATCCAAATTGTTACCACAATTTCTTTTCTCCCATAATCAATCTACAATATGGACAAAAAGGAAAAAGAAAATGAAGGAGCGTTCACTATAACTTCAACATATCTAAGTGAAGGATGAAACTTTTATGTTCTTCAGAAAATATATAGAACTTTATTTAACTTCATTGATATTCAAACACATAACGTGTCTGCATGCGAAACAGAAACAGATCAATATATATATATGCATACGCATAGCTGCATTATGTGCCTGGCAGTTTTATCGAGTCTCTTGAATTTGATGCGCGAAGGAACATCAACAGTAGGCGCTGACAAACCTTCCGAAGAATTTTCTGCCAATGTTGTCAAGCTCTTCCTACGAGGTGGGAAATTCTTCGCTCCTTTTTCTGCCCAATCAGACAAATTCAACCACTCAAATTCGGCCAACCCCACTCAATTTCACCATATTTTGGCTGCCACAACCAATTAAGAAGAAATTATTTAAAAAAAATGAATAAACACGTAAATTGAATGGAAAAGGAGGAGGAAGATACAGGCAAGTGGTGAAATGAGCGAAAAGGTAGTGTATGAAGAATCATAGTTGAAAAGGCTTAATCCATGAATTTTAGAAGGTAAATAAGCTAAAGTGGATTTGAAATGAGACGTGTTTAGGTTTAGTCTTCGAATTAAACTTCCGTACAGAGATTGCATTGCTTCCACTTAGACCGACCGACCCTGTTTGGTCGCTGAGAAACTGAAACAAAATGATTTCTCATCATCGAAAACCCTGCTTTTCTCACTTTCCTTGATGGGTTTGGCGGTTTATGTACATGGACTGACCAAAATACCCCCTCTGAATTTTCGGAAGACCTGTCGTTCTGAAGGGGTAGCACTTGTCGTTTATATTTCTATTTTTTTATTATATAAAAAAAAAAAAAACACTAAAACACAAAGGAGATGGGAATGAGCTCCGATCTTGGTAGACTAGCAATCTAGCACACAAGGTGAGTCGCCTGCCATTCTGACAAACTTCTTTGTTTTTGTTTGTTTTCATAGATCCACATTTTTTCATATTTAAGCATACATGGAGGGATCTCCATCCCACTTATTTTAAATATTATAGTAGTAATGTAGGTGGCTTCATCTCGGGTTATAAATGATAATTAAAAATAAAATTAAAAAAATTAAAAAACAAAAATAAATCAAGATATTTTATCTCGCAATACGTGATATATTATTCGATTGTGTTCGCTAAATTTTTTTTATTAAAATAAATTTTTTATTTAATCAAACAATAATAGAAATAGATACATACGTTAAATTGATTGAGTAAACAAAAGGAAAAAAAATCATGCAAGGCTAAATATATTATAAATATTATCTGAAAATAAAAAAACTATTAATTGAAAAAATAAATTTTACCTATATAAAAATATTATAAAAATATAGATGAATAAGAAAAATCTCTTTAAAAACTAAATACATAATAATAATAATAAAAAGCTATCATTGAAAAGAAGCTCTACAAATAAAATAAAAGAGAGAAGTGATATTAATTTAAATATAAATAATTATTTGAAAAGAAAACATATAAAAAAATGCATTAATCTAAAAACATAGAAAAAACAAAACAAAAAGCCAGGTGCAGTTGCACTTGCTAAGTCAGGCTAGCTCATCTAACCTATTTTGTTAGGGCTCGTACATTTGGACTCTTATTTTTTTGTTGTTGCATCTAAGGCGAACGACATATTGTCCGCCTCAATTTTTTTCAAAATTTTTTTTTGGATCAGACAACATGTCGCCTACTAAGGCGAACAATATGCCATCTGATTTTACTCAGATTCCAGCTACTATGGTGGCTAGAAAATCGAGACTTAAGGTTTTTAACCCGAAAAATTATTTTTCAACATGTTTTGACTCAAAATATCTAGAAAACACTCCAGGAATCGTGATAAATTTATTTATGGCCTAAAAAAACCCAAAACATCATCTCGAAAACTGAAATCAACCCGAAACCAAAAATCTTCTCGAGCTCAGATATGTTTTTTCATGATCTTTAAAGGTAAAAAAAAACATCTAATATGAACTTTCCTAGTCAAATGAAATCATTTGAAACAAACATTGATCATTTTGGTGGCCTAAATCGTTGTAAACAACATTTCTCTCTCTCTATCGCTAGAATTCGATGACTTATCTCTCTCCTTTCTTAAACAAGGAATTAAAAAATAAAAAAAATGAAATTTTTTACCAAAATTGAATTGAAAAAAATTAAGGTACCAAATATGTATAATTTTTAAAGTATAAGGACTAAATTAAACTTTTTGTGTGAACTTTGAAATCATCACCCATTTATGGTGCCTTTTCTACTTTGGTCATCTGTCTTTTAATTTTATCTTTAGTCAAAGAATTTAATTCAATTTCTCTTAAATTTGGCCCTAAAAGGATGCAATCATACAAAAATCAAATTTAATGACCAAATCAAAAAAGAAAAAGAAAAAATAAAAACAATATGTCCACAGTGAGATGTGAGAGGGTGCATAATGTCAGTTCAACAATACTTATCCCATGCGTTCTAGTTTTATTAATCAATTTTATAAATAAGACTTCATCAATAATATATATATATATATATATATATATATATATATATATGTAATTTCTAGAATAAGTTAGTAACACCACTTGAACCCAAAACTTTTTTTTATTAAATGAGTCTTCCCTGAACTAGTTATTTTGCAGAAAAAAGTCTTTTTGGGTGTGACTAATTAGAAAGTAATATTTTGGGAGTAGATAAAAATAACTTTAAATAAAACATCATATTTCACTAATACTAGAAGAGGCACAAATACATCAATATTCTTACATTACATATGTATAAAAGATAAAACTCAACTTAAATCTTGCTTTTTAAAAAATACCTTGACCAAAGCAACAATGGAAAACCAGCCTTTTAAGTAACAACCAATATTTTCATTTATTTGAAACTCTCAAACTCATATTATCTTTTACATGCAACTTATAGCCTTTCTTACTTACAAATAAGTTGAAGTCATCATAAATCAATAGGGAATATATTACACTATCAAGCCTTATTGATCATAGATTCATATCCATCAACGATAACTTGAATACATATCCAACACCAATATCCAAAAATTGGTAACTTCTTTGCTTCCTTTACTTGTATGTTTAATTTTTTTTTGTTTGTACTATTGAGTTATAAGGCCCTCACTTTTCCAAAATGAGTTTTCTGTACTTTATCTACTTGTTCATCAAAGTTTTATGAGTTATTTAAAAGTTATAAAATGCCTTTACATAAATGCATGGATGCATTTGATTATTGTTATTGATTTTTTTATATATATTTCTCTTTAAAATGTCATTCTTATGTAGAATTGGTGGTTCAATGGTGCTTCAAGCTTACTTTTTTGAGTTGCATTTCTGGTATGCTGAATTGCTTATCTCCTGTCAAAGAAACATCTCATCTAAAACCTTAAGCTATTAAATGATGCCCCAAGATATGATTTATATTCAAGAAAAAGCTCGTTCAGCTTGAAACTTGCACAAACTCACACTACCTCGTGCTTAATTTTTATCAAATAAAATAAGGGTGGTGAGATTCAAACTCGTGACCACTTGGTCAACAAGGCTATGATATTATGTCAAAAAACCATCTCACCCAAAAGCTTAAGCTCTTAGATGAGCCCCCAATATATGATTTATATTATTCTCCAACACCTTTATATGCAAACATTTTTATTTTCTTATTTGATCAAACAAAAACATTTAAATATTTATAAAAATAACATTCTTTTATCCTAGATACCTATTTATTAATTCATAATTATATGTTATTGTCACTTGTATACATATAACAAGTACTTCAAAGATCTTGAACCGAGTTTCTTTCATTTTTCTTGATCCTTTTTTTTACTATCTTTTTTTTTCTTGAACATTATCGTGCTAGATAGTTTAATATAAAAAACAAGGAGCTTGCATGTGATGTAGTTTACCATAAGTAATATATTGTTAACTAATGGTTATCTTCTGATCGCATAACCAACATCTTATTCTTAATCTCTAAATATCAATTTTTTTTTAAATTTCTTAAATATCTTAATATTATATGACAACTTTTTTTTTCCTTTTTGTCTAATATCCCTTTGCCTCAATTACATGAAATTAAAAAATTTTATGGTGCTCAAGTTGTAACTAATGACATCATATTAATTACTCAATGAGATGAAATAGATAGATATAAGTAGGAGAGAGAAAAACTGGGTGAAAATACTCTTATTACTTTTGATAGGTCATAGATTTTATTCTTTCTTTCACTTGTATTTGTCTTTTTTTAAAAAAAATGAATTTCATAAAGTAACTAATAGAATGTCACTAGTTATAGCTTCAACACCATAAAGTCTTCTCATAAAGTCTTACTGGTAAATAATAGATGGTTGTTATAGATTTTAAGTTATTATGGGACTTCATTTTATATTGTTACGGAAAAAAATATAAACGACTTATATTTACATATTAAGTTACTAAAAACAAATCATTTCTAACCAAAATAATAGTAATTTGAAGTCATGGAAGAAAAACCTCGATAAGTGAAAAGGTTAATGCAAATTTCTTTTGTTTTAATGGTAAGGTTGATGTCGAACTTAACATTCTATTACAATGAGAAAGTAGTAAACAAAAAATTTTACAGAGTCAAAATGTCTTATAAAAACTAGCAATAAAGGTTTGCTGTATAAAAGAATATATAGCTTCCAAAACTTTTTTTTCTAAACTTATACTTGAGAGACTAGTTGTCCACCGTTATATTGTGTTAGATTAACTTTTATAAGATGATTTAATCAAGAAAATGATAACGTCAAAATAAAAGGTACTTAAAAGATGAAATTGATATGACTATATATTAAGGGTTTCATGATTAAAATACCAAGGAATCAGTTTGACCAACAATGTATAAAAACAAAGCTATTTTTCCAAACCATAATGAATACATTGCTCTTTAGCTAGTGAGCTAGCAATAGCATCTTAGTATGACAAAAAACAATCATCAAGACAATAACCTACTCTCTCTCTCTCTCTCTCTCTCTCACTCACACACACACACACACAACTCACCTACTGAATCTTATAATCAGTTAAAGTAGTGATTGATGCATGTGTCTATTTAGTATTGTGGTGCTGAATGCTTTTTAAAAGTGTTTTTTAATTGAAAATGTATTAAAATGATATATATTTAGATTTTTTTCTATTTTTGATATCCTTACATCAAAATCATTAAAAAAACAAATATGAAAATATCAATTTAATACTTTTCTGATGAAAAAACACTTTGAAAAATAAGTTATAACATAAAAATCAAACACTCACGAAGAATTAATATATGAACTGAAATTAAGATAAGTTGTGATTAGATTTCAGCTTAATTAGAATAGCAATTGGTCTTTGATTATCCAAATTCATAAGAAAGTCCCTTGCAATCGTTAAAAAGCAAAAAAAATGCCTTCCAACTTTTTAACTAGTACATTAATGTGATTTTTATTTAATTCTAAGAGATTGATCATATAAGATGTTTGATTTTTTTTAAAAAAAAAACTTAAATCTTGGAGTTAAGTTTTTTTTAATAAAAAACTTTTTTAATTTTTTTAAAAGTATTTAGCTGATGTGAAATGTATATTTTTAAAATTTGTATGAAAATAAATTAATACTGGCTTAACTTTATCTTAATTTTGCTGAGTAAGCAACCCTATTTTTCACTTTGAACTAGTCAAAAAATTCAAATTTCTTACTTTTCATGAAGGATTAAACCTAATAACTAGAGGTTTATGGCTAACCGATATTGCACATCACCATTTAGTTATTGCAATTTTCATATGTATAGGTCTAATTAGAGCATTGTTTATAATAGGTATTATAGAGGTTCTTAAAGGTCCATTTACATCTATGGCTCCATGAGTCTATATATTTATATAGATATAGATCTTGTTCATTGATTAACGAAAATATATAGAAGCTCTATTTTCCCATGTCATTCCATGAGTTTATTTATTTTTGTGTATGTCATTGCCACTCTCTTTGGCAGCATCCACTAATCCAAAACTTAATTTGAAAACTATAATGCAACCCGAATGTTTTCGGGATGCTCTTAATAACCAACGAATGGAAAATGCTTTTACTTGTGTGGATCCTATTTCAATGGGAACTTGACGAGTAAATCCGCCTACAAGTCTTGCTTGATTAGCAAACATTTTTTAGTGTACAATGATTTTGGTTATTAACAAAACCTAATCAGCATTGGAAAAACACTATAGACACAAATCCATTTGCATTGTCACCAGAATAGTGTAATGACATCTTTGCTATTCAATCAAAAAATATTGAACTCGCTATTAGATGCAATAAGGTCTTTTTACAAGGCGTATTAGTCATTACTAAATTAATTGAGGATAAATAAGTCCTTTTTCATTTTAAAAGCAAAGTGAAACAGTCAAAATGTATTTAAAAGCCAAAATTTTAAAACTAGATTCCAAGGACTTTTTTTGTTTTTTCATAATGGTTTTTCTTGTTATTATCAGATCAGCTGAAGGACAATTTGATATTTTTATAAATATAAAAAATATAAAACATTAAGGCACAACAAAACAAACAAAATGTGTTTGGAGAAAAATATTAAAATTAGCCTCAATAGGTTGTTTTATATTTTCATAATGATTTTTTTATTATTATCAGGTCGAAGGAGAGGAAACTTAATATTTGCATAAATATATAAAATAATAATAATAAAATAGTTAAATCGTGTGAGAGGCGTCTCTAGGTAGCAAAATACCTATTTCGCCGTGTCATTGGAAACAAAGTTGTGTCCTTTTCCTTTTGAGACAACATATGTGGCTAATATTGGCACAGTTTGTCACCGACGATGCTTTCTTTCCCTCCTCTTTTTTTCTTTTCTCCCCTCGAAATTCATACCGGCAATGCAAAATTTCAGAGTTGTCATATGATTTATAGGAGTTTTATACTTTAGTTTTTATTCTTTTGATTTCTAATTTTTATATTTTTTCTTTTTTGTAAAACTTTGATTATTTTTTAATTTCATTATTCAATCCCAATTTGTGATATGTTTTTTTATTTTTTAATTTGGTCCTCATTTTTTTATTGTTTTTTTAGGATTTTGTTAAATTAAATTTTCTTTTCAATTTCACCATTCGATAAAAAAATTTGTTTGTATTTTTTATTTCAATCTTGATCCTCATTCTTTTTATTGTTTTATCAGGAACTTTTATTAAATTATTTTTTATTTTCAATTTCATCCTTATAAAATTTAATTTCAATCTTGATCCTTATACTTTTAATTTCTATTTTTTGTTTTCTAATCCTTTTGTCTAATTAAAATTATTTTTTCAATTTCATCATTTAATATTTTATTATTCGAGAATTAAGTTTCATGGTTTTTCTAAATAGAGTGCTTTTCAGACTAATGACTCGGGTCATATTTTTGAAAAGTTAACATGGATTGATACCAAGGTTTTTTTTTTTAAAGGTTCGTGACTTTCTTCATTTTCTTTTTTATTAGGTTATCCCGGTCTCGTGACTTGGGTTGCGGATCTGGCTGGATAACTTGAGTTGGCTTCGACTTTGATTATCGAAGTTACAAGTTTATCATGCTAACTCAAGTTGACTTGATCTGAGTTTTGTAGGTCCATTTTTTTACCAAATTTCGTTATTACGTATTTAATAAGCTGAGAATTAACCTACATCATTTTTCTTCTTTTAAAAAATATTTTTTTCCAAGTCATCATAAATTTTTTAATTTGATTTATCTACTATTATTATTTAATTTTTTTATCATCTAATTAAAACATAAAAAAGTTATTTAATCCTATCGTACCTGATACCAATAACCCAAGTAAAAAATAAATAAAATCAAGCCTGCAGTGTCGCGTGGTTACTATTGTAATGGAATCTATTATGACAGGGATTTGACTAAGAATTAATAGATATGCAGTAACATTAAATGCACTTTAATTTCAAGGAGTCTTATACTATACTTCAAATGCATTAATTAACGTAATTATGTGATGATTGTTGATACCTTCCCCAGACTGGGTCAACCGCTGACTACATCTAAGATTTCAAGCCATAAATTTCTGCTACTTTTTTTTTTCCCTCGTCCCTCTCTGTCAAACTGCAAATACCAGGCCCGCTGGATCATAAAGACTGTAAAACCTCTCTGTCCTTAAACTCAAAATGGAGCTGGATCCGATCAGCAACAGCAACCGTAGATTTCATAGGCTTTTCAGCTACTACACCATCCCAAGATTCCTTTTCCTACACCAAAAAAAAATGCCGGAACTTAACCAATTATCAAATGATAAAAAAATCCTGGAAGACCCACATTGGAAAGCCAACTTCTTGATGATTCAGTTTTCTAAAGTTTTGACTGGTCATCTCTTACCTCTTCCTATCTCATGTGCTGTCATGCTACTGAGGATTCTACACATGTACGGGTGTAAGTATTTTAAGCTTATGTATAGAAAAGCAAAAACACCTTGGATTCATTAAAGTTGTCTTGCTAGAGGGAAAAGATGAAGAAAAAAGGTCATGAAAACGAAGGAAACAAAAACAAGTTTATAAAATAGAAAATCCAGGTAAGAGAACAACTGAGTGATCGAATATAAAAAGGGGTGTTCTTCACTCACTTTCACAGTCCACTCACCGCCATCTATTTGCCACTTAGATAGTATTTCTTTATTTCCATTAATGCTGCCAAGGAAACCTCTGGCACTATCTGTGCCTTGATACAATACATCTTGCAACCACTAAGATCTCTCTATCTACCTGCCTCTCTCTTTCCTTAATTATGCAAGCAAAATCAGTTGTGTTTTTTTTCCAACTCTCTCTTTAATTCTCATCTTGTTGTCCCACTTCTATTTGCTGTTCACTTCCTGCAGCTCTAAACTAGGCTACACCCCCCACTTACTGTAGTTAATTGAAAGAGAGCAGGTTTTCAAGTTAATTGCAATGCAAGACCATCCAATTGGGATTCCTGCTTGCTTTGCATCCGGTGAGAAGGTAGCTGATGATCCTGCCACAGTAACCAGGTCAGGGCAGAGTGTTTTCATGTCTGCTTATCGTACAAAGATTGCCGATCAGTGTCGTTTGATCACAATAACATGGTGCAAGAATCTGTTACTCCATGGTCTATCAGTATCAGTAGAAGGTCCTGAAGGAGAGAGTCAGTACACCTGCAAAGTGGAGCTGAAGCCTTGGTATTTTTGGAGGAAACAAGGCTCCAAACGGTTTGTAGTGGAGGGCAAAGCTGTGGATATCTTCTGGGACCTCAAGGCTGCTAAATTCAAAGGTGAAACTGAGCCTAATTCTGAGTATTATGTTGCTGTTGTTTGCGACGAAGAGGTTGTGCTTCTTCTTGGTGATCTAAAGAAAGATGCTTACAGGAAAACTGGGTGTAGGCCTGCTCTTATTGATCCCATTTTGGTCTCAAGAAAGGAGCACATATTTGGCAAGAAGAAATTCGCTACAAGAATCAAGTTCCATGAGAAAGGTCGGTTTCATGAGATCTCAATAGAGTGCAAGAACGGAAGTAATAGTGGCAATATTGTTAGTAATGGTAATTCTATTAATGGGGATGAACCAGAAATGGAGATAAGGATAGATGGGCATTTGGTCATTCATGTGAAGCATCTTCAATGGAAATTTAGAGGTAACGAGTATATTAACCTTCGTAAACTAAGAGTAGAGGTATACTGGGATGTTCATGACTGGCTATTTAGTCCTGGTTTAAGGCATGCTTTGTTTATCTTTAAGCCAATAATGTCTTGCACATCTCTATCATTACTATCAACTTCATCTTCATCACCTACACTATCTTCATCGACATCTACACCATTGTCCTCCCAGACAGGAGGTTCCGGTTCACTAGAGGGGCTAAATGCAGGTGGTGGATCATCTGATTTTTGCTTGTTTCTCTATGCTTGGAAAGTCGAATGATAGTAGCGCCAATGCTCCATCGTCATCAACATCCAAAAGAATAAGGTTGTAAAAAGGAAAGGAAATATGGGGTCTCCATGGGATGGGCCAGCAACATGGGTGGTGAGGATACAGATTGGGTTAAGAGAGTGACAGATGATTGGGTTGAGAAAGAAAATGGGATCCAAGAGAGACGCTGGGAGTTAGTTACAGCTGGGGATGAACAAGTGGGCATAATTGGACAAGACAGATTGTATCAGATAACATGGCCAATATTATTTCACATCTAGAGGCATCTTCCTGTTCACTTTTCTCCAATATTATCTTTTCGTTTATCTCTCTTTCACTTGATCTGGTCTTGAAATATGAGAAGTTTGCTTTCCAATTATATGTAGTATGTGGAGTGCCTTAATTTTATATACAGGAAAAAAGCGATATGACGACATGTTTTCAGTAGGCTACTGAATGTCTGTATCCGGCAAAACAATGCAA
>Ga0325403_1006130_pt1 | contig 11409 bp, 7 predicted proteins | sample PopdelMetagenome_19_FD_205665 | JGI IMG/M metagenome (GOLD analysis project Ga0325403, IMG submission 205665) | Populus deltoides microbial communities from Bellville, Georgia, United States - Xylem-PdKOR-R4 | ecosystem: Host-associated > Plants > Phyllosphere > Stem > Wood/Secondary xylem...
CAGGACAGAAATAGCATACCATGTGGAAGAACAGTGAAATGAAAGTAGAACCGTATCTTTCTTTCCAAAAAGAAGGTATTTTATATGTTAACTTTGTAGTTGAAAAAAGAAGAGAAAGGAGTGGTCCACGAAGCATCATGATGGGTGTAAGATGAAGTTTAATTTAGAACTGTAGTTCAGGTTAATTTGACGACGAATAAAAACATATATATTTGTGAAAATTAAATATTTATGAAACGTTATTTTGAAAAGGAAAAGAAGACCTTTCTCAAGAACCCAAATGATGTATATATCTTTATATATGTGAAACAAATTCATTGGAGATAAAAAGGCTCTGAGATTATTGTGCATCTCCAAACCCTAATCTAACTACCATCACCACTGAGCATGCGATAGTCGTCCTTATTATAATTCGATTTCTTGACATTTCACCGAAAAGTAGAGGCGATAAGATAAATATAGGCAACATCATGACAGGTGCAATGTAGTGCAAATCTCGTGCATCTTCTTCTAAATTTTACTTTCTCAACTTCTCCTATTAAACCTTCATTAGTGCAAAGAAAAAAAAAAGAATATTGACCAAATTAATATAGGTAAACCAGACTCATTAATTATCAATGAAACCCATTTTAAAACCTTGGTGATCTTAATTTCTCCACGAAGAAAAGAGGGCACTGCACAATATATAATTGTAAAATCGCGCACATGTATAGTAAAATGTGAAAATCACCGCGTACAATCATATATATAGAAGACAACGAAAATTTCTCTGTGTGCAAAGTGAGCGGGGCGATAGAAAAGATTGAAGAAAATAAACCCTAATTAATGTCGAAACAAAAATAAGGGTAAAGGAAAAGGAAAGGGGTAGCATTGGAAGAGGGACAGATTCTTGTATAAAGAAAGGGTGTCGTCCTGTACTAATCATTAATATATTTCTTTTTTCCCTTTAACCTAAAATGAGTGGAGTTCAGCATACCATACCAATGACAAAAAGTTCAAGATCAGGAGAGCTAATTAGCTAGCTGGTGAGCAGTCAGCATTGGTATGCCTTGCCGACAAGAATTTCTGTCTCTCCACTTAAGGAGTAATTAGAAGACTCCAGAGTGGTAAAATAATACCATACTCAATCCGCTCTACTTTTATACTCTCTTCGTTCACTCACCAGAAAGTGAAAATCACACTTGATTTTTCACCTTTTTACTGTAAGTTTGCGGAGTTGGGTGGGTGAATCTGAAATCCATCAAGAGAGTTTGAAGTATAGGAGGGATAGTATGATGAGAGAATATGTTGACATAAGTGGATAGTTTTCCTTGAAAAAGCAACACATTAGCTGCCATGAAAAGTAATTGCTAGGGTAGTAAACATTATAGCATGGAAGACCGCTAGCTTTACTTGTAGTAAAAATGGTTGAAGCACTACTCTTGGTAATTCAATGTCTTTGTTTCGTTCCTCTTATTTTTGGCTCGAACTTTCAAATCCCCCCAGCTCCTAGTTTCTCCTGATGAGTAATAAATACTGAAATCATGCCTTCGAATCCATTCAAGCCGAGCAATTATATATCGTGGGAAGTTTAACCTCCCTGTGCCCATGCTAGTACTGTCAGAATGATGGGGTAAAAGTTCACATTTTATCTCGTTAATTTAGCAGGAAACTTAAATATGAAACTTTAAACCATGCCTAGAAAAAAAGGACGACGACGACATGAATCTGTGAACGAGTGGAGAGATTTTACGACGATCAACCATTTAAGATTTTTGTGGGCTCACCGCAAGATTCGTTGGAAAAATCAGTTATGGCATACTCAATTGATGTGTTTGAAGCTAAATTAAAATTGAAGGTCTAGTTATATTCGAGGTGACGAATTTGTCAAAAAATATTTTTTTATTATATAACATAGAATATTAACATTAATATGAGAAATTGATATTGAAAAATCTTAATTTTCTTGGCAAAATACTCAATTAATCTAAACTGAAAGCGGCCATATACTATATTGGAAGATTATAAACATTTTTAGTAGTTTATATAGTGGTGACTTGAAAAATAAATAGGAGTGGTCGGTCGCTCCGATTTTCAAACATATAAATTATTTGCTCTTTTTACCTTATTTATTTTCTTTTACTCTCCCTATTCTAGCTTTAACTTGTATTTCTGTAAAGAGAAAGTTTGAGAGTGTTTTCTAAGCCATAGCTAGGCATTGATTGGAAATGCATCCTTAATTTCAAAAGATATATTGATGTTAGAATTTTGGAAGGGTTCATGCACTAAGATCGTTTACACTAATTGATGGTCAATTGAGCCTTTAAGGACAGCGAATACAGTCATTGACAATAATCTTTTTATGCTTTGTTTTGATTTGAAATTCTACTAGAAAGCACTTTATATTCATAGTTCTATATTTTGTACTTATCTCTAGTCTAATTTATTTATAAATTTGTATATTACTCTTTTGATTACATGTTTATTGTTCATAATAAACAATCTCTCTCTCTCTCTCTCTCTCTCTCTCTCTCTAGACATTATCAATTTTTTTTTAATTGTAAAACATAATAATAAGCACCGCTTAAGAGAATGTTTATTGGGCAAGCACTACTTTGATATAAAATTTTTTACCATCACCTTTTATAGTGCATTGTGAGAAACCTGAGAAATTCAGTAGTGTGAACTTCAAAAGATGGTAACAAAATATGTTATTTTATCTCACCATCTTGAACTAAAAAAAACTCTTGATAGAAAATATATGAAAGTTGTCTAACAAATAATCTAATCTTACAATAATAAAAGTTGTTGATAAATGGAAGCAAAATCATTTCATATATAAGAATTACTTCTTGAATAAGATGGACAATTCAGTTTATAATATCTATAGCTCCATCGATTGTCCTAAAACACTATGAAGATTCTTGGATTAAAAGTCTAATGATAAAGATGCTAGCTTGAAAACAATTCAAAGTCGATAAATCTTTTAACTTCAAAATGATTGATTCAATGAAAATGAGCCAAATCCAAGAGATTCAGCTCATTCTTTATGATATTCATGTTGAGATGATGGTTTTAAATGAATATTTTCAAGTGGCTGCTATTATTATGAAATTTCAACATTTTGAAAAGACTTTAACAACTATTTTAGATATATAAAAAAAAGATAAGAATTAAAGATTTTATTTTTGAGATTAGGAATGTTAAAGGATAATAAGTTGTCCAGGAGATAGCTAGCTCCTCTTTAATTGCCTCTATGGAAAATGTGGTTGGATAACGGCAAAGTCTCATAAAAAAACACAACAAAAAAAAAATGCTCGTTGTAAATGGCAAAGGCATTGCCAATAATTTCAATGATATATTCTTTATCTATAACAAGGTTGGATAGTAAGCTAAATATTAGAGAAATTAGTTTCAATAAGACAACTCCAAAAGAGGAAGGGCACTTACGCTAATGTTATTGAAGTAGAGAACCTTTCAAATGATATGTTGAAGATGAGGTTATCTAGGGTTATCTCTAAGGTCAACCTAGTAGATAATCCTAGGCAGTGGTGATTGTTACTGATACAACAAAACATGTATATATCAAGAAAATGATGTTATTCACTTACCAAAAAATAGATGATGAATATTTGTATATGAAGAGTTCTTCAACTTTAAAAGTACTAAGCTTTATAAAGGTCATATAGAAGATAACTTTCAAAAAACAATTTCCCTTCAATAATATATTTCATGTTGTTGATATTAAGAATTTAGTGTTTGATTTATTATTAAGCAAAAGTACATTCAAAATGATCTTTGAGTGTATTAAATTTATCATCATAAAAAATAGAATATCTATAAGGTAAAAGGTTATTCTATTATGAAAAAAAATTAAAAATAAGATTATCTTTTCTTCTTATTCACTTGAGTTTTGTAATATGTTGTATGGCATACTGGAATATATAAATTATAATTCCATGCAAAGATTAATTAATTTTGAATCATTATTAATTATAGGTTTTTTTAGAAGAAATCATAAGTTTGAAATTTATATGGAAGTAAAAGTTACAAAGATTTTATTTCAAATAATTAAAAAAGCAACGGATCCTCTATATTTAACTCACTCCAATATTAATGATTTAAAACTCTTAAAATATTAAATGTTATAAGAAAAAAGTTGGAAATGAGCTCAATAAAAATAAAAAGTGATGGAAGTGAAGAATAGAAAACATCTTTTAATGAGTTTTATGATCAAAATAATATTAATATTATTTATCAAATTATTGTTTTTTATTCACCTTAATAAAATGATATTAATATTCAACGTAAAAATCAAACCGTAAAAGAAATAATAAATGTTATGTTAATAAGTTTAAAAATTGAAAACATGCTGAAATAAACTCTAATTAATTGGAACTAATTCTACAACTATCTGAATCCCATGGCCTCCTATATAACGAGGAGTGAGGGCTTCTGTTTTCAAACAGAGAGATCATTTATTTACTTTTTCCCCATGCTCCAGTTTCAGGTTGTCTTTATAAAGAGAGTTTGAGAAAGTTTTTTAGTCTGTATGACTTGATTGAAAGTGTATCCTTTCAAATGATATTGAAATTCTAAAAGGACAAGACTTTATATTAATTGAAGTGCATTTCAGCCTTAAAAATAAAAAATAAAGTCCTTGACAACAACTATATATGTTTTTTTCACTCTGTTTTGATCTGAAATTTTGCAAGTACTTGTACAAAGTTTATATATATAGCATGCGGGAAAAACTAAAGACTTCTAACAGGATTCATGTTCACTCCTCAAGCTATCAAATAAGATTCTCAACTTCCATTCCCAAGCAGACGCAGACACAGAGACACAGACACAAAATGTGCGAGTCTTTGACAGAACCGAGGTTCCCATCATTCTTCCGATATCAAGCAGTGATGTTTCGATGCCTTCCATGTGAATAATTATGATTGGTAAAGGACATAGTATCCAGAACAAACAAAACAGGTTAACCCTTTTCTATTAGCAGCCATAAAAGCACCACATGTACATAGTGTTTATATTCAGGAACATACACACGGAGGGAAAGAAGAAGAAGAAGAAACAACAATTCAAAACCAATCAGCATGTAATTCCTTAGCACATCATTGGTGAACTGCATAATGAAACTAAGGATGATTGAATCCACTGCGTCCCGTTAAACTATATTTTTCCAACTTGATCAGCCATAGATAAGGAACCAATCAAAATTGGTTTGAATTTGTTGCAGAACCACTCTCAAGCATCTTTTGCAGTGCTTCATGCCGACAGTCTTCGTTTTGGGTCCTATAAACACCTTTCACGCAATTATGGGGAACATTGCCCAATTACCCTGCATGAACGTCACAAGCTTTGGAATGTTTAAAAGAGAAGTTACCCGAAAGATGATTTGATGGGAAAAACCCTGATGTCTCTCTTTCTCCCTCCATGACAGCCAAAGTTTGGAAAAAGACTTCCACTTCTTTCATGGTGGGGCTCCACCTTCCCAAAGACACAAAAACCAGGAGATATAGATTGAGATAAAAAAAAAGAAAACAGTTGCAAGTGCTTCTCCAGCTAGAAAGGTGTTCTTTCAGGTCCTTCCGAGGTTGTTGACCCACGTAGAGGTACTTGGCTTACCATTCACCGAACCAGCTTGTTTAAGCAACCTCTGGTTACAAATTGACATTTCACTTCCAAAAATTTCAAGTCAAGTCCTTGGATCCTTCTGGCAGAATTCCACCTTTAATCATTGTCCATGGCATTGTACTAACATCCAACAATCTTACGGTGGTTTCTCCAGTCCAACAATATCTTTGTCGAACGCTTCTGCCACCACAAAGATTAATTTAGCATAATATCTCAGTTTTCTTCAGTTCAATTAATAATGATTATCACTCAGATCAAAGTTCCTGACAAATGGAAAATCATTATGTTCCCAGAGTAGATTGTTGCACTCACATATACCAGGCAATAGATTAGTATAGTGATTAAACTTACATCATTAAAGAAGACTTATTAATTGTAGAAACAAAATATTAAAAGAGGAAAGGAGCAGATCCCGCCTACGAATCCCCAGGTTATGAACTCAGGGCAGAGAATGATACTGCAAACTTTGTGATTCAGCATTTAGGCAAGCAGCTCGAGTAGATGTGATAAAGATACTTCTAAGCATGACATGTGAAGGAGCTCCTATAGGCAGGAACTTTACCTAATTTTGGAACATAACCAGGAAAATATGTGGCAAGGTTCAACAGAAGAATCTATTTTCATTGTGGGAATTAAAACTAGAATCCCATCCTAAGAAACCTATTTGGGCACATAAAGGAGCACAAAAAACATGAAAAGTTTTCAAGCAGACCCCTTCTAATCATTACACCATACATGCAAAACATGAAACTCAATTAGGGAAAATACGATCATATAAGGCAGTGAATCATGCTTGTTGCTCAAGGAATTATAAGATCATCAGGCAAGAATAGAGGGATCTACATCGCAATGAATAGGAGAACAGGCACTAAACTCCACAGTCTCGTTAACTTCAAAAGTTTAGCAGGACTTTTGGTTGAATTTAAGAACGGTGACAAACTTTTATGAGAGAAAGCAAGTCATCCTTGGAAATGGAGAACTTCAACAATCATGACATAATGGTGAAGAATATAATAACCATAATGGCTACCAGAGTTTCATAACGACGTTCTAAATAAAGTCATGAACATCATGCTCAGAAAATCAACTGCTGAACAACCCAGATATACTTCACCCAAGCTTAAATGAGAGTATTAAACATGTTAGGTTCAGAGAATTCGTAGCAACTGCTATGGTATAAACTCAATCTTAGAAAGTACGGAGAATACTTGAAGAAAAAAATTGTACAAGTGTTCCCGTTCTGAAAAATCTGTTAAAAAGAAATTGCTATCTTTACAAACAAGATTCTTTCTTTCTTCTTTTTTTTCCCGCAAACTCAGAACCTCCAAAATTCATCCTAGAATGAAAGATGAGAACTTGCTCAATTTATGAGCTATGCATTACTAGGCATACAGAAACAGAATCCCTATTAATTCCTCTCTTCCTCCAATCTGACTGCCCAAAAATCTTCTAAAGAGTAAGTAAAGAAATACAAAAGGATATAAGAAGTGGGAAGAATTCAAATAAATCCTACAAATTTAAATTCAAAAGTAGTGGAAAAAAATGTTACACTGAGGATGTATCAACAAGAACCTCGTTTAGCACATCATCCTCACCATTTGCCAATGCAAAGAGATCTGCATCCTTATCTTCATCGCTCAAAACCTCCCGCCTATCAAGCTTTGAGTGAGCTGCAATAAATATCAACTTTTGCACCTTGTCCATGCCTTCCCTTGAGTGCCCATGGGCACACACCCATCTCAGCAAAGACCAATTGCATTTGAACCCGCATGAAGTGGCATGAAGAAAAATAAGCCTAACTGCAACTTTCCCTAGTGACTTGAACTCAGTAAGATAAGTCTCCCAGACAAGCCTACTACTCTGGGGATTTACTATCCTCATCTTTCCTGTAATGGGATCCCTCTCCTTCATCTGGACAGCCCTTGCGTACACAGGATCAAGCCCTTCTGTTCTCCATTTCATGAGTTCCATCAGTGCAATATGAGCCTCCTCCCTTGAAACAAGCCTGGTTATAAGCTTGTCTACATCCTTTTCCTGCTCCGGGGTCAAGCATTTGAAAGGAGGAAGGTATTTGCCACTGTTGTCCCTCAGCAAATAAAGTGGATCTAGTATGTAAGCCGCAGCCCAGGCAGGATGATAATTCTTCTTGAATCGTCTTTCGATCACTTTCTCCACTGCTCCTTCAGCAATGTGGAACTTTGAACACCAATCCTTCACTTTTGCTCTAAGTTCATCCCATAGCGGCAGACATTGCCCTACTAATGGCCTCTCTATCTCAATCTCTTGAGCCATTTCTTTGATCAACTTAACTAGCGAATGCACCGCATCCAAATCATTCCAAAACCCCACATCTCTAATCATCTCAGCAACTTCTCTTGAAGTAGGATCCTCCATGGATACTATCTTATACGATTCATCTTGCAAGACCAACTGCAATGCTTGAGCTGAGCTCATTATATCCTCTAGCATTGTATACACAGGTCCAAAATCCATTTTCTCATACTCCCGCAAGGGCACTCTCAACAATCCTGCATTCCCGTACTCTTGCAATTGATATTTGTGGAAACTATTTCGAATTGGTGTCTTATTATTGATAAAACTTGCAAGCTTGAAGCAATTCTCACTAACAGTCCTGAACAGTGGAAGCTCCTTACTAAAATCCTTAATCAAACTAGTGAACCCTTGTAACTGACAAGAAAGATTGACCATCCAATGGTTCTGGTTCTCTAAATTCCTCAATGCCTTAGCCTTAAACCTGTCTGCAACTATCCCTACACACTGTTGCACAAGACTCCCGCAGATGCCTGTTATAGTCTCCCAAAAAACCTCCTCTGCATATTTGGAAGGCACTGAACCACTAACAAACACAGCTCTCCTATACAAACCAGTTCCATTAGGCAAATTCACTGTCAAATTAACCAAATTTACATCACCAAAACCCCCATTACTCTTCACCTTCCACCCGTCTGACGCAATCTGAAAAAACATAGCATCTCTAATCCTTGCTTCAGACTCAGCCCTAGCTTCCTCGTACTTAACATTCAATCTCCCACCAACAAAATCCCTTCTTGAAACCACAGGCAACCCAACTTGATTCAGAAAAGCCCTGAACTTTGGATGCTCTAAACTAGTAAACGACACAGACCCACAAGACTCGTAAACCCAATCAGCTAAATAATCAAACGCGCAGTCAATCTGGGTCTTACTCAGAGCTTGTCCTGGCAAAGTTTTAGGACTCTTTAACTTTTTCACACTATCTTCCAACATAGCTAAAGCACCTAAATCCTCTTTGCCACCAGACAACATCAAATGTGGTTGTTGTGGCAACATAGCTATCTCATCTGAGAATCGTGATGGATCGACGATAGCAAGAGGACTCACTTGGTACGTACTACCCACAGCTGTCACTGGATACGTTGATGATGCAACGCCACCAGAACCAGAAATTCCTGAACTAGAAACGACAGGTCGCTTCCTATTACTACTAGTATGCACTACTGTAGCGCCACCGCCACCGCAAGAAGGAGAAGGCAATAAGGCAGTGTTGGGTGAGATTGAAGATATGGGTTTCGGTAGAGAGTTAAAATTAGGACAAGTACCACGTTTCAGATGCTCAGAGGCAGTTCTGGAGGGATTGGAAGCGGAGAAAACGGCGTCGCAAAATGAACACCGTAGCTTCACAGCTTTAGGAAGGCCAGTGTCGGTGTTGTGGACCAGCATAGGCTCTAAATGAGCCCAATACCACGCGCCTTTTCCTTTTATTGCTTTGGTCCTTACCATCACCAAACCTTCATATCTCTTGTGAGCTGCCTTTGCTGTTAGCTCTTCTGCCATGGCTGTATCTACTTGTTGTTGTGGTGGTGGTGGTGTAGTTGCTGTGTTAGTTGTTGTTGCCATTTTATGTGCAATATTTTATTTATAGTAGTGGAACAAAAAAATGGTCAAAGTTTGAAACTTTTGCAGCGTTTCAAGACTGACATTCAGCTTGGGAAGGCTGCCGGCGGTAGTTGCTGCCGGATTTTCGTTTTCCGGCGGGTGTCCATGTCAAGAAGTTTTGGTCTTTTTTCTTGTTGTTTTCAGTATGGGGTGTGGCTTCGTTTGGTCTTTCTTTAAAGGGTCTGTTTTCTTAGAGAGAGAGAGTGAGGAGATGGGGTAAGAAGAGAGAAATAAGGGAGGCATGAAAGACTGGGAGACGAGTTTCAATGGTGGAATATGGAGCGTGGAATAACGCGCGGGTATATTTGCGAGTGGGGGGGAACAGGAGAGAGCCATGCTGATGGGAACCGAGCCTTTACAATTGAAGAAACACACTAACGCCACGGTCCGACGTACGAAAACACTACTGACATTGGCTGTCACTTTCTGTTGATTGGGGAGTGAAGTGCACGCTCATTGAAAACAAAGGTTCTAGTTTTGGCATCCTTTTCATGTTTCTTGCTTCTTCTTTTTCATTTTTTTTCTCCCTTTTCTTTTTTGGATTGTGGGTCTGGTAGGGAAGGGAGTCTTCTTGTCTGTTTCTCCCTTTTTCCTCTCTTTAAAAAAAAAGTTTTAAGTTTTATTTTTATTTTTATTTTTTTCATGGAGAGTATAATGTAATTTGGGTATTTCCTTTTGTGACTTCTTGTTCATGTGGTTTTTTTCCAGAATGTGGACAGAAGAGGGCAGCCTAGGAATTTAATGAATTCCACCAGTTTCTTAGGGGGGGCAGTGTTGACCAAGACAACCATGGAGCTTTCTCCCTTTCTTTATTTATATCTTATTATTGTGAGTTTTATAGTATAGTATTACATATATAAGGGTTTTATATATATATATATATATATATATATATATAAAAGCAGGTAGCAGCATGCCCGATGGACATGAGCAGCGATATATAGCGGTTGTTTTTAAAATATTTTTTATTAAAAAATATATTAAAATTAAAATGATTAATTTACAAGTCATATAACTAATATGTGTCCCACTTCCCACTCCATGAAACAGTAAATCAATTTATTTTGTTAACCTATAGTTCATGGACGACGCACTAATCTATGGTTCAGAAGCAAAACAAAGAAAAAGAGCTTTCATAGAACAAGAACTACAATGACAAACAATATGACTGCGTCGTAAGGATTTTAATCCACCATGAAATTATACAATATGCTCCACATTCTAATCTAAATGCATTGGACTTCAAGATTTATAGCGTCTGAGTTTAAGATTTATTATATTTTTCAAGGAAGGAAGAACTCTCTTCTTTTATCAACCAGAAGGAGGCAGCTATTGAAGTACTCTTGAATGAGGTTAGTGCACAGTATTAATGTCTCATGCCTGTCAATATTGCCAATTAGTCAATGAACCATATGTCACAACTGCCACCCACTTTCCAATCCTAGGCATCAAGAGCGCTTGGCCCATGATTTGTTATTGGCGTGAAAATTTGAAGTATAGTACGATACATCAGAGAGCTTGGATGAAAGTTCAGATTAGGATCACAGCGCAGTGACTTGCTACCTAAAAGTTCTCTATGCATGCTCATTGAGAGGGAAAAGAATTGAATACAAGGCCATATGGGCTGGCCTCTGCCTCCCTGTTCTAACTCGTTTTGGATATTCGAAGACCTTTTAAGGAGCTAGGGATGATGATTGAATTTGAAGATGGGAAATTATACATCTGGCCTGTCATTTTCTCTACTTTAATGCCTGCTGGATTTTAGCTTTCCTTTCTCTAAGCATTTCCAAAAGGTGTTCGTCCCTTACTGCTCAACGTCTTCCCCGCTCAAGTAACATCTCCACACCTTTT
>Ga0325403_1006132_pt1 | contig 11409 bp, 8 predicted proteins | sample PopdelMetagenome_19_FD_205665 | JGI IMG/M metagenome (GOLD analysis project Ga0325403, IMG submission 205665) | Populus deltoides microbial communities from Bellville, Georgia, United States - Xylem-PdKOR-R4 | ecosystem: Host-associated > Plants > Phyllosphere > Stem > Wood/Secondary xylem...
TATATATTTATATATATATATATATATATATATATATATATATATATATATATATATATATATATATATATATATATATATATATATACACTTTACCAATGTGTTTTTTGACATAAAAAAATTATCGGTGTATTAAATACACTAAATAACCATGTGTAAATAAATAATAAATAATAATTAATGATAATTAAAAACAAAACTAGAAAAATTAAGAGACAGGAGTAGATCAAAATATTTAATATTGTAATAAAGGACATTTACTTGGTTGTGTTTATAATTTTTTTTAAATTAAATTAAACAATAATAGAAACATACATATATGAAATTGATTGAATAAAATAAGAGGAAAAAAAACTATTATGCAAAGCTGCATACATTAGAAATATCATCTAAAAATAAATTTAATCTAAATAAAACATAAAAAAAATATTTATAGATGAATCAAAATAATATCTTCAAAAAATAAACACGTATAAAATAACTAAGAAAAAACCACTATTAAAAAAAATAAGCAAAATAAAAAATCATAAAGAATGAAAATTAATCAAAACCTAAAATAAAAAATTATTTTAAAAAGAAAAAAATATAAATAAAAAGCATCAATAAAAAAACAAAAAAAGAGACAATAATAATGTAGATGTTGCAAGTGTGTTTCAAAGAAATAAAAAAAATAAACGACTCAAGTTATACCCCATTTAAAAAAAAAAATCAATATCGATTGATGAAATCCAAAAGAAAATGAGTAAAAAAAAAAGAATGTCGATTTACATTAACTTTTCAAACGCATGACCCAAGTCATTAGACTTGAAACACTATAAATAAAAAAAACACGAAGCTCAATTCTAAACAAACCAAACGTTAATTTTTACCCTCAACAAATCAAACGTTGAATGATTAAACTGGAAAAAAAATCAACTATACAGAAAGGTCTAAAACAAAAAATTGCAATTAAAAAATAAGGGTGAAAATCTAAACAAAAAATAAATCAGAGGACAATTGTTTTTTATTAAAGGGTCAAATTGAGGAAAAAAATAACTTTAACAAAATAAAAAAAATAAGAACTAAATTAGAAAAAATAATAGACTATAAATTTTGATTGAAGGATAAAATTAAAAATCAATAAAATTAAATCTGAAATATACCAAAATTTAAAGGAGATAAAATTTATTATGGGTTGTTCTATTTTTTAAAATAATAAAAAATATATCTGTCATTTTAGGCAAAACAGAACAAAATTCACAACCTTCATCAAAGCTGAGGCATGGAGCTCCAAACCACTCGGAAACTTGGGACGGATGAATTTTAACCGTGTAATTCATTAATGTTTTTACACTAATTCATTGTCAGTTGTATTGCTAGGCAACAACTACATCCCAACAAGATCTTCCATACCTAGCCCCAACAAAATCTGTTTTTTTTTTCTCTGGTAAATCTTAATTTACTAATGCACTATTCAGCACATTCATCTCATGCGCCCAGTTATCCCCGCCAGCCACCCTATTTTATTAGCTTTCAATGAGGGTGGCAAAAGGAATTTGATGAGCAGTTAAACTTAGAGTTGTATTTGCAGTAGTAATTATCAATCCCGGAATAAACAAGACTATAGCAGAATGTCACCATCTCCAATGAATCCAAGTGATTCATTTTTGTATTTTTTAGCTTTTTCCCAGGGCAAAAAATATCCAGCTAGGCTGAGGGGACTGAGATTTTACAGGGTTGGGGAACAAAGACATGACGAAGTATCAAAATTTTAGTGGTATCCATCTGTGTATTCTTCCATAATTGAGTTTTGTTGTGTTCATCCCATTCTACTTTCATGGACATGGTTCCTCCAGCAGTGTACTCCACTTAGCCCCGCTTGTTCTACCCTTTGAATTTATCTAAGCTTAGCACTCATCGATTACGCCAAGAATAACAGACCATGACCTTCGGATTCCTCACAACCTGATCTAAATGCAAATGTAAAATCCAGGAGAGCTTGTACTAATCCCACATCCACAATCCAGGTGCGCATAGGCCCCAAAACAACACTTGGATCGCTTTCACACTAGCTAGATGAAAGAATTCAGATTCTACCAATTTTGGTAACTGTGGTTTTGTTGGTAAATATTTTCTGCTATGGAGAAAGTAGGTATCCATCCTTGTTTTGCTTTCCCTTGTATATGGAGCTCTCTAGTTGCTTTTACACACAAGCTTAGTCACATCACACTAAAGAAGCTAGCAAAACAGAAAGACGACACTACGGAGTAAATGAGACTATAAAACACAATTCTCCACTCAAAAGGTCATAAAGTCTCCATTTCTTTTCCAGTTTCATATTCTATTCCATTGCAAAAGAGCTTCAATTATTGATGGAAAATTGACTCCCCGAAAATCTGAGGAACGAAAGAGATGTTAAAGAGGGTTTATTCTTTCAATTCTTTTGGCAGGAAGATGTTGAGGCATCAAAAGGCAGAAAAGCAACAAACAGAAACAATCACGAAGAGAAACTCTCTCTTTCATCTACATGAATTAAACAGAGGAAAGGGCCCTTATTGTGTTTCTCACATTTTATGATAGCGAAGAAAATAACATGCAGCTCAAATGAACAAAGATGTAGGATTGAGCAAGGGGAAATGCTACTACAGAAAGTCTTTATTTGCTGGTCTGGGGTTGCATTGAAAATCATTGTAAGGATACCAGATTACTATTATATATGCATATCAGGTCTGCTCTAACTGGGGAAACACGAAACTTTTCATCAAATCAAACTAGCTCTGCTTCTATCAGAAATGGAATCAAAATACAAAAAAGAATCCATGACATGCAAAAACTCTAGCAACATAAACACAGTCAATCCAACAAAAGCTCGAAGCAAATTAATTTGAGCTATCAAAGCCCTCTCAAACATGGAAACTAAAACAACAACTAGAACATAATACCAAATAAACATCTAAACTGCCAGGCATCGAAAAACCTGAAATATCCACCCGTAATTCTCTCTTTTCCCACGGTATTTGCGATTCATTCATCTCCAAGTGGCCCAAGCCTATCTTGAAAACATCTTCTTAGCCCCATATTAGTCTCTCTTAAACAATGCACAAGTCCTGCAAGAACAAGCTATCATGAGCAAATGATGAATTTGAGAAAGGCGAAAGTAAAAAAAAAGAAGAGATTATAGATAGGTGGAATTTGAGAAATGGGCTTGAAGGTAGCACCTGGAAAAGATGAGATTTTGGGTTTTTTTGCTCAATCAACTGCGAGAATCAGAGGAAGCAGAGGACGGCTTGTTGTGAATGCCGTCGCGCTCCTCTTCTTCGCCTTGAATTCGTGTTGGAACTCGAAACCCAGAAAACCAACCATCTGAGGCAGTGAATCCAATGCCTGATATTGCAGTTTGCTGCTGCTGCTGCAGCTGAAGATGATGATCAGGAGTGATTGCCGGGTCTATCCAAGCACGAAACGAAGGCGTGTTACTGGACTGAAGGGTTCCCCTCTGTGAAAAAAACTGGTTTTGGCCGAAAAACGGCTGTACAAGTGGCGATGGCGGCATCGTCTGTGGTGGTGGTAGTGGTGCATTGAAGATGAGTCCTGCACTTCCTCCACCGCCACTACCAGCATCTGCTGCATTCCAAGCCACCAAATTTCTTTGGAACCGGGTAATTTCTTGTGGGTGCTGCTGCTCAGACCACCCACCAGAAGAGCAATCAAAGCCAACATGATGGGCAGTGGTTCCAGAGAACACTTGATGTTCACTTTGAGCTTGATGACCATGATGGTGTGCTTGGTGTTGCAAAAGAATTGGTCCTTGAAATGATAGGAGCGAAAGCCTCAGATCTTGGCTCTGGCTGCTGGTTCTTGACATCAAATCTGGTGGATAGTTCTGAAACTGTATAGTAGGAGACGATGTCTCCGTAGATGTACCCATTGGAAAGAAAGTTTTGATTGTGTCAGCAATGACATCTGATTCTAAAGATGGTGGCAGAAAACCCGAACTACTGTTGGGGTTTTCTGCCATTTGCTGTTGCGTATTTTGAACTTCAGCAATTGCTGCTGTTTTTGAAGTAGCAACATTTTCTACGGAAAGCCCATACTCCTTCTCATCGCTTATGTTTTGTTGTTTGGTGCTTCTAGTAGCAGTTTTACTAGTTTTGGGGGTGAAGCCCGCTGTGGTTGGATCCCATGCGGGTAGTTCTGCGAGCTCGTCTATGGAGGTCTTGGCTTTCTTGATGAGCCAATCGACAGCTTTGCTGGGACGATCGTAGCCGAGGCGGTCCTGCACATCGTAGAACTGGATAGCAGTGTGGGCTGAGAGCCGGACGCGGCGGTCTCTGGGGCCTTTGGCTGTACAGACCTTGCTGTGGCGGTCTTTTCTTCCTGTAGGCCGAACAATGAGGCCTCCTTGGACCTCCACAATCTCTCCCACTGTGTTGCTTATCCCCAATCTAGACGATGTTGCTGCTTGGTGGTGGCTCTCTCCCATTTTCTTGCATATTCGACCCTTTGCTCCTGGAAGGTTAAGGAGGAAGAAGATGGAAAATAAGATCTTTTCTTGGATGGTGTAGACGAGGCTGCTGCTGCTGTGTGTGTAATCCTTGATACAAATGTTGGTTTTGGTCTTGTTGGGGCTGTGCGTTTTGGAGATATTGGTGGTGAACAAGAAAGGGCAGCACTTGTTGATGATGATAGTAGTGCTCTTTGGGTGATTGGTGATCCTTTTCTCTCCTCCTCCTATATGTCTTGAATTTGGGACTCTGTTTCGAGGCACCGGACCCAGACCCTTGTGCCTTTTCTGTTCCAGCTTTTAATGGAGAATACTTTTCTTTAATGGGTGGGGCTTGTCTCTTTACTGCTGTCTCTAATTTGCTGCTTCGTAATCTCTTTTTGTTGGTTGTGCAACAGCTGCCACCACTCTGATACCTGATACTGCTGCTTCTGCTGCCCCTCCCAAAAGGTTCTGCCATTCATATTTCCACTTCCATCAAACCCAACATCACCTAAAACGGAAAACCAAGCCTGAAAGCCTATGCCCGCCCTATGTGAAGCCTAACCCATCGCTTTCCTCTTCTTTCTATCTGCACATGGATAATAGCTTTTGATAAATATTGTACTATGCACTAACTAAAAGGGTAATATGGATAATACCCGCTAGAGAAAAAAAACCCAGAACAAGCTATGCACACCCAGATTTTCCAGAGGGGTCTTCTTGGGAAATATCCTGCAGTTCTTTCATTATTTTTGTATCGAAAGACAGAGAGAGAGATAAAAAGGAAGATAGAACAGTACAATTAATATTAGGGCTAAATTCTGTTTTCCCTTCTTGACCTGCAAGAAGAGTCGTCCTTGATGATGCCACTGGTAAGTGTGGCAGAGTTTGGTCAGAAATGAGATTAAAGATCCCTGTGACCTCATCACTGAGTCTGCTACTGTTCTTTGTACTGATACACAAAGCGCCGAAAAACACCAACCCAGAGGGAATCATTCAATCAAGGCTTCCAGCCTTCAACTTGACTCTTTGTATGTCTCTCTCTCTCTCTCATTCGGTTCTTTTAACTTGTTTATAAGTTAGAATCGTCGGCTGTAGTTCAAAAGGGGTGAGACTCTCTCTATGCTTTCAGAGATTAGCCAACACATCATCACACCTTTCGAAAGTTACTTCCACTTTTTTCAATGTTCTGTCTCTCTCGCTTCACTCAAACGAAAACACCATCTTTCCCTCAATACTCCCATCTTCCAGCCTAATCCTTTCGTCGCTGGATTTCTTTACAAAGCATCTTAATCCTTAAGAGCTTGTCTTCTTATTTTTCCCTTGAACCAACACATGTTTCCCTCATATTTATCATTTTCTAACATTATTTGAAAGTGAATTATTTATTTAACCATATTATCTTTTCCCAAAATGGGATTTCCTCATCCATTGGTATTAAAACTAGATTTGCTGCACGCACTTCGCTGCAAAATTGGAAATGAGTTATCAGATGGTTTGGTTTACGACGGGAAGGCATAGCCATAGTTTTTTCATTCATGAGAGACCAGTAAGCAAAGATGCGATAGATTTACTATAGGTTTGACTTGGCGATGTAAACTTCCAAGCAGTAAGTATTCGCAAAGAAAGTGAGCACCCATTTTTCCCAAGTTCAGATGAAAATAGAAAACAGGAAAAGCAAAGTGATGAGGTACGTTTTTATCTCGTGGGTTTGAAGGGTGGATTTGGATGCAGAATAAAATCACTAACAATCTATCCACTCTCGGTGAAAACCTAGGTAGGTCATTATCTATTTAGATCTTCTCCAATTTTTAAATTAGTATTGGTTCAACAAGAAATTGATTATCCTTTTTAGAAAAAAAACTTTTGAGACAAATAATCAGAGAGTAAAATTTAAACCTAGCACGATGTCTTTTTTTCTCCTTTTATAGCCCTTAGGGTGCTTCTTTTTTTTATATAGAAAAAATTAACATGTTTTATTAGGATAAAATATCTCTAATTTATGATTTTATAAAGATAAAAAAAATTCCTCGATCCATCATGATAAAATATTTCTAATCCATAAGGGGGTATCTAGACTCAGTACTTGGTTAAGCTTAAAAATGATAGGTCTAACAACTCGCCAAAACTACAAGCATCTAGGCTCGACGCTTGGTTGAGCCTATGGATAATAAGTATAACAACTCGTTCTTACTTTTACCTTTTCTTTACTTTTACTCTGTCTAATCTATAAGAAAAAAAATAGAAGAGAGAAAACTATTATTACAGAATAAATCTTAAGCCATATCTTCCTTGACCTGAGAAAAACCTGGATGAATCATCCTTAAAAAGTTTTTAAAGGATCTTTCCTTATCAACTAGAATAATGGAGCTCAAAAACACCAAGTTTAGTTCAATAAAGAAAAGTGCTCCAACTCTTGACAAAGAGTTTAGGTTTCAACCAAAACATGAAAGAGAAGACCCTCTCATAGGGCCCATTTACTTCTCCTACTATAGGTGATCAAGAGAGGGGGGGTCCTATAGAAGTCCCTTATTTGTCCCCACTAGAGATACTCAGGAGAGAGGGAGGTTGCCTTAAACCCCCGAGGATGACATCCCCAACAAAATATGTGTTACAGATATGGAAATCGTGTTTGTCAAAAACCTGGCTAGTACATTTTGTCTAACTGTCTCTTCTTGATTAGCGTATCAGTAAACTGACCCTGGGATCTCCTATGGTCTTTTCAAAATCACCGCCTCTCTTTTCATCTACGAGATGGGGTATTTATTCCTTCTTTAGGGATTTGTGAGGGATGTGTTTAGTTATTGCCAGTTAAGTCTAGGCCAGTTGCATCCCAATGAGTAGACACTCATGTCTACTTTTGAAAACCTTTGTAAAATGGTTGGGCTCGAGCCCATTATAAATGTCTTTAGAAGTTGTTACCAATTGGTCGCTAGCACTGATGACGATAATGACATGTGTTAGTTCTTCACTTTTGTTAATAGGAGAAACAATGCTATGAAGAATATGTTGATCGGAAAACCCAACTCTACTAAAAAATGGAAGGGGAAGTGGTTGGTCATAAGACATACTAGGGTTTTCAATCGATAGGGAGGACTGCAGCAAATCTGGGGCTACTCCTTTTATTGGAAGATTTCTTCCCACGAGGTAAACAAGAAGCCTCGTTTGATCTTAAACGAGGAGAAAAACTGTGTTGTACTAGATTTAACTAAAACCAATTATAAAGTCAACAAAATGACTAAGAGGAATTACTAGGCTATTTTGCAAGGTTGTTTCAGAATCTAATATTCTTTTGTCCCTATAAGGTTGATAGATGGAGGAGAAGAAGAGATGTTGTTGGAGACTTCTATTAATAGTCTACCCACAAAGTCTTCATCTCAGGCCATTGAAGAAGATAACATGACTCCAAATTATTTTTTATATATATTCAAAGATAAATAAAAAATCATAAATTTAAAATCCAAAAATATTTTCAGGACATTAGGAGATATGCCTTTGCATTGTAACAAACCAAAATGCTGGAAGAATAACTAGATTGGGATATTTTGATAAAATAGAATAAAGAAAGACTTAATGTAAAGAGAATTGAGGCCAAAATCCAAACATGACCAAAACCAAAATAAAAATTATGCAAATACTTGGGTCTAGCAACCATGCCAGACTTGAACGTCATGGGTTTGGTAACCATGTCAGACACAAGAGAAGATGGTGCTTCCTGTGTTCAGTCCTTCTCCTTCTTCTCAACCAAATCGGTAGAAGAATTGGAAGAGAAGAGGGCACTAAATTGACAGAAAAAAGGACAGAGTCGCGATGGAGAGAAGAAGACAACAAAGAGAGTATAAAATTTTATGGTATGATTAATGGTGAGAAAATTATATGGTTTGCTTTTTTCTGTTCTTAAGAGTTTGATGTGATTAATTATTCTTCCATTAACAAAATGGATGTATCTAATGAGAACATTCTTGATCTCACCATCAAACCCATAAATTTATAAGGAAAAGTAGTGGACTTTATGGGTTCTAATATAAAAAATGGGATTTTTCTCAAAGATCTAACATGTTTTTGTTTTTTTTTAATAATGTTAAGAGGATTAGAGATAGGTAACATAAAGTTTGGACAATAAATTAATGGGCAAAACAAGAGAACTTTAAGTATGTTGAATCAACATTTTATTGGAGGACAATAAGTATATCTTTACGTTGTTAACAAAAGAAGCTTGCAAGAGTAATTTTTCTTTGTTCTTGATTAAAGTTTTTTAAAGTTGCAAGACCGCGGACATGTATCTAATAATTGATATCAACATAACAGAGTTTAGCTTAAATTCTGCATCTATTTATTAAAATTCAAGAGTGTTTGACAGATGTATTGTTGCTTTTTTTTTTTTCTTAACAATACATTAAAAGTTCACAAGGAAGTATTAATTAGATGTCTTGAGACCATTCAATACATTTGCATGGGCATTTTGGTCCTTAACAAAACCATTACCTTTATCTGGCTCATGAAAATTATGCAAATTCTAGACATCAGACTCAAGCTATTTGGGTTTGATAATCACGCCAAACCCAAGAGCCTTGGGTTTGGTAACCATTTTAGGCCCAAGTGTTTTTTATCTAGTAATCATGCCAGACTCAAACGCTCATGTCAGACCCAAGCATTATGGGTTTGACAATCAAGCCAAACCCAAGCAAAGATGGTGCTTCTTGTGTTCAGTCCTTCTCCTTCTTCTCAACCAAATCGGCAGAAGAAATGAAAGAGAAGAGGGCACCAAATTGATAGAGAAGAGGACAGAGTTGCGGAGAGAAAAAGATAACAAAGAGAGTGTTGAATTTTATGATACGATTAATTGTGAGAAAATATTGTGGTTTGCTTTTGTCTATTCTTAAGAGTTTGATGTGACTAATTATTCTTCCATTAACAAAATGGATGTATCTAATGAGAACATTCTTGATCTCACCATCAAACCCATAAAATTGTAAGGAAAAGTAATGAACTTTATGAGTTTTAACATCAAATATGGGATTTTTTTTCAAAGATCTAATTACATGTTTTTGTTGTTTTTTTTTAATAATGTTAGAAGGATTAGAGATGGACAATATAAAGTTTGGATAACAAATTAATGGGCAGAACAAAGAACTTTGAGTATGTTGAATCAACATTTTATTAGAGGACAATAAGTATATCCTTGTGTTGTTAACAAGAGAAGTTTGTAAGATTAATTTTTATTTGTTCTTGATTAGAGGTTTTTAAAGTTGTAAGAGCACATGCATGTATCTAACTATTGGTATCAATATAGTAGAGTTTAACTTATATCCTACATCCATTTATTAAAATTCAGAAGGGTTTAACAGAGATATTCGTTGCTTTTTCTTAATAATACATCAGAAGTTCACAAGGAATTATTAGTTAGATGTCTTGAGACCATTCAATACATTTGTATGAGTATTTTGGTCATCAACAAAACCATTACCTTCGTCTGGCTCATAAAAATTATGCAAATTCAAGGCACTAAACCCAAAGTTCTTGAATTCAGCATCTTGGGTCTTATAAGCATGCGAGACCTATGTTATGTGGACTTGACAAAAAATGCAATGGACAAGCTTTGATTTGGATTCCACTCTGGTTGTCTTGGTTATGCATTAACTCCTTACCTTCTTAAAACTTTTCTATCTATTTTACTACTTATAGATTGTGTTAATTTCTCTTTACATTATTTTCCGTTAAAGTTTATATTATCTTACATATTTAGCACAAACATGAACCAAGTTAAGCGCAACAAATTAAAAAAGGCTTGGCTATACAATTCTAGTTGTCACTATCCATTCAATTTGCAGAAAATAACATAAACCATATCAAATAACAGAAAGGCCTACCATTCCATTTATAACCATCATATAAATTATTTAGAGAAGGCACTGATGCTACCATTTTTTTCTTTTCCTTGAATGGGTACCCAATTGTTACAGTAACCATCAAAGAAAACTAATAGAATAAAAAGTAAAATGCCAGCAGATGAGATAAAATTACGAATAAGGATCAAACCATTACATCAATTGAAGAAGTAATAGCAAGATCTAAGAGACAAATATAATGGTACCAACCAAGGTTGTTAAAATCATGAGTTAACTCTTAAAATCTTACGATTTTACGAGTCAACATGTATCTAACGTGCTAAATCGGATAAAAAACTCAAAACTAGTAAAATCAGACTTAACTCGTGCAAAATTAGTAAAATTGGTAAACTCGGTCCAATTTTACAAGTTTACTAAATTTGTGATATGAACCACGTCAGGTTCAAATTTGGTCTTAAAATATCTACTGACTAGTTTTGCGAGATTGAGCATATTTTTCAAACTGTATATTGAATAAAGCTGAAATTTTATAAGAAAATATTAGATATATGAAAATATAGTAGTAAATTTTCAGGTCAAATGAAGATAAGAAACATAATATTTTAGAGGAACAAAGTTAGTAAACTAATATTGTCAAATATGTCAAACAAGACCTTCGTGTACTGTTTGAGACATATCTAGAGCTACCGGTGGAATTTTGCTTCGATTAAAGTTGGGATAAAAATTAGACATTTGAAACTTTCCAACTATATATTGTAGGCCTAATAATTCATCCAAACAATAAAGAAATACATGTTTGAAATCATGAGAGAACGATATATTTGAAATCAGGATTCAAATCTGTCAAGAATATGCAAAAATTAGAGATTAGGCTACGTAGAGGAATTTTAACTTGAAGACTTTTTTTATTATTCTATTTTATTTATTTATTTATTTTTAAATAATTATTTTTAATTTGATTTTGTTTCTAGTGCATTAGACATTGTTTATGAGTTTATTTCATTATTAAATTTATATTAGTTAATTACTAATTTAAACTCGTTAGTTTGCAACCCAAAAGGAGCCTATCAAGATTTGTTGTGATGGGAACAACCA
>Ga0325403_1006133_pt1 | contig 11408 bp, 7 predicted proteins | sample PopdelMetagenome_19_FD_205665 | JGI IMG/M metagenome (GOLD analysis project Ga0325403, IMG submission 205665) | Populus deltoides microbial communities from Bellville, Georgia, United States - Xylem-PdKOR-R4 | ecosystem: Host-associated > Plants > Phyllosphere > Stem > Wood/Secondary xylem...
AATCATGGGCCCGAGGCTGGGTCCCATAAAAGAGACCACTGTCCGCTAGCCACCCCGTTGGGCAGCACGGAGAAGGACCATTACAGGCAGCATTTGTGAATCACCCCGTTTGTCACGATGGGTTGACATCAATTTATGCCCACTGCCTTCTTACTGTATCCAACGCCACATAATTCCAAAACTTCACCCTTCACTCCCTTGTGAAATATCAAGATTTCCTCTTCACAAAGGCCTCTTGCAGACACTGATTAAGCCAGCACAGATTCGAGTCCTATTTCCCTAGCCACCCTGCCCAAATTTTGTGTTACATCTTGTAGACAATTTTTAAGACACTACCATTATATGACACGTCCATTTCTCCAAGACTATACCTTAACTAACTTATTTATTGTCTCAATGCCAAAAGAAAAGGAGGGAAGGACCAGAAGACTTGGACGGTATGCAAAAGTCGACACCCTTCTTCCAGCAATTGAATCAAGGTCCGAGGAAAATGTGCTTACTGGGATGCCTAGGTGTGTGTACTCTCTCTTTCCTTTTCCATTTTTTATATAAAAAAAATAGGTGCGCAATTCCAAGATGAGAGATATTCTTGTCCAAGTGAGCTTTTTAAAAAAAAGATAAGGATTCTAGATTATCTTTGCGAAGATCATCTTATAATCAATCAGCTTTGTTTAGCAGTGCTTAAGAGACTAGATTTGCTCTCTATATTTTACTTTTGCTTTTATAATTTTCAAACACTGATGATGCCTATCTCCTCATTGTAGACAATAAAGTCAAGAAAAAAAAGAAAAGAAATCCCTCCATTAATTTCATGGATTAGCATTGCAAGTACACCAGTTTAGCTGGAAATCAAGGTTAATTAGCTTAGCTCACGAAGTCATGCTGCTAACGTCTATACCTAGCCTAGCGAAGAATTGATGGGGGTGATTAGAATCTAACCCATTTCTCAAAATTAATCACAATATTATTTATTCATATGATTCCTAGGTTGCTAACTTTAGATAAACAATATCACTACTTCTGCTGCATTGACTTGCACTAAGGTGTGTGTATTTTTGCATGTTCGTATATTTAAAAATATTTGATTAATTAATAAACACTACCATAGTTTTATCTTAATTTTTTTTTAAAAAAACTATAATTTATAACTTTTTTTTTAACCGCAACATCAAAACTACATTGCGAAACACAAACCAGTGCAAGTGTTGAAGTCTTACATGCTAATAACATCATATGCTGATCATCATTCGAAGGCTTGTAGATCAATCAACTATGGATGGCCCATATTCCCATAAATATCAGCGCTTGTAATAATCAGAGTACTCAAAACATAAAAGAAAGGTGGGAAGGAAGAAATGGAAACCTGTTAGAATCCAATGCAAGACTGGTTTGAAAATGACCCTTAGCTGCACAAAGACAACATTTTCGCGTTTCATTTATGAAACCTCGACGACCCGGAAGGCCTTCCCTCGCCCCGTAGCATTAACATAACTCTGCATACATGAAGTAAAAACGTTTTGTTTCTTCATTTCACCAATGATATACAGATCTTTCGTGGTCATGGACCATAATAAATGCTAGAAAAATGTTCAAAATTAGAAATAAAAGGGCATTTGTATTTGGATTGTATGGAATTATTTTCTTATGGATGTCCCAATCATGGCATGAATGATATAATGCAAAAATTAATCCCAACAGAAGAGAAAATGGTTAATCAACAATGATGAACATAATCTTTTTTTTTTCTTTTAGCAAAAACCCCCGCCCCTGTTTTCGTTGGCTCTAATATGAAAAATGTAAGCACAATTCATTTTAATTGCTCCTTTTTTTTTTTGGAATAATTCCCTTTTTGGGTATTAAAAAAGGAATTTGAGAGGCGGACGATGCTGCGTCTAAAATAGTGTTTGACTAAAATAATCAAAGAGGAGGTACAGTAAAAAAAAAATGTTGTGGCAATGATGAGAGCGAGGGGCACTAGTTGGTGCAGGATAAGCACGTGGGCATCGCCTTTTCTCATTGCTCGCTGGCATGTCCATGGAAAATATGCCTCAAACTCTCTACATTCTAGTCCTAGTTACAAAAACAAAACAAAAAATACATTAGCAGTGCTTTAGTTCACAGATTTTCATATTTCAGGTCCTGTCTTGCTGTGAGTGATTGGCAGTTTATACTTGTTTGAGCATATCAAGAAGAACCTTAGATTTGAGGTTGCAATCTTTATATTTTACTTCCATTCTTTATTTATTAGCATGTGTCTTCCTTCTAGTTAAAGTAAAGCTACTAATGTACATTCTTACTCTTAATTTCTAATTCTACAATCTTGGGTTTGGTATTTTTTTTACCAAGCTTTTGTTTGAGGGGTGATTGAGCTTGACGGCATTGCAGCACTTTGGTTCTTTGTTTGCATGTCCAAATCATATGGGGTATAGAATTTGACGGAAGGGACATGGACATTGGAGTGTTTGATGTTCTGGGTTTGCTTCATTATTGATGATTTTCGCAAGTAATTCTATATATATAACACTCAGATATTGTTATCACACCGACAATAAAAGCTCTTGGTATCCATTCCTTTGTTCTAGCATATCTCTTCTCCTCCAAGAATTTCTATCTGTTCTCTCTCTCTCTCTCTCTCTCTCTCTCTTCTTGAATTGATGAAAATTAAAGGTTTTGATTGCCTGGAATAACAACTTGCTGGTTTCCTAAGTAGTAGTGAAACTTTGTACAGGAAGCAGGTTGTCTTATTGAGTTCTGTCTTCTTCTGAGATCATCTTTCGCTTGCTGCTGAAGAAGGGACCTTTTGGGGCTTCTCATGCATTGAATGGGAAGCTTACGTTGGTGAAGAAGTGAAGAAGTCAGGTCTATCTGATTCAACTATATTTAAAAAGCAATTTGATGAACACATAATCAAGAAGAAAATCAAAAGGATTAGTCATGAAGTTCATGAAACTCGGATCCCGGCCGGACACGTTCTACACTGCTCAGGCTGTCAGGTAAAAAACTTATAAATCATTCAATAGGCTGCAGATAATGTCAGATGACGTATATCCTGAAGGAAAGATGTCAGTAATTTAATTTCGCAATGCAGGTCTGTCTCCTCTGAAGTTTCAAGTGACCTTATAGTTCAAGTGAAAGGGAGTAGATATTTGCTTCACAAGGTAGGTAAAGTCCATAAGTTTTCTTTTACAAAAGATTTGGAATAAAGGATATTGATCATGGCATCTATTCCTCCGATTCATCTGGATTATAATTTCAGTATTCCTGATGCTGATTTTTGCAGTTTCCTCTGCTTTCCAAGTGTTTGCGCCTACAGAGACTGTGCTCTGAATCCCCTGAAACCTCACAACACCATATAGTCCAACTCCCTGATTTTCCTGGTGGGGTTGAGGCATTTGAACTTTGCGCAAAGTTCTGTTATGGTATTACAATCACTCTTAGTGCCTTCAACATAGTTGCTGTGAGATGTGCTGCGGAATACCTGCAGATGACAGAGGATGTAGAGAAGGGAAACCTAACATACAAGCTTGAAGTTTTCTTCAATTCCTGCATACTTCATGGGTGGAAAGATTCTATTGTCACTCTACAGAGCACCAAAGAATTTCCTTCGTGGTCAGAAGACCTTGGAATAACAAGCAGATGCATTGAAGCGATTGCCTCTAAAGTCTTAACTCATCCATCAAAGGTGAGTTTGTCGCACATTTACTCTAGAAGGGAAAGAGATGATGAGTCTTGTAATGGAGCAGAGAGCCAGAGACATAAACCGCTAAGCAAAGGGTGGTGGGCTGAAGATTTGGCAGAATTAGGCATAGACCTCTATTGGAGAACCATGATAGCAGTCAAGTCCGGTGGAAAGATGCCATCTAGTCTCATAGGGGAGGCCTTGAAAATTTACGCAGCTCGATGGCTGCCTAACATATCGAGAGAAAGAAATGTTAATAAGCAAGTAGCATCTGACTCGGATTCAGACTCAACCAATGAGATAACTTCAAAGCATAGGGTGCTTCTAGAATCAATAGTAAGCTTACTCCCAGCTGAGAAAGGTGCTGTATCTTGCAGTTTCCTTCTCAAACTTTTGAAAGCGGCCAATATTCTTAATGCCTCCTCATCTTCAAAGATGGAATTGGCCAGAAGAGTGGCACTTCAAATGGAGGAAGCAACAGTTAGGGATCTGTTAATACCCTCTATCTCATATGCAAACAGTACAGTGTATGATGTAGACTTAGTCATCACCATATTGGAGCAGTTCATGTTACAAGGGCAGAGTCCTCCCACGAGCCCTCCGAGATCCAAGCTGGGGTTTGAAAGGAGAAGGTCGCGGTCTGCAGAGAATATTGTCTTGGCGTTTCAAGAGAGCAGGAGGTCTTCTTCAGCATCACATAGCTCAAAGTTGAAGGTGGCAAAGCTTGTGGATGGCTATCTTCAAGAGATTGCCCGAGATATGAATTTGCCTCTTTCAAAATTCATCGCACTTGCTGAGGCCATTCCAGATTTCTCAAGGCTTGATCATGATGATCTCTACAGGGCCATTGACATTTATCTCAAGGTAAAATTACAAATTCATAGTATTTTAGTCAGCAAAATTTACCATAACTCTCATGGCAGTTCAATGTTAGGACATATTTCTCCCTCTTGCTAGATTTCTAGGTTTCTTTATCATATTCTAGGATGTAGGTCCCCACTGTCTGTTAGATAACCAACTCTCTTGACCTCTGGATGTGTCAAGTTCACAAGTATTTGACAGTTAGGATTAGGCTGGTCTGACAAATTTAGCAATGAATTATTGTTAATAATCTTTTGATGTATTGAATTGCCACTCCAAGACTAATGAAGGGGTTCATCTTTTGATATTTGACAAAATATGAATTTCACCTGGTCACAAAATTAGCCTCCTTACCTTATGTCAATTGCTTGACGTATTATAGAATTAGCCGATTTTAATTACCAACACAAGATGGGCACATGGTGACAATTTTCATGAACGAACATCAGGCACATCCAGACCTAAACAAGAGTGAAAGAAAACGACTGTGCAGAACCCTAGACTGCAAGAAACTATCTGTTGAAGCCTGCATGCATGCCGCACAGAATGAGTTACTCCCACTGAGGGTGGTGGTACAAGTTCTCTTTTTTGAGCAAGCTAGAGCAGCCATGGGTAGTGGCAAAGTCACCGAGCTGCCTAGCAACATCAAAGCACTACTTGCTGCACACAATATCGATCCTTCAAGGCCAACAACTACATTAAGCACGACTACTAGCATTCCAGTAGATGACCAATGGAGTGTTTCAGGCCTTAGATCACCAAAATCTAAGGTTTCAACACTAAGGATGAAATTGGCTGAAGATGATTTAGATGAAAGTGATCTGCAATCAGAAGGGCTCAGGAGAACTTCAAAGTTCAAGTCTTTCTGTGCTCTTCCTACACGACCAAAAAGGATGTTCAGTAAGTTCTTGTCCATCAATAGAAATTCCAGTGAAAAAAACTAAGTGAATTTTGTTTACTTCCAGAAGCAGATGGTAATTTAAAGTGTAACATATACACTGTCTTTTTTCTTTTTTTTTTCTTCTTTTGAAATGCCTTGTAATGTTTAGCTGAGAAGGGAAAAAAATTCTAATGTGCATTGGTATGTAATATCATATAATAAGAAAGAAAATTTTGAGGACATGAGAGAAAATGAATGTCTTTTCGTTGATCTCATTGTGGGAACTAGAAGAAATAAGGACTCTTGATTAGATTTAGAACAACAATTCTGGGACTAATGTTCTTGACTTTGTCTATAAATCTGCAACATCTGCCGTTGTCTCCTTTCATCCCACTGGATTCTCACCTCTTCATTGATTGCGATTAGTTTTCGATTATTTTCGTCTGACTTTGTATTGTTCTTCCTGTTTAGGAATTCGAGGTTTGTTTATCTGTTTTTAGCCAATAAGTATCCGTTGTTGTCGGAAACCCATTAGAATAATCATGCTAGTCTGATTCTAGTTCGTCAGGAAACTTTTCCTGTGAGTTTGCTTGTCAGACTTGTTGAGCTTCAAATCGTCCCCATCAAGGACACAAAATTTCATTAAAAAATCAGTGACCAACAAGACATATACATGAAGCCTAATACCAGCAAGCAATTTGGAGCAATTCTAATTTACAAAATTACTCAGATTGGATTACTAGTGTCAAAATCAGTGCTAGGGTTTCCTTCTTTCTTTGGTGGTATAAGGTTGGTTAAACCAACGATTATAGTGGGCAGCAACTACCTGGTAAAAGGGTTAGGCAGAAGGCTAGTCAGTTAGAGAGCATTGGTGTGGCCATCATTGAAAATTTCCACAACAGGACATGTTGCTTGTCAATTGCTCAAGATAAGTAAACGGAGAAATGATTGATTCTGTCCTGCCATTCCAATCTAATTATGCGCATGGAGAAGACCTTAGGGATCGCCATTATCATTCATTCCTAACCATTCATGATCAAATAAACAGCCACATATACCTGCTAGATTTCACACGCCAAACAAGCTCTAGGTGGGAGGACGAAAGTTAAAAATGTAAGCAAAACTTAATACTTGTGCTTCAGGACCTGAACTTTCTATATTCGAGGTAAAAACTTCGCAACTCATGCTCTTTTTTCCATTTAAAGTAACCTGTTATTGGGCTTCAATTCTAATGCACGTTCTCAACGGTACTCATTAAAATCAGGTTGCAACAGTAGTCTATAAAATATTTTACGGGGTTGTGCAGGCATGAGTGTGACCATGTATGGATGTGGGGTCGTGCTTGGTAGCATATCTTCATGCTAAATCAATTTCAAGGTTATCTACAGTTGGATATTGCTTGAGTCACCGCGTAGCCAGCTCCATGCTGCATTTAGAGGGTTCTGAGCTTCATCCTCAAATTAATGAAGCTTCCGATGTTTTTTTTTTTTTTTTTGTTTCTTTTCAAAGCCTTGTTTGTTTTTCAGTACTCTTCTGATGATGCCCAGGAGTTTGGACCATCTCATCTACTGCTTTTATTTTCTCACAAGCACACCATTTTGCACAAAGATTTCAATTCTGAGGTAAAAGGTAGATGTAACACCTCACCTCACTAGCAAAATGTTGTTCATTTTGGCCCACGGGCCTCATGAATTTATTCTTGGTAACCACACGTGGCTTCAAAACGTGTTTTGCTAGTCAAGGTGAGCATGCTCATATAAGAGCCTCCCCAAGTTCTCACCCGCCGATGTGGGATATTACAGTAGATCAGTAGCGAAAATCGGCAGCGTGCATGCGCAGCAGCACGCAATAGCTAGCGCAGCAGTGTGCTGACGCGAGTTGGGGACTTAAACGATGGATTGTTCAAGGCTTGACGAAACAATGCCGGAATGACACAATGAGACAATGTCGAATTCGGCTGCACTGATGAGATCGGCAGTGTTGAAAAAATCAGCAGCAGCGGCTGATGATAGGTCTGAACGATGGACAGTCCATGATTGGATGAAATGCACTGCTGGCATGAATAGCAGCACGCATAGGCAGTGGTAGCGTGCATTGGCAGATTCGACAGTAGTGTACATCAACAATTCGACAAGACATGGGTTGATGTTCAGCAGGAATCCTAACTTGGACAATAGACAGTCCAAGGCATGCAGACACTTATTCTGGCAACATGGGAGTTGGCAAAAGGGACATTTGGCTTGTTGGGTGGCAGGCTATGGAAGAAGCACCAGTTTAGGGCAGTTTTCGGTAGTTTTCTAGGAGACCAAACTGACCAAACATGGCCCATGTCTTGGGAGACAATTTTGATGTAATATTCCATGTAATAGGTTGTATATAAGTATGTAGCATGCAATGTTCTGAAACAGAATACTTGTGGATAGAGCACACACTAACGGACTTGTGTATACCTTTTATTGACGAGACTAATAAAGGTTAGGAGTGTTTTCCTGTAATATCTTGTGTGCTTGGTTCTGTGCATCGTCACTTGTGTATTTTGCTTGTCTACGTAACGAGAGAGAGTGTGGGAAACCTCCTCGTGAGGAAAACATTTAGTTGTTAGGCAAACACGAGTGAATCGGTGAGGAAAAAGTTGAGTCTAACGAGACTAGACTATCGCGCTAGGTCTGTTTTTGAGATGAAAAATTGACCCAGTGACAAAAAAAGTACACCACCATTATGATCACCTTTAGAGTAAAACTAATGTCATTCTCTAGTTATGATGGAGGGATTCCTCAGTCTTTGGGTAATGGCACTAAGCTTAATACACTTAGAAAATCCCACAATAGAGAATGACCTTCACAGGAACAAAGCTCTATTCAATCCACGAATAGAGAATGACCTTAAAAGGAAAGAGCTCTATTCAATATCGTTCTCTTGCTATATGTTTTTATTTTTATGTATATAAAATTAAGGATATAGTGTCCGAAAACCTCTTATGTTGTTAACCATTTTTGGGTTCCCATACAGAAAATAAAAAAATACAAAAAATACATATATAATAATAATAATAATAATAATAATAATTGGAAGGAATCCAAAAAAATAATAGGAGTGAGAAAATGGTGTTGGAACGCCCATAAAATGGCTAGAAATTGGTTGAAGAGGTTCAAAAATACATGAATTGAAATTTAATAGTATATTTGTAACTGGTGAGAGCCCTATTGACAAGTAAAATTCAGTTTGAGGAACAAAAGTCCAAAATCAAATGTTTATGGACTCAATTAAATTTTATCTAAGGTTTAATTGAATTTATGGAGGGTTTAATTGCAAGAAAAATTGATTTTTAAATCAATTTAGGCTTTTATTGAAAGAAATTAAAGTTCTAAGGTCCAATTATAATTTTGAAGAGTTGATTTGGTCAAATCAACGGCTTAATTGCATAGTTATTGAAGTTTGATGGCCAAATAGGGACTTGATTGAAACAATCCAAAACCAAGGACCAAACTGGAAAAGGCTCTAAAATCAAGGGATCCAATTACAAGTTTTCCTGGGGCTTGATTACAAAATTATAAAAATATCCAAGGACCAAGTTAGAAATATCCATTTGAAATTTCAAACGACGTCATTTCCTTGAAACTATTTATTATCTTCTTCAAACAAATGGCTGGCAATGAAGACGAGGGAGGTGTTAGCAGCAAAGACAGTGGAGTTGCAATCAAAGGGAGGCATGTCTTGCGGTTATTATCCCTCTGCAAACCGTTACCAAGCCAGCCGTTACTAGCACAAGGTTGTCTTTGGCCTATAGAAGCAGAACAAAAAGACGAGAGAAGGGAAGGGGAAAAGAGGATAGAAGAAAGAAAAAAACAAGGGAGGGGGAATGTAAGGAAGATAATACAGAGGAGGCATATCGAGCAATACGTGAGAAAAAGATAGCAGAACAGAGGGAGGGAAAACAATTTTAAAAAGGCATATAAAGGAACTGAAAAGGGGGGAGACGGGGAAGATATGAAAACATTGAGGAGTTTGTTTTAAAATAGGGGAAGAACACCCATTGGTGGCCATCATTTTTTTTTCTCCCTGCTATGAACCGCTGCCATCCTCCATCACCACCAACAGTGCTAATGCCATCGTCATTCTTCCTCAACATCTCACCATCTTCTTCCCCTTGCTGCACCACCAGTAAAGAAAAGGAAGAAACTTGTGCCTCTGCACAGATGGGAAAAACAACAACAAAACATTGCCCGCCATCGTCGCTCCGCCATCATCATCACCTCCAACTATCACTATCCTCCCAGTTAACAACAGCACCATGAGAAACAGAAGAAAAAAACAGAAACAGAGATGAACAGAGCAGAAGAAAAAACACAGAGAAGAAGAAGAAAGGCCAACCACCGTCCGCAGCTCCACTCCGCCACCGTTAGAGCCACCGCCAGTCAGCCTTTTTCCCCTTCCCTTTCTTCTTCTTCTTCTTCACCCCGATCTCCACTGTCCTGCTAAGGAATAGTGGAGAGCCACTGTTCATGGTCAGGCCAATTCTAGCCCAACTCACATAGCTGGGTTGGCCGGACCCACGTCAAAGTAGTTGGGCCGGGTCCAACCCAATCCAAAAAAAACATTTTGGAAAATTTGTGATTTCTCCACATATTTCTCTACTGAATTTTGCTTAACATTGGTTTGTATTTTTATACTGTAAAGATAAAAATCCAGTATTAAGATGCCCGGTTTTCATCAAAACATTGAAAAATGAAAATATATGTTTTTATGCATACGGCCAAGTCTCTCAAAAATAAAAGAAAAAAGCATATTGTATTTTCATACAATAAAGAAAATTTCAAAAATATGTATTAGCATGTATTTTGGCTTTAATAACCAGTTTATTAAAGTCATGAGAACTAGGCCAATATTTCAAAAATTTCAAAAAAATTATTTTGTTTTCTTTACGACCTTATACGTAATACATATTTCAGATATTAAATTTTTTTGTTGACGTTAGAACGGTTAGGTTTTACCCGCTAAGATAAGGATCTCTTTACCGAGGAAGACTTTTTTTAAATCATAGACGTGCCAACAACTAGAAAACACGACAAGACCTTAAATTTTATTAGACAATAAAACAATGCAGCTTACCTTAGATAGGGCGTATTTTGAGTGCTAATACCTTCCCTTTAGGCAACCAGTCCCCGTACTCAATCTCTGAGACCAGTTAGGGTTTATAGTGATCAAAATACTAAGTGGCAACTCCTATTCTATTTTTAACTGATAAAAAACAAGAATTTCTTGTCTCGCTATATTTGCTAGATAGATGGAAGATAAAAGAATTGAGAGTGGATGTTTTCATCACGACGCCGCACACATGCGACATATCATAGCAGGAGTTAAGTCTAAATCAGACAAAGACTGATGGTCCAGGGCAAGGACAGAGGTATTTAAAAGGCTAAGGTGGGTTGTAGCCCAGCTGGAACAAAAATCATAAAAATCCACAATTACTAAAAAAGCATGCTTTCAAGAACAAAAGCTAGGAAATAAAATATCCATTAAGTTTCGTTTTAACAGACCAAAAGGCAAATGGAGTTCTATCATAAACTTTAAAAAAACAACTTAATTTTTTAGTTTTTTCCCATACTAGCATAGTTCAATTTTTTTTTTCAGATTAACATAGTTGAAGTGGTTGCGCAAATCTAATGCACGATACTTGAGACTCACATATATCAAATATAAAATTGAGGGACGGAATGAATATGTGAAAAAAAAAAGAAGTTTTTTTTTTTGACATGTGAGACCTATGTCTCAAGTTGAGATAGTGAGACCTATACAATTAATTGATGATATATATATATATAGCAAATTATTAAAAATACCAAATAACCCTTCAATAATTAATTTAATGATAAGTTTCCACTATGTAGTTCTTTAACTAGATTTTCACCCCACTATATATATTGTGAGTTAGATATGTTTTTCTGACCTTTAAAAAATGTAATAATATTTGAAAGTAAAAAACTCAAT
>Ga0325403_1006134_pt1 | contig 11408 bp, 12 predicted proteins | sample PopdelMetagenome_19_FD_205665 | JGI IMG/M metagenome (GOLD analysis project Ga0325403, IMG submission 205665) | Populus deltoides microbial communities from Bellville, Georgia, United States - Xylem-PdKOR-R4 | ecosystem: Host-associated > Plants > Phyllosphere > Stem > Wood/Secondary xylem...
AAAGATTTATTTCACTTATTTAATTAAATCGTCTCATGTTCAATAAATATACTGTAATTTTCTGGGACGGTGATATTCTTCTCCATCAATTGTTATCCACGCTCCTTTATTATTTCTATCGATTCCAATATATAATCTTGTCTAATAGTCATTTACATCATATAAATAAATCAAATACTAAAATAACTTTTTTTTTACAAATATTTTTGTAGATTCTATTTATTAAAAGTCTTTGTATGATTAAAAGCGTGGTTGTACTTGTTTTTTAAAATATTTTTTATTTATAAATATATCATGATGATATTTTTTAGTTTTTAAAAAATTATTTTTGATATTAGTACATTAAATAATTAAAGATATATTAATTTAAAAAATAAAAAAATTTAATTTTTTAAAATGAAAAAACAAATAGAACTGTCATTGCAGAGTAAACCAGCCACATGCCAAATATTGGTAAACTTATTACCACAAAGGACAGGTCAAACTGCAAGACCATTTTTCTTGAGAGAAAACCAAAAGACAGATATTATAAACAACCACTGGAAAGATTTTTCTCTCGATACAAAACAGGATGGCGCAACACAAAAAATCATTAAAAAAAAAAAATTGGCACTTTCAATTAAAAATATTGGTAGAATAATATAATTCAAAAAAATTCAGTGAAATAACATAGTTTATATATATGTTTCAATTGAAAAACATGACATTTATAACTTATTGTTATTTTAAATAGAAACATAAAAAAATTATTAAATAAGTATGAGAGAGAAAAGAGGGATAAAAAAAGATTTCATAGACTAACAAAATTTTAATTACAATACAACCAATATCTTTAAAAAAATCTTGACGAGATAAATTTAATAACAACAGGAAATGTTACCAATGATAATTCAGGTGAGCCATACTTAACATAAAAAACAAGTGAGTTATCTGTCATTTTTAAACAGTAAGTGTGGTATCTATGGGTTACCGTTGTTGACCTTTCTTGATGTTATTGAATTCATCTCATTGAAACATTTTCGATGCTACTAGTGATGTTATAATCATATTTCGTTGAATCTTTGTAATTTTTTTTATTTTTATATTCATTTAATAATATTTTTAGATATAAATATTTTAAATAACAACAAGTTATAAATATCACGTTTTCAATCATGATATATATATAATTTATGTTATTTTATAAATTATTTTTTTAATTATATTATCTCGTCAATAAAAAAAAAAAGTTAATAAGCAAAAATAGCCAAATAAATCATAAAATATGTAACTTAAGGGTGGGAGGCACGTGGCATGTTATGACAGCTGATTTGAATACGAAATCAGGGAAATAGTAATAACACACCGCTTTCCTTGAATAATCCAGTCTCTCACAAATACAAAACGGGTTAGAAGTAGGGGAAGTTGACCTTCTAATATCTTTACTCTGAAGCCCCCCACCCCACCTATTCCTCGATCCAAATGTTTAACAATCCTTCCCCCTTGCCCTTCACCAAATCTTCCATCTCCATCTCTTTTGGTAATTAATCCTTCGCAGATTTGGTTACCGTTTTCCCCTTCTTCTGCCCACATATATTTCTTTCCGTGTTCGTGTAGTGTTTGCTTCTAATCTCCCGAGTTTAGTGTTAGTCAAGGTTCATTTTTTTTTTCTTTTAAAACAAGTTTGGTTTCTTTCTTGATCGGCATCTTTTAATTTGCTTTTATCAGAGACTAAACAGAGGTTTCCTGGGTTTTGCGAGATCAGATGGCAGAAGGAAACGTTTCAAGATATGTGAAGTTAACAAAAGAACAAACTGGTGTAGAGGAGATTAAGCCTGGTGAACTAAATCAGCCCATTGAAGTTCCTCATGTCTCTTTCTCTCTCTCTCTCTCTGGTTTTTTCTTATTTTTCTTATCTCAAATTTTATCACCCTTTTGTTTCAAGTCTTGAGATTTAAGATATTTTAATGTTTCACTGTCATATGCGATTGTTTCAAAGTTTAGGATTTGCACCCTAAAAGGGTTTAGCTTTTCAACTTCGATCTGATGCTGTTGTATTTGCTTCTCTTGAGTCAAATTATCACGCGTTTTCTTATGTGCTTTTTGAATGCTCAGGCTGAATTTGTGTAAAGATTGGATCTTTTGGATCTCTGAATTTTTTAATTTTTGGTGAGGCAGTTGGAAGTTTGCAAATGTAATGAATGTGGGCAACCTTTACCTGAGAACTTTCAGCCTCCAGCAGACGAGCCTTGGACTACTGGGATTTTTGGATGTGCTGAAGACACTGAAAGCTGTGAGTTCATTTGTAATCTAGCATTATATAGTTTCAAATCAATGTTTTGTGATGTGGGTATATCATATTTGGATATGATATGTTCACAACTTTTCAGAGATGAATTGCTTCTGTTACTGTGATTTATGAAGTACTTTATATTTTATTGAAAGTTGGAATTTATGACATGGAGATATGAAACTAACTAACTTGATCTTCTTTTCCCTCAACTCAAACATGCATGAAATAAACGGTAATTGTCTAGTGCATGTGATAAACCCTAAATGGCTTTAGCCAAATTTGAGCCTGTGCTCATTGTGTGTGCTTGAAAGGAAAGTCATGGCACTTTTTGTTGAAGATCATGCTCTAGACAATATATGAACATTCCTTTCTTGATATATATCCTTTAGCTAATCGGGAACTTTATGCTCAACTCTGTGAGAAATAATTTTATCAGATCAGAAATTTTGTATTTGCACACATGGTAGCCCCGTTTATGATTTGAATGCAGGCAGTTCACTTGTTTCTGTTTTTTGTTGTTTCCTAAATAAATGATTTCTTTTGTTTTTTAATTTTTAATTTTCTTCTCATTTTTCTGAAATCCTTGTCGATTTAAAATGGAGTTTACTTTTTCTAGTGCAACTTTTCCCCTGGTGTTATTTCCCCATTGTTGTTAGCAGAGAAAAAATAGTTTTTCCCCCAACTGTGGAACTTAGATGCTTGGATGCCATTTGAAACCCTTTACAGATTTTACTATAGGCACAGTTCAAATTTTCAATTCATTTCAAGAACATGGTTTTAGAAAATGACTTTGATAGACCAAATGACTAATGAGATTTTGGAAATTGATAGTTAATGTGGCCTTGTGTTTTTGCCACTTGCCGTAACCAATCAAACTTTCAGATCTAATGAACTTCTCAATACTGAATAGGAACTCTATCCTGTAGTTATGATCCAGTAAAAAACTGAAAATAGTTGTTGATTAGAGTTTTATGCATTGAATTGGCAAATGCAATTTACAATTTTGAAACTCAAACATATATTTTTCTGTTTTCCCAGTTTTTTCTTTCCTGTTTGAAACAAAATATAATTGAATATGACAACGAAAGTTTCATGGATGATGTTAATATTTTTTTTTGTCATAATTAACAATGTGGTAATGACATAGATAGGACAAGGCTCAATATTTTGAATTCACATCTTATTTGGAAAGGTGTGGTTGGCTGTCACAAATGTTTGCCGTTCCTTGGTGAAGTGGATGATATTGTCCTCCGGCAACATTATGCGATTGATTCTCTTGTAATTCCTAGTCTTATCAAAATGCGCGTCTCCTTTTAAGGTTTTAATAGCTTATTTATGCAAGGACTGATGGATTAATTCCTTCTTGTTTTACACCTGAAAAGGTTGGACAGGACTATTTTGTCCTTGTGTTCTATTTGGTAGAAATATTGAGAGCTTGAGAGATGATACCCCCTGGACTACACCATGCGTTTGCCATGCTGTTTGCGTTGAAGGTGGCATCGCACTGGCAGCAGCGACAGCTGTCTTCCATGGCATTAACCCAGACACACCATTTCTTATTTGTGAGGGTTTACTTTTTGCTTGGTGGATGTGTGGCATATACACTGGTCTTGTTCGACAGTCTTTACAGAAGAAATATCATCTCAAGGTAATCCCAATTTTCTCTATTTTCATGTTCATGTTATGAATTGAAGACAGTAAGGATCCTCAACACACTGTTAAGGTTAAAAAAAGCATAACATGAACATTTTGTAGATGCAGACAAGATGACTGCTTCTGGATTCCTTTAGTATTTTATGGGACCACTTAATAATTTTAGGAGTTGTAACACATGGAACACTGTAATTGTTGCTATTATTCCTTCAATGACTTTGGTATTTCAATGTGCTTTCCGATGGTGCAATTTACTTTTTTCAGCATACAAGTTTGTTTCGTTCATGATAAAGTGTGCTGCTGGAAGTTGATGTCAAATAACAAAAAATAATGAAATAGTCATCATATAATTTTTATGAACTTAAAGGATATTTTATTCCTTCATGATATGGAAATTTTTTTCTCCAATTCAAAGCTAATGATTTCAAAAGCACCGAATTGCATTAAATTTTAAGCTTTTGCAAAAAGTTTGTCACCTGCTTTTCTCCAGTTAACCAAAATTATGCGGTCTGTGCTGCCAAACAATCAGCATGGCTTCCATTGTGCTACCTAATGAAGCCTTAATATTTTGAGGGTTGCTACAGTGCTGATGTTTTAGCATTGTCACATTCCTGACCCCCCCCCCCAAACAAATGTTTAATTTTTACTGTTTACTGACTAGCATTTGTTTGGATTGCAGAATTCACCTTGTGACCCATGCATGGTGCACTGCTGCATGCACTGGTGTGCTTTGTGCCAGGAGCACAGGGAGATGAAGGGGCGTCTATCAGATAACTTTGTCATGCCAATGACCATCGTCAATCCTCCACCTGTTCAAGAGATGAGTGCCACCACTGAAAACCAGGATTCCACTCCATCCTCTGAAAAGAGCACCAGCTTGGAAATGCAGCCTCTGTAAAATCCGTTCATACAATAGCACTAAGGAAGCGAATTTGATCTTGAAACTGATTTTTTTTGTTTTTACAAAGACTTTCGTTGCACAAGAAATTACTGCACCCCCTTGTGTATCAAAAGATTCAGAACAGTCGTACAGCTTTACCCTTGTTGATACTTTTTTGTAGAGTAAAGTTTACTTTTGATTAATGAGGATGCATTCTCATTCAGCCTCTCTGTTTAAACATCCATGTCTTTTGGACTTGGTGATATATATGTTAGTACCTCCCGGTTATCGTGTTGAACCAGCAAGAGTTGCTTCCACAGCCTCAGCCTCGGGTGTTAGAATATTGCTCATTTAGCTTTTTGTACAAGAGAATCTGTTGTTGAATTTGGTGATTGGTCAAGTAGTTGAGCATTTGATAAGCAGGTTCCAAAGTAAAATTTCACATGGAAGGATTGATCATTGAACTAACAATCTACACGTCGAACACCCCACGAATTAACCATATAGCACCGCTCCTTTTGGATGGTTGCTTTGCCAGTCTTCTACATAAAGGAGCTCTGCAATGCCTCCAAAGTGGATGGAATCATGCGTATGGTTGGTGTTGCCGGCCCTCTACTTTCTGATTACTGAATAAATCCAGCGCATTCAGTGGCCTAATAAAGAAAAGTAGGACCCACCAATGATAGACACGAGTTACTCTTATCACAGCTTCCAAAGCTGAACCATGGACTGTCCTAAAGCTCCCCTTCCCCCAGTCAGTTTCCATTATTTATCACTGTTAGGTCCTTTACCACTGCATGATCTCTCTATTATTTTGCGTAAAATGTAAGCCTGTTTCACTTATTTGTCTCTTTCAAAACCAGAATAAGGGGCGTTTCACATGGTTTTGCTTTTATTTTTAAATATTTTTTAAAAGTGTTTTTTGTTTAAAAAATATTAAATTAATATTTTTTTAGCAATTTTTCATGATTTTGAAGTATTTATTTAAAAATAAAAATATATAATTTTTTTAATATATTTTCAAACAAAAACTATTTTAAAAAATATTATATATCACAGTCCAACATTTACTTCGATTAAAACAAAATATTTGTCCTCCGTCAAGTCCTAAACATTACTAAGGCTACAAACAAATTGCCCTAATGCCTACCTATAATTATAATTTTAAAACTTAACTGGGGATCTACTTGAGATAAGAATTGAGTTACAGGTGAGAATCGACTTGTCAAATGAGGTTTATATATATTATGATTAAGTTTTGATAGTTACACCCGAATCAATCAGGACAACTTCGGTTTTTAACCAAGTAAATCAAGGTTTTTTTTTCAATCTAAACTGTTCCACCCCATATCATTCAGGTACCCATGTCTACCTGCTGATCCGGTACAGGTTTTAAAACAATGCCTACAACTCTCTCTCTCCAAGACGTTGTGACTGTCCAGGCTTGTACAACTCTCTCTCTCGATCTCTCCCCAAGACATTGTGACTGTCCAGGCTTGTACAACTCTCTATCTCTCTCCCCAAGACTTTGTGACTGTATAGGCTTGTTTCCATGGAGAGACCACAGTCAGAGACTGGAAGGAGGAGGAGAATGGAAAAGAATAAGGAAAGGGTGCAGTTCCTACCTCCTGGGCGTATGTTACCGGTGCCTCCCATGGTGAGGCCACCAGCAGCAGCAACCAATGAAGTGAGGCTAGCAGCAATAGCTGTTGAGTTGAACATACGGCTGAGATCAGCAGACATGCCTGGTGCAATGCAAGAGCATGCATTTAGGTTCAGTAGAGCACTCCTTGATGCTAATAATCTCGAGAGCAAGAATCCCAATCCTACTCACATCGCCATGAGTCTCAAGAAGGTATGGAGATTTTCCATGGATTCGACCTTGATGATTGCACATAAAATTTGCTTCTAATACAGTCCAAGCTTTTTTTTAAGCATAGTTCCAAATATGGCATCATTCTGATTAATGAAAAGGGCATCTATTGACACTGCATATGAAGGAACACTTCAATTTGTTGGTGGAAGAACAGTAAATCTCCCTATCATAAGTTTATTACAAGACTCAATAGCAAGCAGAGAGGCACAGATAGGTCAAGTAGCCATACCCCACCTCTTCTCTATCCCTTCTAATAATGTTGATTCATGACATGAAAGAAGGTTGTCCCACTAACTGTACTCATGACTAGTGAGAGTACTCATAGCACCCGAGTAATTTTTCAGGAAAATCTACGATGACTGTTAAGTTGAGATTTAATTAACAAAAATAGTTTTATGGTTGCCAAGTTATTTATTATTATTATTTTGGAGCTTATAGCTTTGTTGTTTTTGTTTAAAAGCTTGCAACTTTATTAACTTTTTCAATAACACATCAATTCCTGATGTAAAGATTTTAGTTTTTTGTAATTGAACTAAACAATGTATCTTGATTTCCATACCGATTATACCGTGGATTTTGTTTGAAATTTTTAGACAACTGCTCCCTCTGTGTTCAAACCTTGTTGAAATTTTATTAACGTGGCTGGGTTGACAACAACCAAAATTATTTATGTAATTGACCTTAGTTGACTTGAACCTTTTCTCCCCTGCCTCTTTTCTTAGCAATTCGATCCTTGCAAATGAGCATATACAAGGAAGTTTTGGCACTGCTGTTGTTCATTAGTCCCTTGCCTCCTTTTTTGTTTCCTTTTCCTTTTCCTTTTCTTTTTCAGGAGTTTGATGCAATGTATGGCATCGCATGGCACTGCATTGTTGGCAAGAGTTATGGGTCATTTGTAACTCACTCAAGTGGTGGATTTGTATATTTTTCCGTGGACAACCTCTCTTTTCTGCTTTTCAAGACCGAGGTCCAGCTGCGGAAGAGGCCACCTCCATTGCGCAAGCTCGAGGCATAAAGTGGCCGTGCTAATTAAAAATGTCTGCTTGAATTTTAGTTACATGAATCTGCATTTTATGGATAAGGAGTAGGTTATGCTATGACTTATATTTAGCACCTTAAGTAAATTCGGTTCCGATGCTGTTTTAATTACTCTTTTCCTTTACTTTTCTTTGTGGTTTTAGTTTTTCATCGTAAGTAGCTAGATTTAGTCTCGAATAACATTAAAATATTGTAAATCCTATTTTAATTTGGATTCGGGTCTGCAATATATTGGATTGCCATACAGGAAAAACAAGAACTACCTAAAAATTTCACAAATTACTCTCTTTACTATAATTTATTTGATCAGGATCACATTAGTTTCTCTTCGCTAAAGAAATATGAAGAACGATAAAGACAGTTTGCCAATTTCCTTCATGGCTATAGAGGCTGGTGATCTTGAAGGTGGCACAGAACCATGCAGAAGCAACTCTGCTTCTTCTTATACAGACACTTTTGCTGATTATATTTCTTCTTCCAGCTCGAACTCATCAAGTGTATCTGCTTATTGGGAATCCTGAAACTCTTCTTTCGAATGTGTTGATTTGGGATCAGAAACTGTTGTAGACAAGGAAGTTGTAACATGGGAGAACAAGATAAAGAAAGGAGATGTGGAGTCTTATAAGGAGGAGAGACAGAGATCAGGAGCTCCCTCTAAAATTATGGCTTGTTTCAACTTTCTGTGGCTTCTATTCTGCGCTTGATAGGATTCTGTAGGTTCTCTTTTTTAATTCTGTTCCGATTAGTCTAGACAAACTGTGGTTCCTTGTCCAGTTTAATTACTGGCTGTTCTGTCCAGGATCTCAGGCTTTAGGGTTTTTTTTTCAAAGACAATTTTATGCCAGTTAGGTTATTTCTTTCTGCTTTCGTGGCTAGCCGCTGGCCAAATTTTTGTGTGTGTGTGTGTGTGTGTGTGTGTGTGTGTGTGTAAGAGTCAATATCCGATACGGAGATGAATCCTGCTGCTTCCAAGCTAACAAATCCTTTTCCCTGTAAGATAAGGAACAAGTGGCGAATATGTATAAATAACTATAGGCTGACTATGCATAGCCCTATTAATATTTGCGTCTCAGATATATTAATAAAAACATGGCAAGAGGAGGTCGCAGCTATGGAGGTGAATGTGGATCTGCTGGTGGTGCTCGTTTTCGTGAAGATTATACTGATTATCGCCTATTTGATGATGAACTAGGAGCGCAACCGATGAACCAATTATTTTCTTTATTCCATGACGATAGCATTGCGTATTCAGATAATGTTCCATTGAGCAGTATTGATGGTGAAGCTGGTGGCGCTTCTCCTTTTCCTACAAACTCCAATGGTGCTACAAACAAGAAGGAACATGGAATGTGGTCTGCCTTTATGCAGTGTTTCGAGTTCTTAAATATTTTTAGCCGCTGATCAATTATTTAATGGAGAGGAAGAGAACATGTCTTTGCTCCCAATTCCCTCTTATATTTGTTAAGAGTACTCTTTATTTATTTATATTCTGCTCAAGCTATTGATGGGGAACGCTAATTTGATTTCATGGATCTTGCATGTCCAATGGTTTATGTTGAATAATAGTGTTTTTCTTTTAATTCTTGTTCATCTTACACATGAACTAAGTTTTTCTTTCTTTCTTTCTACTTGGGTGACTGTTTTCTTTCTTCTTGTTGCTATTGTTCTCTTCGCACAAAGCACTGACTGGTTGAATATGAAGTTCGCTTTATTTTTTCTCAGCAATATGATATTTTTTGTCCAAATCCCATGCATATTCAGACTAAACTTCTCTTTAGTTGGGTCTAGATTCAAACTATCTATGCTCACGGCCTTTCTTTGGATTCAAAATCGGAGAACATAACGTGAGAAGACAGTCCATTTAACACCGAGTCGATATTTAGGGTTTGTTTTACAAAACAGGGGATCATACTTGACAATTCATTTTTTTTTTTTTTTTAAATCCCTTCTCTGATATATAGAACTGCATGTTATTGAAACTGAGGTTCAATAATTGGGACTAAAATTATTTTAGACCAGGACAATTGTGTTATGTTTAAAAATAAATAAAAGTTGATGTGGGGAAATTTTCACAAATACAAAGGGTGGCCATTGAATGAACTGCAGATAACGAGTACTACCAATAAAATTCTACCACGGTGTAAATAGCGGTTAATTTTTGAATCATGGGCTTGCAACCCTGAACAGACGCACACGTATATGAACATTGTTGGAATCTTTCCATAACTGCTAAAACGAAAAACACAAAGGGTTTGCCATTTCTCTTTTAATGCACAACTGCTATTCTGCCTTGGAAAAATTCCGACTTCAATTTCTTGTCTTGGCAATATGTTGATATTTGGTAAAATGGCTTCGACATCACTGACTGCACGTTTCAAACAATCAGTTACTCCCGCTTCTCTGAGGGCGTATCTTGCAGAGTTCATCTCCACTTTCTTTTACGTGTTTGCAGTTGTAGGATCTGCCATGGCTTCAAGTAAGTGTTGAATAGCAACTTCTATTCTGTTTAGTGAAAAGGGTTTGGCTTGATTGTCCATGTTTCTTGCTGTAATATGTCGGTCTAAATGATCCTTGTTTGTTTTTAATTAGTTATGTTCTTTTTTAGTGAGACAAGAACATGTAAAATAGAAATTTAGAGCCATTTGTCAATTTTGCTACGCTTTTGTTTTGATAACTTATAAACAGAACTGCCTGGTTATGAATTAAGCATAGTTGTCGACTGCTGTGGTTTGGTTCTAATAACACGCTGAGGCACATTCAAAATATTGATCAAAAGGCATGATTTAGTTTTTCTACAAGTAGAGAGTTTACAAGTTTTAAGGTTGATGTTTGATTTTGGCATGTGTCAGGGAAATTATTGCCAGACGCAGCAGCAGATCCATCCAGCCTAGTGATAGTCGCAATTGCAAATGCTTTTGCACTCTCATCGGCTGTGTACATTGCTGCAAATGCCTCTGGAGGGCATGTGAATCCTGCTGTCACATTTGGCATGGCTGTTGGAGGACGCATTAATGTGCCCACTGCTCTATTCTACTGGATTTCTCAGATGTTGGCCTCTGTTATGGCTTGCATTTTCTTGAAAGTGGCCACCGTAGGACAGGTGATAAAATCCGCTCTCAGTTAATGCAAGATAGATTGGATAGGATCCCTTAACCGATTGCAGCTTTCTTGCACTAACACTATTTGCTTACATTTTCTTGCACTGCGCCATCACTAAGATGCAACTTCTATTCTGTAATTTTCTAGCATGTTCCAACCAACACAATTGCAGAGGAAATGACAGGATTTGGAGCATCCCTGCTAGAAGGTGTGATGTCATTTGGCTTGGTTTACACTGTTTACGCCGCCGGAGACCCTAGACGTAGTTCATTGGGCGCCATTGGACCTTTGGCAGTAGGTCTTACGGCAGGAGCCAATGTCTTGGCTGCAGGACCCTTCTCAGGTGGCTCAATGAATCCAGCATGTGCATTTGGGTCTGCAGTTGTTGCTGGGAGGTTAAAAAATCAGGCTGTTTATTGGGTTGGACCCTTGATTGGAGCCGCAGTTGCTGGGCTTCTCTATGATAATGTTGTCTTCCCTACTGAAGCTCCAGATTCTCTTAGGGGGGTTTCAGATGATGTTGGAGTGTAATTGCAGTTTGCTGTCATGGACCCTTTGTTCTTATTGTAATTCTAAGTGGTCACAGTGTT
>Ga0325403_1006136_pt1 | contig 11406 bp, 5 predicted proteins | sample PopdelMetagenome_19_FD_205665 | JGI IMG/M metagenome (GOLD analysis project Ga0325403, IMG submission 205665) | Populus deltoides microbial communities from Bellville, Georgia, United States - Xylem-PdKOR-R4 | ecosystem: Host-associated > Plants > Phyllosphere > Stem > Wood/Secondary xylem...
ATTTCAATCCTGATTTGGGATCAAAATAGTGGACTCGGTGGCAATGGACAGAATGTTTACCCTAAGCTACCAGCTGTGATTCAAGGTGAGAATTGGAGCTGGCCAGCACTGGATCTAATAAATTGGAGGCCATGCAGAATGCATTACGTGGTTTAATTCATCCTTAACCTTCGATGATGGAATCTTTGTTTCGATGGACAATTTTCTGCAAGAGGTACTTGGCAGTTTGTTTCAATCCTGATTATTTCTTTTATATTGCGTGTGCGGTGTCAAGAAATGCCCTAGATTGATGCTCGGTTTTCGTTTTACTTGGATCTATAATTTTAAAATATAAAGCAATATGTATTAAATCTAAAATAGAAAAAAATTGCCCTTCTTTTTTTTTTTATTGTTCAAGAGGTGCAGAAAAGTACACCTTGGTCCTTGAATTGTTTACCTTTTTCCATTTTTGTCCTTATATTTGAGGGTTTAACTTTTCAATTTTAAACTCCATTTGTTTTATGTTTAGTCCCTGAAATTTAAGGAGAGAAAGGATGTTGCTAGAAGATAGGGAGAAGAGAAAAAGTGGTCATTTGATCACTTTTTATTGGAGAAGAGAAAAAAGTTGTCAATTTTAATATCGATAGGTTTATTTTAGTAAAAAGAATGCTAGTGAGGTGTTTTTGAGTTTTCATAACATCAAAAAATATTGATCAAGGTCAAGGGAGAATTTTTCTCAATTTAATTTTGTGTTTTTGAATTGATTTACATGTGATTAAGGGTTAAAATTGGTTTATTAAGCTTCTTATAGTATTTATTAGATGTTCTAAGGTGAAAAATGGTTTTTTAAACCCAAACTACCCCAACCCAACTTTCCAATCACTTCTCTAATGGTCAGAAACAAAACGAGCAAATGACATGCCATCTTGCCAATTTAATAATTTTTTAGTAAAAAATTGTTCATCCTTAAACATAAAAAAAATAAAAATAAAGGAGGCCAGACGTGTGAGCCTGGCCTTGCAAGCCTGTGCATGCCAGGTTTTTTTTAGTCGGACCAGGGATGTGGGTCTAATTTTTTATGTCAATTCACAAAGCCTTTATTTATTTATTTATTTTTATTGAAACACCCTCTAAATAAAATACCTAGCAAGATATTTAAATTATTGTTTAATTTTGGCATAGTTCTTAAATAATAATATTATGGGTATGAGAATGTTAACAATTTCTATTTCAATTATTATTTATCTAATATGCAAAAAACAATTCATGAATATTTAAAGAAGATAAAATTTATGTTTCTTATTTTTTTTTTTTTTTGGATAGATTTCTGACTTGGTGTTATAACATTGATTAATATTTTTGCCTTCAAACATGATATTTCCAGCCTGCTTTGCTCTGAAGAGGTTAGTTCTCCTGTATCTATTTTGTTAGGAAAGAATAAGGCAGTGAAGTTGAATATCAGTTCAATTGAGATCGAATGGGACGTCCAATTAAGGCTTATTTAGGTCATAGGTTTTAGGTTTTAAGCAATACATGGAACTTAGAGTTTACTAGCTTGCTCTTTACTTTCCTGTAAATTTGGCTTTCATGATTTCTCCATGTAAAGCTTTTGTTGCCTGTAAGCTTTTGTTGTTCTAAGCTGATTTTTTAATGAAGGAACGAAATCTTTCATGTATCGAAAGAAAAAAAAAAACAAGGAAACTTTACTTTTTACACAGAGATGTCAATCTCTCTGGATCTAAAAAGACAAGGTCCCTCACTTTTCCCAGCTTTATTCTAGACATAATATCGACAAAATTTGTGAGGAAAATCAAAGTGTATATATATATATATATAAACTTTGAAATATAAGGTGAGAAAGAATGTATAAAAATTTAAAAAATATTATAGGAATCTCTTCCTTCAACCCAGTGGATTTTGGAATCTAGAAGATAGAAAATTTAATTCTATCAATATTTGATTACCTTAAATCTGAATATGGTAACTATAAATCAGTATTTTTTTAGTAGAAAAAACTTTTAAGATTTGCAACAAAAACTTCTGGAAAAGAATGTTAACATTCACGGGTTGGACTGAATAAAATATGGGCTGGAAGAAATAATTATTCATAGACCAGACCTATCTTCGAATTTTCATTGACAAAAAATATTTTTTTATGGTTCAAAATATTTTTTTATAATAAACCAAAATCAAGGCTCGACTCAAAGGTGTGCGTGCATGTGGGTTTAATCTCGAAGCCCACTTTGCTAAGGACCTCTCTCTCTAAAAACTTGGGTGTCCTTTGAATCTAATTTTAACTTTTCAACTACCTACTTTATAAACACCAAGAAAGTTTTATTTCTTTTCTATATGAGATAAAGTCTTTTTAAAAGGTTTTAGGTTTCATATGACTTAAGTTGCAATGCCACACGCCATAAGACTCAAACAAATAAAAAAAAGAGACAATCTTGTTATTGTTCTCATCATTGGTTACAATGATCATGATATTCATTTTAAAAAACTCATCACATAGATACCTCTTTTCTACAAATATATCACTTTTAGAGAGTATATATTTATCATTCTTAAAAACCATCTTAATATTATTTTTTCTCAACAATGAGCCAAACACTAAATTCTTCTTAATATCAGCAATATAATGTACATTGTTGAGGGTGAAAAGTTTTTCAAAGGTCATCTTCAGTATGACCTTTCCAACAACTAGTACATTAGAGGTTGATGAGTTTCTCATGTATAGGTTTTCTTCATTCATTTCTTTGTAAATGGAAAACATCCTCTTCTCAGCATATACATATCTTGTAGCACCAGTTTCAACCCACCACTGCTAAAGATTTTTAATTAGATTGACTTTGAAAACAACACTAGACATGTTCATGTCTAAAACTTCACTAGTAAGGTGATCAACTTCAGTGACATTAGGTTGAGCAATTCTTTTCTTAGGGTTTCCTTGATGACCTTTATTTATGAAATCTTTGGTCAAATACTCAATCTTGTTGCGGATAGAGCATTTGTCATTAAACTTCTTGGTAGTTCCTTTCCCTTTCATAGCAAACTTTTTTTTTTTTAATGAAACTTTATTATTTGTTTCATAACATTTTTTTTAGGGCTTCAAAAGAGTTAGCTTTTCTTTCAAAAAACTTATTGTCCTCTTATATCGTCAACCTCAAAATAAGATCTTCAATTATTATTTTATTGCATTTATGCTTATAATAGTTCTTGAAGTCTTTCCAAAATTATGGTAATTTTTCAATGATTACAGCCACTTCAAAGGAGTCTATTATAGACATACCTTCAGTATGTATATCATGCAATACTAGCTAAAACTCTTGAACTTGACTTATTATGTTTCTTGAATCAACCACCTTAAATCTAGAAATCTGTCGATTATGAATTTCTTTATACTAACATCTTCAGCTTTGTAGTTTTTTTTTTCTAAAGCTTCCTATAGAGTTTTTGAACTCTTGGTTGAACTATATACATAATATAGTGTATTTCTCAACCAATTCAAGAAGTAGTTCTTGCACACGAAATCAATATGATTCCATACATCCAAAACTGTCACAGTAGTAGGGTCAGATTTGTTATTATTTTTTTTTGATTTTGGAGCTTTCTCATTCAAGAACTTTGCAAAGTTCAAGATGGTCAAATAAAATAATATCTTTTTTTGTCATATCTTAAAGTTTAATTAATTGAACTTTTCAGGTTTTTCACCGTACACCATAAAAGGTGATGATGGAGTCCTCACTATTAAAGTAATACTTGTCGAAGCAACATTGATTGGCACAACCAAATCTTGAATAGAAGGAGTAGATGACATGATATAATATGTTTTAAAAAATAGCCAATAATATTTATAAATAAATACTTCGTCTAAAAAATAAACAAGTAATAAAATAAAAACTTGTAAAAAGCAACTTAATAAATAAAAATATTTAAGCTGTGCAAGATAAAATCAATAGTCATTCCCTTTCTTGGTTTGCTTTGTTGAGCTCTATTTTTTTTTCATTGTGATTTGTTCAATTATCACCATTTAACTTTTGAACTATACTGTATACAAAACTAGTATAATGTGAATAATATTTTCACTAATTATGTTCTCAGGAAAGATTGGATGGGTTGCAAATGGTCCCGCTTAAAATCCAATCTTCTTAGATAGAATTTCATAAACAGTATCTATTCATCGCATTAACTTTCTGTACATATGAACAATAATGTGTATATGAATAGTAACATATACATGAATAATACTATATACATAAACAAAGCTGCCCAGATAATTTTGATGCAAATCTTAGAGAGTATAAGCAAGATAAGCTAAAAGCATGATTGTACCAGTAAGATATCATAAATTGTCATAAACCAATCAATAATTCACCTAATAAAAAATATAAATCAATAAAATATATAGCAACCTTCTAAAATGAAACAAAAGGGATAAAATCATAACAAATCAAAAGATTATAGATTAAAGCATAAATAATTATTATTAAATCTACATGTGAGAATATAGTAACTTAAAAGGAAGTTAAATTATAACTTAAATTTTTAAGATACTAAAAACCTCTTTCATAATTAATTTTATTGTTATTATTATTATTATTAATCATTTGTTCTTGAGACTTTATTGCTCATCACTTATGCAACTAAGATGTCTGCAATATATCTCCCAAGATCTCAACAACATTATCTTGATTTAAATGCACTTTTAAACAATAATCATAGTCATTAATAAATACTATAAGTAACCACATGAAGCTAGTTAAGAAGTTCCATGATCTTGTATTAATAGATCAAAAGAATCAATTCATGTTTTTTTAGAAGAAAAAAAAAACCCTCCATCTAAAGCTACAAAAGAAACCAACATTTATATCTTTTGCTTGCTTTAAGAACCCAAAATGGAAAAAGAAAAGAGGTGGAAATATTTTAGGTCAGCATCATTTTCATCAAGAATCAAAATCAATCCCCACAACTATTTCCCAGCTAAATTGTTAGTTAAATACTGTGATGATGAGGTTGAGTGACATAAGTGTAAGATGCGTACCAAGTGATTACTTTGATGGCCCTTTGCAACCTTTTCTATGTTAGTTGAGCTTCCTATTCATGTTTGCTAAGGGCCGACCTAAGTTAGGTCAATTTGATGATTGATTTAATTGTATATTATAATGTTTTTACAGGAAAACTCTCCATCTTTATAAAGTATTCTTGTTCAACATCATGAATAGATACAAGTAAGGACGGAGTCAAGATATCAGGTTTAGAGAACTAAATTTAAAAAAAAAAAACCTTACAGGAGAACTAAAAGTTTAGATTTATAATTATTTAAGGATATTTGGAAGTGTGGTAGCGGTTGCGGTTCAAAGTGTTTTTCGTTTAAAATGTATCAAAATAATATTTTTATAATTTTAAAAAAATTATTTTTAATATCATCACATCAAAATAATTTTAAAACATAAAAAAATTAAATTTTAAAAAAACAAAATTTTAACCGTATTTTTAAGCAACGAGGAATATGATATCCTCTGCCCTTGAATAGATAAGTTTTTTTTAAAAAAAAAAACCATATGAATGATGGTTAGGTCACCTAATAACACACCTTGATGTGTTTCTTGACATAAACCAGAAGTCTTGCCTTTTGATTATAAAATTGTATTTGGTATTCAATTGATCATCACTATAAATTTGAGGACTCCTAACTATGATAATATATTTTTAAAAATTGAAATTCTCTGAAAGAAAGATTTGAATCTGTAATTTTTTTTTTTTTGGTAAAAGACAAAACCCGGTACTACTATTTCATATGTCTATTAATTAATACCTTTTATGTGATGAATTTGCATCTCGATAAATTAAATTAACTCAAATGATATACTAATAGAGATTGTTTTATTGGGTATTTTTGATTTAAAAATATATTAAAATAATATTTTTTTTAAAAAAATTATTTTTAACATCAACACATTAAAACAATTTAAAAATATCTAAAAAAATTAATTTGAAACTAAAAAAAAGTTCAAAAATATGATTAAACCCAATGTTAAAGAGTGCTGAATTTCTAAAAAATATGTAAGTTTCTACTTCTACCTAATGAAAAAAGGACAGCAATTGAACCGTTCTAACTTGTCTATCATATTTGGTGAGACTAAAGTCAAAAGTCGTAAATATGAATTGGACTACCCAAATGAATTGGAGAAATATTCAAGCTAATGAGATTATTCTAATTGTCCCTTGAGACAATCCTTCTTTTACGAGATGTCTTTTAACTAATTTTCATGCATAAATATTAAAAAAAATCCTTTTTTTCCAATTGAATCTCCAAAGTTAAACGTACCATCTATTTCCAAATTAATGTATTTATTTGTGAAGAATTAATACATAGAAAAATTTATTAATTTCTTAACGGATTTACTTGGTCATTAAAAAGATTATAATTTTTTTTTAATGTACCAAAAAGATAGTAAAAGATTTACAATCACATCTGCTCAAGGAACTATTATATGGTAAAGCAGTTGATATTTACTTGATTGTTGTTGAGTATAACTTGATTGATTGCGAGTATTAATTTCTCCAAAAAAATGTGCTTTTAAGATACTTTAAAGAAAAATTTAATATTAATTTTCAAGCAATCAGGAATACTTTTATCATCGAAAAAAATAATAAATTAAAATTTTATATTTTAATTTTTTTCTAGGAAATTTCATATATGTTTCAAAATTGATAAATAAAATAGTATACTTAACATGGAGATAGCTTGATTACTCGAAAATTGGCATTTTTTAAACAAATTCACATGATTGATTAATATAGATGAAGTGAGAGTATATACAAACTCATAACAAAAACTTTAACAAAAGTGGAGCCGTACAAGTATTTGGCTCATCAAAATACATATTTAAGAGGGGGGAAAACAAGCAGGCGCTAGAAGGAGGGCTTGAACCTCCGACCTTGTGGTTAACAGCCACACGCTCTAGCCAACTGAGCTATTCCAGCTTTGATCACTTTAGCATGATTAAATTATATAAACTATACGAATATCGAATAATACCTCTAAAATAGTATAAATATTTAAAAATTTTCAAAAATTAAACCACAATATCAAATGATGCCTCTAAAATTGTAATCATATACTTAAACCACAATATTAAATATTATTTTAATAGATTTTCAAATAAAAAAATATTATAAAAAAAAATAGATACTACGATACAATAAATAAATAGAATTGTCAACATAAGATGCCACTGTTGGAGAATATTTGTAGGTTTGGGATGTTAGAATTCCTCCCAAAATCAGACATTAATTTGCTTTTACTTTTATCATAATGGACGGTGGTGATTGCTTTTAGAAATAGCACCACGCCACGTGGCTAGATATTTCAGCTTCACGCTAATGACTGCCGTCTCCTTAATTAACAAACTCTCAAGTCTATAACCGCCTTCATACCCTTTAACGTCAACGCCACGTCAAGCGTCTCGTCATTCTAGTTCAGATTACAAAAAAGGCTCCTTAAGTTCTTCGAAATAACGTGATTGCCACCATGCTTAAGCGCCCCAATAAATTGACGCCACCTCCAATTCTGATTGACTTTTGTGGCTGCTTTTGAACGTTGATGCGAATCTGACTTCTAAAGTAGTTTTTTCTATGACCTTATTTCGAGTTCTTGAATAATTATTCTTCTTTAATAATTATTCCTCGTGAAATCTACCAAATGACTAATAATTTAGTCATATTATGTGGATTAGTCATCCATTTTGAATTCAATTCTTAGAAAATATTTCATTTAATCGAAGCTTTCTTATTTGTTTTTGCATTTTAAAAACATTTTTGAAAAAAATTAAAATTTTTTATTTATTTATTTTAATTTAATATTATTTTATGTTTTTAAATTATTTTGATGCTTTGATATCAAAAATAATTTTAAAAAAAATAAAAAAATATATTATTTTGATATATTTTTAAGTGAAAAGTATTTTGAAAAACAACCGCACTTTAAAAATATTAATTAAATTTTATTCAAAATATTTTTTCAAATAATTAAGATATTTTAGATCAGCTTCTGAATGTTGATGTGAATTTGATTTTTTTTATTTTCTTCGAAGAAATTTCACTTTTAATCTAAGATTGTAAATTTTAATTTTGAATTTCATTCAAAATATTATTTTCAAATAATTAATATGTTTCTAGATAGCTATTGCTTTTTAAAAAATAAATTTATATTTTTACAAAGAGAATATTACGAAACCATAGGATTGGACAAGGAATTGCTTGCTTTTGAAGAGAGGGGAGCATAGAAAAGTTATTGAGTGATTTTTTTTCCTACCAATAAATACTATTAAACATGGTTATAATAAACAAATCATTCTTGCCAAGGGTAAATATGTAATTCCATCTATTGTTCCAGAAGCTGGATTACCATTACTATTTGGTTGACAACGACGTGTCGGGTATGCCATAGTTATCTGAAAACAGAGAAGAAGTGGACGTAGTCAAAGGGCAGAATTTTCTTATCAATTTTGATGCTAACGTATTCCCATGCATTAATGTTCATTCCTTAATATTTAATTAGCCACTAAAATTAAAAGAATGTTTGGATCCGTGGTTATTTTTTAAAATATTTTTTTTATTTAAAAATACATTGAAAAATATATTTTTTATTTTTTAAAATTTATTTTTAACATCTAACACATTAAAATAATTTAAAAAATATAATAACAAATTAATTCAAACAAAATAAATCTAACTCACAGGCATCTTTCAAGGAAGATTTCTATTTTATGCATAAAATTAACTTTCATTGGCCCTTGGAATGAGTGAGACGACTATGGTTATTTTGTAATTTAAAATTAACATCTAAAAGGTAAATCAAACGGTTCATAACCTCACATCGATTTATATATATATATATATATATATATATATATATATATTGAGCCTTATATAGCAATTATTTAATTACAAACCAAAAAAACAGAAGCAATAGCAGGGAGGGAGGGATATCACACTCCACAGCCTCCACTTGCTAAAAAATATGCCCAATGAATAAATAATACCAAGAAAATTATAAAAGTTTTAATTTTTTTTCTCAACTGGGTCCAAATAAATCGTCTAAAAATAATTAAAAAAAAATAAAGATTGATCTTTCCCACCAAACTTCTCCATGCCATAGCCCTCCCTTCTTCACTTACGTCTAAAATCCATTTCCTTTTCCGCTCTCCCTTTACTTTCGACACATATATATAGACATAACACTGGTTACCTTCCCTTCCATTCAAAAACAGAGAACGATATAGAGAGAGGTTAGACGATTTTGTTTTCGATTTTTACAGGGCAAAAGATGGAGCATAGTAGAGGAGACAGCGACAACAAGGAAGATGGGATTGAGGAGGAGCAGATGGGATTTCCAGTTCATAATCAAGTTAAGAAGATAAAGCAAGAATCTTGCTGCAAAATCTTGGATTGGCCACCAGGGGGGCTGCCTGAGATGAAACCTGTTCTTAAGGAGATCGCCACCAGATCATCACATCAACTCTCTCGTTCGCCTCTGGGATTAGCTGGCAGACCCATCTCTGTTGGTGATTCATAGAAAGGAATTCTTGAAGTAATATTGATGATCATGGTGGTTTAGGCCTTCTTTTAGTAGTGACTAGTAGGAATTCAGCAGGGTTTTGCTTTAGTTTTTCACTTCTACCATGGTATCTCCCCTGTTTTTCTTTCTCTTTTTCTGTAAATATTTCATGGTAGTTTTTTTATAATTAATTCTCAGTTTTGATGAATTCAGAGACATTTCTTGGTTTCTTGCTTCATTTCGTTCATCATAAAGCTAATCAGAACATATTTAAAATTATATATCTTTTTGATAAATAAGGAAGGACTGAAGAAATTAAGATTTATATCTTCATTCGAACATATTCATGGAAGGAATGGAGATTTTATTTTATTTTATTTTATTTTTATAAACAAGGAGCTTATTACGCTTATCTCCGATTACAATCAGTGTCTTAATTTGGATGTTTAACGTAAAATTATAATTAAAATAGTATTATTTTTCGTTTATATTTTTCAAACCGATTACCTTAACAAGCCCATCATCTTCGTGGGTGTGAATAGTCCTATTGTAATTACGCATCAAAATGCATGATTTCAAAAAAATAAGACCTAGTTTTATAATAGAAAATTAATCCAGGAATTTAACAATCGCGCTTGAATGAATTTAGTGTTAATATCCCATTTTATTAAAAAAATATTTTAAAAAAAAATAATATAAAATTATTTTAAAATCCCATTTAAAAATTTAAGTCATTATTTTATATTACCCTCAAACATATTTACTTAAAGAAATTACAATAATAAAATTCGAACTCATCATTGTTTAGTCATTAAAGTTATAATATGATATAAAACAATCTTACCCTAGAAATCTAAGTCATTAAGTAAGATCCAGCAATACTTTTATGGTAATCTCTGACAATTTTTGCAATTTTATCCAATGAAATTTGTATGAGAGTTGTTGAAGAAAAGAAAACCCTAAGTCTTTTGAAACCCAAAAAAAAAATCAGAACTTTCAGCAGATGCTCAAGTCTGTGATTTTGACGGGGTTATTATTCTATAGCATATTGAGAATATACTCTTCTTTTTTTTTAATTTCACGTTAATCACGACTGATTCTCAAAATATCTCAATGCATAATAGTCCACAAAACATTTGCTTAACCATAACCAGTTAGATTAAAAATTCAGTTTTATGTCTTCATTAATTTTAGGATCCATAAAATTAATTAAAATATACATAAATTAATTTGGATATTTTATTAATTTTTTTTAAAAAAACTTAATCTTTAAAGCAAGAAATGCACTTAAAAAATAAAAGCCATGTCAAGTAGCAGGATGCCCTTTCTCTTATTAGCCGGCATTTAAATATTCATACAGGAGCATAAAATCTAAAGGTTTGTTTGAATTGTGATTAAGATTGTGTTTTTTCTCAGAAATATATTAGAATATTATTTTTTTATTTAAAAAATTTATTTTTAATATAAACACATCAAAATAATATAAAAAACAAAAAAAAAATCAGCAAGCAGAGTTTTGACCACACGGAAAAACACCTTGAAGCAATGAACTTTTGCTTTCAAAACTTGATATAATCACGATTTGTCTATAATAAAATCAGAGGTACAAATTAAATTAATTATGATTTATCATGTTATTTGTAATAGAAGATTTCAATCCAAAAATTTCATTTCAATAACCTAAATCTCCCAAGTTAGACTATGCTTTAGGCTCTTACTGGATTGGGCCAGCAATTTCCAGGTCCTAAGTTTGGTGCTGTAATGGTTTTTTCTGTGACACGCAAACTATCTAAATCTTCCAAGTCATACTAGAATGTGTCGGTTTCTTATTAATTTCAATTTTATAAATAAAAGAAGAAAAATTG
>Ga0325403_1006140_pt1 | contig 11403 bp, 6 predicted proteins | sample PopdelMetagenome_19_FD_205665 | JGI IMG/M metagenome (GOLD analysis project Ga0325403, IMG submission 205665) | Populus deltoides microbial communities from Bellville, Georgia, United States - Xylem-PdKOR-R4 | ecosystem: Host-associated > Plants > Phyllosphere > Stem > Wood/Secondary xylem...
ACGTTTTTTGCAAATCTAGCTTTCAATCACTAAACAGAAGATAGATAAATTGTTAAGGTTTTTCCTAAAAATTTATTTTTCAATCTATTTTTATCTAAAACAAATCCTTATGTTTTCTTACCACAATCTTTTATTTTTTTTCATACGAAAGAAAGAAAGTGAAGCTTTTCAGCTTCCTCCATTCCCGATAACTGTTCCCTGCCTTCGAGATGAGACCGGGCAGGCACCTCTGTCTCAAATAAAACTCCAAGATAAATCGATACATCGCAGTTCAATAAAAGCACTTTCATCTCGAACAAATTTGAATAAAATACACAACGAGAGGAATGCATCAGCTCCTCCACATCTAAAACAAAAAATCTGGGCACACTTGCCAGACAGATACCAAAGACAGACACCAAGGCCACTTGGTGTCCTCGAGGATACAAGCACAACAATTTCGGTAGTCATAAAACAATGCTTTCACAACAGCTAGTAGCGTCATTCCTGACAACTCTAATAAATGATTGTCAGTGCTACTTGTGTTCAACTAGAAACTCAGCTCAAACCAAATTTTACATGTGCAAATACTTCAGCTATTATGAGTATTTTCCTGTACAATCTCTTTCACTTCCCTGTTCACGTCCTTCTCCTCCGAGATGAAGTCTGAGCTGTTTTCGGCAATTGATATTTCTTCATCATCGAAATCAGCGGCCTGAGGGGCCTTGAACATTTCATCATTTTCTAGTTCGGATAATTTCTCCTTGGACTCTCCCTTCAGCAGCTCTACCACATCAAGCATCGTGGGTCTTCTCTCCGGCTGAGTGCGAGCACAAACAAGAGAGACATAGACAACCCTTCTCAACTCTTCCTCGTCATACTTCCCATTCAGCTTGGGATCTGCCAGTTCACTGAACTTCCTCTCACAAGCCAATGGCAGAGCCCAATCTGTAATTGTTCTTTTAACTGTGGGACTCATCTTCTCAAGTGGTCTCTTGCCAGTAGCAAGCTCTAGCAAGAGAATGCCAAAGCTGTATACATCACAGCTCTCTGATGCTTTCCCAAGCATAGCATATTCAGGGGCAAGGTAGCCAAGTGTACCTTTAACTCTCGTTGTTACATGTGTTGCACCATCAGGGATAAGCTTTGCAAATCCAAAATCAGCAACCTGTGCCTGGAAATCTGAATCTAGCAACACATTGCTAGCTTTGATGTCTCTGTGGATGATATGGGGGGTTGCATGGTGGTGAAGATAACTTGAAGAATCAAACAATGAAGTTAGCTACATGTCAGCAGGACAGCATAGGAAGGAGTTGAGTTTGATATACTTACGTGATTCCCGCAGCAGATCCTATCGCAATATTCATCCGTCTCTTCCAGTCAAGAAGACATTCCGCAGAGTGCTGCCCATGAAGGTGAGAGAGCAAGCTTAAATTTGGCATGTAGTCATATACAATCAGGCGCTCTTGCCCTTCAGCACAATAACCGCGTAGGCTCAGCAGATTCTTGTGCCTAACACGTGCTAATATCTCCACCTCAACAGAAAATTCCATATCTCCTTTGTTGCTCCAGACCTTTAACCTTTTAACTGCAATCTGCATTAATCTCTGTTTCAGAATTGGATCTAATTTATGGGAAAGTCTATAACGAGGCATAGAGGCACATAAACAAGCAAAATGATGAGAATCAACAAGCACAACAAAAAGATTCATTACATATGCTGATTGGATCAAGGGCTAAGAAAATTAAAAAGGCTTTCAATGAACCAATTCAAGATATTTAGAGCAATTCAAGCTTTAAGATTTCAACAAGGGGTGATCCGTGCAAAAGTTGGACAAGGAGAGGCAGTTTTGGATGTTCTTCCTATACTTCCAATTTATAATTCATTATAATCATTGGGTTAAGGTCTTTTTCGTCCTATAACTCTAGTGCCTTGATTCAGGTAATTATTGTGCCGTGTTTTTTATCGTAATATAATTTTAGTTTTTTTGGTTGTTTTCTCTCTTGATTTTACTCTCTGAGTTTGCATCAATTAGTATCAGAGCAAGGCTCTAAAATCAAATTCTATCTATCTTTAAATTTTCCGCATTGTTTGTTCATTGTTTTTTAGTTTTGATTTTTGCAGCAATATTATATAAAAGAGAGAAACTTAAAAAAAAAAGTTCCTATTAAAAAAGGCTATTGCCATATCAGCATAGTAAAAAAAAAAAAAAGATTAAATCACAAGTTGTTTATTCTACCGCAACTTCAGTTTACAAAAAAAAAAAAAAAAAAGAATTTCAGACTTGAGAAAAACACTTTAATCCATTTCAGATTGTGGTTATTGTTAGTTTGATATTGATTCCGGGTTATTTGAGTATACTTTGGGTTTGGATTATTTGCGAAAATTGTGAATTAGTGTCTATTGAATCAGTGTGCATCATCAATAGATTTTGTTTGTGTGTTGCTATTAACTTCAGGTTAGTTAAAAGTCTAATGTGGTTTCAGGTTATACAGTCTTTCTTGAATTCAATTCCGTTTTAGTATTCTTTTTTTGTGTTAGTTGTTGTATTCGTTTTTGTTTTCATTTTCTCTATCATTTTTTTTCGTAATTCATCTTTGTTTTCATTTTCTTGATTGTTAGTGTCTTCAAAACTTTAGTTGGATGTTACAAGACTGAGATTTTTGGTTATTTTTTTATTAGTTCCCTAAAGAACTGAAGAGAAGCATAAGAGGTAAAAGGCGAAAAGGTGAGCATATTATGATGAAAAGCCAGAATTTGAGTGAAACATGAGTGGAGTTGCATCTTATTAAGTGTAAGAAGATGAGGGAGTGTGTGAGAATATATTTTGTTACTACTAACATGAGATTTCAGATTTCGACAATGTCTTCCAAAGACGGATCATCACCTACTAAGGAGAGGGACTCGTTCATGTTACTGGCTATGCAACAACAATTTAAGAGGATGAATGTAATGTTTGGTGAGGTGTAGGATAGAAAGGAGAGACAAGAGACCGTGATTGCTAGTTTGCGAGAGGAATCATTCCGAAGAGGTTCTAATGTCAGAAGACCAGAAAGATGCGCTACCCCACATTTAGATGAGATTGTTGACGAGAATGAAGATGAAGAAGCCAAAGACCTTGAGCATGCATCATTTAGCCAAAGTGATAGATTTCGATAGCCTAAAAACCATGGAGATGGGGGATTTCAACAACATGAAAATTTCAGCCATAAAAGAGTAGGAAGAGATTTTGGGATTTGTGACGGCTTGGACAGAAATGAAGCAAAACTTACTAATTTGCAAGAGAGAATCCCAAAAGGTCCCTAATGCAAGGAGGCAAGAGAAACTGAGGCTCCAAGCCATGAATGTTGACGATAAAAAACTTGTGTGAGATACTTCAAGGCAAGCAAGAATGAACAACTTACAATGATTATTAAAAAATAATAAATAAACCACTTGATGAATTAGAAGCTACAAACAACATCAAAAAGATACAAAACAATCAGATGGTGATTCAAAGATGTCAAATTTTAAAACTAAAAGTGGTAAGGCTAAAAACTTGTTGGGTTCTTATGACTTGTTGGAAAAGAGAATGTCAAAGAGTTCGGAGAAAACTATTGATACAACAACAATTTCATGTCAAAACCTAGATCATTCACCGGAGGATAAAACGAAAATCAAACATGAACTTCAGAAGGAGAGCAACAATGATGTTTATGAAGTTGAAGATTGCAATGCAAAAAAGGAGATAGGTTCTAAGATTTGTGATTATTCTGAAATTCTTTCACTAGAAAATAAATGTGAAATAACCAATGAACTTGAAGAATAACTCACAGTCATTATTCCATGAGGCAGTTTTAGGCTTATTTTTTCTAATGCACATTTTTATACTTATAAGCATAACTCTTTATCCCATCGTTGGATCAGACTGAAATTTTTCCAAATAAATTCTAAAGGCCTTATTCCCTATAGAGTCAAAATTTTATAGCAATCGAACACTGAAAAGGGTTTGTGATAAAGCTGAGAAGCTATTGTGCGAGAATTGCATTATTTTCTTAGTTGGTTTAGGATTCTTTTCTTTTTTTATTTAGAACTTTTTTATTATTTTTCCAACATTGTTCATGACGTTTACATAGTATAAATAAGGCTATTTAGCTTGTAATTTTATTTTTATTTTGAGTGATTGCTTATTATTCAAAAATAATAGTGTGCGTCCAAGTTTGCTCATACTCTTGGTTTTCAGTGAATTCTTCAGGATTTTTCAAAGATTAATGGTTTTCCTAGCGATGATTTGGTTTGGGTGCATACAAGGAAGAAAAATTTCCAACCTATAAGAGATCTAAGTTGCAGTATAAAGGAGATGTTCATTCCAAGTTCTTGAACAAATCAACGACAACACATACAAGGTGGATCTCAGGTGACTGTGGTGTTAGTGCTATTTTTAATGTTACTAATCATCCTCTGTTAGTGCTATTTTTAATGTTACTAATCATCCTCTGTTTGATGTAGGTGATGATTTGAGATCGAATCCTTTTGAGGAGAGGAGTATTGATGAGAACCAACATGCACCACAAAAAGATTCATGAGAGATGTCGATTGGGTCAAGGGCCAAAATGATTAGAGAGGTTTTCAATTGGCAACTTCAAGATATTTAGGGCAATTCAAGCTTCAAGATTGGATAAGGGGTGATCAAGCCTTGACTAATGTGATCCATGCAAAAGATGGACAAGGAGAGGTGGTTTTGGATGCTCTTCCTATACCTCCAATTCATGATTCATTATAATCATAAGGTTGAGGTCTTTTTCATCTAATAACTTCGATGCCTTGGTTCATGTAATCATCGTATCGAGTTTTTTTATCGTAATTTGATTTTAGCTTTCTTGGATTGTTTTCTATCTTGATTGTGAGTTCTACAATTCTTACCTTCTAGATTCACATCACTGAAGGTGTCTCTAATGGGACAGTCTAAAAATTAAAACTTGGGAATTCCATATTAGAGTCCTAAGTTTAAATCCTAACAAGAGTGGGCAAAGAGATGTAGGGATGAGGAACACCTACTCTCTGATATATCCCTAAAGCCAGTGGATCTCTAATGCAAAAAAAAAATAAAAAAGAAAAGAAAAGTCATAAGATTTATGTCACTGTACAGAAAATAGAGCATTAGAATAGTGCATTTCTTTGCATAGGATAACATAAAAATCAAGCAAGAAACATATGAGCCTCCAACCCAGCTATTGAATATAATTGGTTGCTAAAAGTAGAAATTCTTATAATGACAACTAAATTTCTGCAAGACACTTGCATAAAAAGCTAATGAAGACTGACTGCAGTCTTCTAGCTTTTTAAGTGATTTGTTGAACACACCTTAATTGCTCTTCCAAAAGGCGTATGAATTACTAGTTAGTAGAAAGTTATCATAAAAAGCTCAACAAGATCATAACTTGATGACCCAAGTCAATCAAGTTGTGAAATGCAATACCACACATAAGAAACACATCAGAAAAGCAGGTTTTACTGAATGTAAAACATAACATCGATCCACTTCACAAAATTTCCTTTATAAATAGTCCTTTGAAAGAGAATGTATAACCACTTTATTCCAAGGAAGTCTCAACAATTTAAAGAAATATTCTAAAATTCTTAAGTGGTGATTTGGGCGGGAAAATTGAGAGATAGTCCCATCTTTCGATGTCTTGGCATGAAGTGACTACTCTCAATGCTTAAACATGTATCCTAGCAGCTGCAAGTTCTAGACTTAGTACTACCCCAAGTAATGGCCTATGTTAGCATTCTTGCTATAACTAAAAATTTTCTTCACTGTCCATTTAAAAGAAAGAGAACCTTAACCATAAAGCTCACATTTCTGTAATACAACATTAATTCTTTGGAAACTCGTTGGAATCATATAAAATTACTTAAGGTTCCAAATTCTGAGTTACTTTTTATGTCCTTTGGATATGTTAAAAAAATTACCCAAATATATCTGTTGGTTTGCCTTGAGGAGGTAGTTGGCTTTTAAATCATGGTTAAGCAATTGTACACAACATGCCCTGCCCCAAAATACCAAACCGTCCACATATTTTTAGTTTCACTTCCACCATAGTTGCACTAAGAAAAATGCACTTAGTAAAATAATCTAAGGGCCACTTATTCTGTAAAATGTGCCAAGTAAAATAATTGAAGGACAACAAATTGCCATGAAGTGGGAAAAAAAACATCGGATAAGTTCTACTACATCCTAATAAAACCTTGGTGCTAATGACAGTTGCAAGAACCCCCCCCCCCCCCCCCCAAATACAAGCACCCTACTCCCCTTGCAGGAATAGTATTATTAACACTAGTACAGTGACAATTCAATAATCATAAGAACATCCTACTTGTCATACTACACAGAAGACAGAACTCTCAATCTGCCCCCTCTCTCCCAACCCATTTGTTATTGCTCTTTACTAGCACAATTTCTCAAAAGCAATCAGTTCAAAAAGAAATTCCTTAAATTGATAAAGAAATTCTTAATTGCTGAACCAAAACTTAAATATCTGTGATTTGTTATTTCAATCAGTTATGATTTCCAAATCTTGTCCTCTAATGTCATGAACCTCGACACTGTCCGTGCTAGATATGAACATCCACTCACATAGGCACACCAAATGGACCTGCTTATGCAATCTTCATAAAAAGATCTGATTTGGATCCAGTATAAAAATAGGACACAGAGAATCAAGCAAAAATAGATAATATCAAACTATCAATTGACATATTGTCCAAAAAGTAGTGACAAAATCTGAACCTCAACAATCTTGAGCAATTAACTGAGGTTCAAATGCACATAAAAACTGGAAAGATGACAACAGCCTTTAGTTTGCATCTTTTTTTCTTTTGCTCTAAATAGACTTTGAAGTTAAATCAAAAACAAAAGCAGCTCAATGAAGTTGCTATATAGATTTATTTCATGTGATGAACTACTATATACCTTTCAATAATGGACATAAGAGCAAAATGGTTAAACAAAAATGGAGGGGAGGAACAAGGAAGCTGAAAATTAAACTATTACCTGTGATCCATCCCAAAGCTGACCCCAATAAACACTGCCAAATCCCCCTTCTCCCAGCTTGTTATCATAATTGAAGTTGTTGGTGGCTGAGTGTAATTCCTTCAAGGAGAAGATTCGCCATGTCAGCTGCTTCTTTCCTCGCTCTTTCCTATAAAATCAATCACAAACTCATATTAACTGATCGTTTTTTATTAGCATGCAAACTCAATGCCGTTACTCTTCATCACCTTATTTCAGCAAGTGGACAAAAATCCCTTAAGAAATTCAGAAAGTACCAAGATATCTTGAAAAAACCCCATTTAAAATCCAATGAAATAGTGGTATCCCTCCCATCATTTACAAAGCTACCCAAGAAAACACTAAAAATTGATTTCAACATCTAGACCCTTAAACCCATTTACCTCAGTTTTAATTTCTACCCTATATTTCAAAACCGTGAAGCAAATAAAAACACTATTTCTAACATCAAGAAAGAAAAATAATCTCGAAATACGGCCAAATCCAAAACTCAAAACCCATGTAAATTCCCAATTTTATTTACCAAAACAAGCAGAACTGTAGCAATATCCAGAAACCATAAACAACAAAAAAATCAAAGGAACTAAAAATCGAAGAAAGAAAATAGCAATCAAATAATCAAAAAAGTTCCTTTATGAATAGCTGAGGAAAAACCTACCGATCCGAATTCTTTACACAACAAAGCATAGAAGCAAAGGCCATATCCACCTTCACCAACCGAAACCCTCTTCTTATTTCTCTCTATATATCACTATATCTTCTCTCTGTTTTTTTTGTTTTAAACTTTAAAGTTCTGTAATTTCTCTCTCCCTCTCTAGCTTCTTTCTTTCTTTTCTTGTGGTAGTTTGTTTGCTGTAGTCAGCGAGCGTAAGAGAAAAACAGAGAAAAGAAGCCAAGATTCTGATTGAGTAAACGAATTGATGCAACCCTCAAAGCAGACATTTTCCTTTTTAATTAATTATTTTCTGATGGGTTTTGGTTAGCAGAGACAGAGAGCGTGTTAAAGAATTTTTCTTCGCTTTTGTGCTGTTTCAATTTTCAAATCACACTTGTGGGGGCCTCTTTCAACTGCTGTCTGAAAATTTTGTTCAAGGAGGATATTAATGTATGGAAACCTTAATTTAGTACCAATCCTACATACTCATTCTCAATTCAATCCTAAACCAATAAATTGAATTTTATCAATTTGATTCCAAATATTTCTGGAGATTTTTAGTTTTGTCATCATTTTTATAATTATTTTTTTTTTTATTATTTTTTAATTGAAATTTTTTATCTATTAAATCTGGTCCTCATTCTTTTGATTATTACTTATTTTATTTGAAATAATTTATAAAATATTTATTATTATTATTTTAATTTCTTCATCTTTCAATTTTTTTTATTTTTTAGATTTAATCTCTATTATTTTGATTATTATTTATTTTATTTGAGATAATTTATGAAATTATATTTTTTTTCAATTTCATTCTTATTCAACTTTTTAATTTGTAAGATTTGTTAATCATTATTTTAATAAACTTGAAAAAAATAAAACATTAATAAGTTATTTTCTAGCTCATTTTCCATGCATAACCAAATACTTAAAAGTGTTTTCCAACTTATTTTCCATTACACTACCAAACATCGAAAAATAATTTACTTTCCCGAAATTCCCTTTTTAAAAGAAACTATTTTCCAGCAAACAAACAGGGCCTAACAATAACTCGATTGAATAGTTTTTTTTATTTTATTTTTTAAAAGATGGTCGAGCTAGTTGACAAAGCATACTAAAAATTATAAAGGTATGAATATGAAAATATTTTCATTGATTAGTCTAATCGTGTTATCTTTTCAAGAATTATTTTTAGGAATTTAGCACTTTTAAAAAAATTAACATATTACATAAAAAATAATACAATTTAAAAAATAATCATAAATAATATCAGTAGCTTGAGAGTCGTTATTGTTACTAGAACTCTCTAAAATTATAGAATGGCATGACATAATTTACAATAAAGATGTAAACCCCAGGTATAAATTCAGTATAAAATTAAAAAAAATGTTTTAAATTGAGTAAAGGAAATAAAATGAATGGTATGTAAATTTTGATAAATGAGACACGTATATATAAATGATAGGATATAAAAATTGATCTGAAATAATTTCTTGTAAATGTTTAATTAAGAAATATAAACATGGTACAACTCAAGAATTCCATAAAATTTATAAAGGAAGTGTATAAGAAAATTAAGCAAATCAAATACAAAAACTGAGAATTTGATACTTGTGCTAAGGAAATGGATATAGACCTTTGAAATTAAAAAAAAATATAGTTAGCGAATAAACTTTTAAATATAGAAGTCTGAAAATACCCGAAAAATAAAAAAGGTTCAAAATATGAATTAAAAAAGAGTTAATGATACTAAAAGATTTAAACAACAAAATCACTTAGATTTAAAGTGTTCTTGAAAGAAAAATTTAGGGATAGAGTGAGAGGGAAAAGGCGGTAGCAGCAAACAAGGAAAAAGATGTGGGAATTCTTGATACGTTAGCACTTGAAACCTTGATTACTTCTTGGTAAGGTGTCTCAACATCCATTTAACAAGTTCTTGCAATATTTGTTAAGTTTCAATTAATTTTTCATCAAATTAAGGTTAGGGTTCATTATGAAGTTTGGGGAAAATAAGAAATTGAATTAAAGTGATATTTGTGACATATAATAAGATTAAAATGGGTTGAAATAGCAAGTAATTTTAAAGGGAAATTAAGGGGAAATTAGTAGTCTCTTGCTAAGTGTGTGGCTGGCAATTGATGTCATAAAAGGAAGGGCATTTTATTTGAATCCTTAGCTTGATGATATGTGTTCATATGAATTAAAATGATGAGAATGCATGAAGGAATAACAATGAAGGTGTTAGAGAGGGTTGACAAGAGTGTTAATTAATAAGTTAATGAAATTAGAAAAATTGTCTACAATTATGATAAGTTGCAAAATGATAATAAATTGGTTAAACTAGTTCTTAAAATGTGTCTTAGACAACATTATAGTGTGTTTAACATGGAAAGGAATTGATTTTGAAAAAGGATAAGTTAAATTGATAATGTATGAGTGTTACGGAATTTTTCTACGAAACTAAACAGATTCATTTCTTGGTCTTCCAGAGGAAATTCGAGTATGCAAATGGGAGAATTTGGACTATGTCTTTTGATAGAAATTGTAGTCTTAGATGTTAGTTATTCAAAAAGTTGATTTTGCTTAATTTGAAGTTTTAGAACTCCAGCTATAGACTAATAATCGAGAGGGGGTCAAGACAAACCCTACTGGACAATTAGTCTTCTCAATAACAAGTAGCTTTGAAGGCTTTAGGAGTAAAACTAGGTTCTTCTCCCTCAATGGACTTATAACTCTATGTCTTAGCTTTTCCAGGGATTAAACCACACCTTAAACTGAATTATACAATGTTAATTATGGATGAAACACAAAACAGTATTCGAATGAAGAATTACGCCGATTATGATGTTGATTTGCATTCTTAATTAAAAACCTAAGAAAAAGGATTTGATGGGAATATGAAATGTAAATTTAAGATAAAAAAAAGGGTAATAATGAATGAGATGATTAAAGAGAAATTTATATAGATTTTGGATTTAGAATAAATAAACACTCGTGAGTAATAACGTGGTATACTTGTTGATGCAAGGGGAGTTATAGAACCCAAACAACAGCCCGAGACTATCAATCAAGCTTTTTTAGCAAATAGGTGTCCAACACTTATCTATTTTCTGTTATTTTAAATTATTTGTAATGTTAGTGCTTTGAACTTAGTAATCTATGTATATGATGTTAAGAAGAAAAAAAATAAAAAGGGATCAATATGAATGATAGGTTGAGATGATTTTGATTATCTATTTAGGTTTGGACTTTGGATAGCTAATGGTATCAATAAAATTCTATTAATATTGACATTTCAGATGACATCAATTAACTATAAAAAAAATATGTAATTTATAGATTCATTCATGCTAATGTATTTATAAATGTTCATAAGATTGAGTTTTTTTTAAAAAAACTAAAAATACTTCTTCCACGCACCACGCGGACTGTATCTCTCCGGACTTGTTTGAGAGTGTGGTTGTGATTGTTTTTCAAAGTACTTTTCACTCAGAAATGTATCAAGATAATATTGTTTTATTTTTTAAAAATTATTTTTGATATCAGTGCATCAAAATTATCTAAAAACACAAAAAAATCAATGTAGACTTATTAGTACTTAAAAGTGCATTTTTATCAAGGTTTTATATCATTATTTTGCACTTGAAGTATCAATAACTCCTTAACTAGAGCATGTTTTATAATAACAGATCTGATAATATAAGATAGCTTTAATTT
>Ga0325403_1006141_pt1 | contig 11402 bp, 13 predicted proteins | sample PopdelMetagenome_19_FD_205665 | JGI IMG/M metagenome (GOLD analysis project Ga0325403, IMG submission 205665) | Populus deltoides microbial communities from Bellville, Georgia, United States - Xylem-PdKOR-R4 | ecosystem: Host-associated > Plants > Phyllosphere > Stem > Wood/Secondary xylem...
AAAGAACCATTAAGGGCTTTTCCCATCTCCAAGTTCCAATTGTAGGCAAATAAACATCCTTGAACCAATTTCAAATTGATTGCTAATTTTTAACTCCGATGCAGCTTCAATCATTCCAATTTGACTCATCAAGGCCCTTTGTAGTTGTTTTGCTCTCGCTCTTGTCATTGGACCATCTGAATCCTCTTGCATATTAGTTTTTGCTTTACAAGATGGATTATAATTCCCATGATGCACATCAAAATCAAAGGGATTTTGGGAATAAAACTAGGGGGCCAATTCGGCCAAAGGGAAAATTTCCGTAGTGTTGGGGGACATGCTGATTTAGATGGTGATTTGGATGCTATCAAACTGAAAATACCTTTTTTTCAAGGTAAAAATGATCCCGAGGCATATTTGGAGTGGGAGAAAAAGATGGATTGGATTTTTTATTGCCATAACTATTTAAAGGCTAAGAAAGTGAAATTGGTAGTCATCGAATTCACGGATTATGCACTGATTTGGTGGGATCAGAATGTGATTTGTAGAAGGAGGAGTGGAGAGAGGCCGGTAGTGTCGTGGGAGGAGATGAAGGTGATGATGAGAAGTTGAAATTGCAGGATTTGAATGAGGGTTCTAGGTCCGTGGATGAGTATTTCAAGGAGATGGAGATCGCAATGATTCGGGCCAATGTGATTGAGGATAGGGAAGCTACTATGGCTAGATTTCTAAATAGGCTGAATAGGGACATTGCAAATGTTGTAGAATTACAACATTGTGTGGAATTGGAGGACATGGTCCATATGGTAATGATTGTGGAGAGGCAAATAAAGAGAAGGGGCAGTACATGTTTTCAGACCAATTCGACTTCATCTTCCTCAACATGGAGGCCGAATTTGAAGAAAGAAGGGGTTGTCTAACCACAACCTTATGCAAAGGCCAAACCACTTAAGGCCAAAAAGGATGCTCATACGGATGGGAAAGGTAAATCTAAATCTCACCTTATTCGTGATAGAGATATTAAATGGTTTAAATGTTTAGGGAAGGGGCACATTGCATCTTAGTATCCAAACCGAAAAGTTGTTCTTTAGGGAGATTGTACTTTTGCATAGCATTCCTAAGAGTATAGTGTCATATAGTGATGTTAAGTTCTTTAGATACTTTTGGAAGACCTTTTGGAGAAAGTTGGGAACTACTCTTTTTTTCGACAACATGTCATCCTCAAACAGATGAATAAACTGAGGTAGTGAATAGAGAACATTATCCCAACTTTTGCGTGTTGTAATTCAAAAGAATTTGAAAAGTTGGGAAAAATATTTGCCTTTTGTTGAGTTTGCTTATGGTAGAACTGTGCATTCGACCACTAACTTTTCTTCTTTCAAAAATGTTTATGGGTTTAATCCATTAACTTTTATGGACTTAATTCCTTTACCTGTTGAAGAAAGGGTAAGTTTAGATGATGAAAAGAAGGAAAACATGGTGAGACAACTCCATGAGGGAGTTCGACTACAAATAGAGAAATGGAACATACTTTACACTTTTAAAGCAATAAGGGATGTAAACTAGTTGTTTTCCAACCTGGTGATTAGGTTTGAGTGCATATGCATAAGGAATGCTTTCCTAACCAAAGATGGGATGAGGCCTATAATCTCATCCCACCTTCACCAGTACCATCAATCTCCACCTCAAAATCCTTAATCACCCCACCTTAGCCTTTCAGCCTTACTGCCATTGTTTGCTTTTGGTTCAACCCCAACCTTCCTCATGTCTTGGGTGCTTGTACCGGCTTCTTTACCACGTTCTCCACCCTATCAAGTCTGTCACACATGTTCCCTATCACAAAATGCATCTTCCCCTTCATCCATGTCTTGCCTTGCATTTGGAACTTAAGTTCTCCCTCGGGAGGGGGTGGCATGTTGTTTTGATCTTACATGATTACTACTTGCAAAACTAGGTTAGTAGTGAAAACATATCCTCACGTTGCTCGTGTTTCGCTTAAACACTCCTATTAAACCTAATTTACTTGGTTTTTGGGGAATTGGTGTATGTTCGTGTGGGTGAGTGACCACGTGATCACGAGATTTGCATCAAATAATTCTTGAAAAATTAATCATAATTGATCTACCCTTGTGAGCTGAACTAACCCAAATACAAAACTAAACCAAAAACCTTAAACTAAAAAACCCATAACCTGATCCAAACAAGCTTTGGATCCTAGCTCAAAACAATGTTTTAATTTAAGCCTAAACATGAAAGAAAATGATCAAAATAACTAATCTATAATTAAATAGTGTCAGCCCTTCTTTCATCGTGTAGCTAGGATGAATAAGAAATCGTTATAAAATTATGAAACATTAATGAATCGTTGCCACTCTTGAAAGTTATGTTTAAGCTCATTAAAGATTCTTGTGGAACTAAAAAATTTCCAAAACAAATTGTCACATCCTTTTAGAAAAAGGATCCTTGCCAAATAGGAAGTCCATAAGGTCAAAGGGAAGTAAATAAAAAAATTCATACAACTTGTTCTGACCTATATCGTAAGTCTTTTTCAAACTCTGATTCACCTAACAATTTACCCCAACATAGACAAATACCTGTGGAATCTTCTGGTAAAGTTTCAGCTAGATCCAATGGTTGGATTTGGACTTATACGTAATAGAGTAAAACTAGATGATGGAAACTTTTACACCAAAATCCAAATCTGACCTTGCTTGGGTTGTATCACAAGGCTAAACTATATCATTCCCTCCCTCTTCAAGAAGATTCGCCCTCAAATCTTGAATAGGATTAGTAGCAACTTTATTAGCTTCTTGTTTAAGCCTTCGGAATTCCCTTATTGCTAACACCTTTGTCCAACAAAATTGTGTGGAAGTAGTGACTAACAAGAAGTTCAAATAAGCACGTCATACTAAGGCTCTCCTTCATCTTTCATTTTTTTTGGTGTTGTACCTCCTTTTTCCCATGAAGCTTAAAGATCATAGAATAATCTTCTACACTTATCAACTTCTTATTCTAAAACCCCTAAATCATGGCTTAGTTTAAACTGGAGTGCATTTGAGATGGTAAGTTTTTTTCTTTTTAATTTTAATGTTCATACAAAACGAAGAAATCGTTTGCACCAGAAAAAAATGAATGACTTGGTATTTGTAATGTGCAATCTGAAATTAAATGATAACCAAGTCAAAAAGCAAGCTAATGATTTTGGTGAAGTTTTTGATCATCTCTCATCTGATGATGATTGGATAACCGAGGGAGAGAAACATGATGGTTCATCCAACTTTGATTTGCTTGGTGTCATTGATAGTGCAACACGAAGGAAAAACGGTAAAGAAGATGAAAGTGATGATGAAGAAAATCTTAATGATGTTGGGATGGAGTGTCATGGAACTGAAGATGATTTAGAGATTCAAAATGATGTCAATCTAGATAATTCAAAGAGCTTAGAGTTAAATATTGTTGACAATATTGGAGTTGGTCCTGGTACTAGTAGTAGCACTAATGTTCCTAATATCGGTGCTGGTACTAGTAGTAGCACTAATGTTTCTTTAGATATTAGATTTTGATGACTGTTTTAGGAATAATAAGGGAGACAAAGGCAATGACAGTGTGTTTAGTTTACATGACACACCTACAGACTGTTTGTTTTAGGTGTGTTAACTTTTAGTTATTGAAATACTATAGACATGTATGAATTTTTATTTGAATTATGTATTTTAAGATGTTTGGATATTTGTATTGTTTATTTTACTTTTATTTGAATTATGTATTTTTAGATGTTTGGATATTTGTATTGTTTAAAATATTTTACTTGTGATTTTACGATTTTAGTTAAAATATTTTACTTGTGATTTTACAATTTTTAGTTAAAAAATTTTACTTCCGATTTTACGATTCGAGTTTATATTGCATGTTTCGTGTCGTATCAGAAAAGCGTTTTTGACAACCTTGCATTCTCATTTTAGAGGTGGCATTGGAGCTGAATATTAGATGATAGATGTGTATGGAGACTCAATTTTGATTACTTGCCAAGTGAAAGGAAAAGGGCAAACCAAGGACGAGAAGTTGGGACCTTACCAAGAATACCTGTCTAAATTGACTAGAGAATTTAAAGGAAATAAAGTTCACTCATCTAGGAAGGGAAGGAAACCTTTTTGCTGTCGCTTTGGTCATGCTAGCTTCTATGGCTAGAATAGATTTTGGGCACAAGGTACATTCGGTACACATTGATACCAGAAATAACCCAGCTCATTATTGCTTAGTTGAAAGAGAAATAGGTGGAAACCCTTAGTACTCTGATATTAAGAATTTCATCCAAAACCAGACATATCCCATGGGGGCATCCACAATCGACAAGAAGACTTTGAGGAGGCTGGCAAGGGATTTCTATCTTAATGGGGAAACTTTATATAAAAAATCATCTGATGTGACTTTTTTGAGATGTTTGGAGGCAAAAGGTGGTGAAGAAATTTATGAAAAGAGATTTGATATGTCGATATGGTCCACTAGAAAAGATTATATCTAATAATGCCAGAACTTCAATGGCAAGATGATTATAGAACTCTACGCTAGATGGAAAATCAAGCATTCCAATTCCTCGCCATATAGGCCAAAGATAAATGGTGCGATAGAAGTTGCTAACAAGAATGTCAAGAAGAATATTCAGAAGATGATATTCACCTATAAGGATTGGCATGAGATGTTGCCATTTGCACTTCACGCGTATTGCGCCGCAGCTTGAACCTTAATAGGAGCCACCCCGTATATGTTGGTATATGGAATGGAGGTGGTGATGCATTTAAAAGTTGAAATCGCCTCATTAAGAGTATTGATAGACTCTGAGCTAGAAGAGGTAGAGGGTCCTTACGTGGTAAAGAAAGTGTTCTCGGGAGGAGCTTTATTTTTATCTAGAATGGATGGAGAAGATCTAGTTAGACCTGTGAATGTTGACTCTATAAAGAACTACTATGCTTCCTAATCAATGAAATAAAGTTCATCTATGAATTCTCTTTGTAAAGACCCTTTTCTTCGCAAAACGCATGATCTTATAGCATTCAAAATCTTTTACTATTTTTATGCATGACTAAGGAGATGACTCCATCAATTCTCAAATTCGAGGGATCCAAACCAAATTTAAACCTGATAGGTATTGCACAACACACTAGGTGTAAAAAGTGCACGTAGGGGTCTATAATGAACCAAAGCCCAAAGTGGTATCATCATAGAACTTCTGAAACACCTTTTATGAGAGTTACTTAAAACAAAATATGATGATTACATTAAAAGTTTCAGTTTTCATGAATAAAACCAGATCCTTTGAGTTTTCTTCTAAAAATAATTTCTTAAAAATAGAAAAGACATTTAAAACATTTGCAAAAGTATAAAAGGCAATATTCAATGAAGCAAGAAAAGGTCCCATAAGGAACTAGAGATCTCTTCATCAAGCATAAAAGGATAGGAAATGCAGCAAGTGGAGCACATATCGGTTAAAGAGGACAGGTCGGGCAAACAAATGAAAACAAGGGCTCGAAGAAGGCACCAACAAAAAGGGAGACCTATGTTTAAAAAAAATAGGTAATAAAAACATGCATGCTATATTTTCATAACACTAACCTTGCAGGAAAAGGTGTGATGAAAGCCAAAATAGTTTCCAAGTTTTTGGGAACTGCTGAGGTACGAAATATAGAAAAGGATAGGAATTGTGAACCGACATTGTTTCACTCCTCGAGGTAAGATGATTTCTTTTGAAATTCAAAACGGCAGGTCACCCGATATTGAGACCATTTTTTGAAGAAAAAAATGTGAATTTTTTTAAAAATTTTAAAATAGGAAGGTCATCGGATTTTGAGACCATTCCCTAGAAAAAACATGGAGTTTTTATACAAAAATAATAAAAATAAAAAAATAAAACGGGCAAGTCTCCAGATATTGAGACCCCTTTCTAAAATCCTTTTCTCTTACATCTGGGTAGGTCACCCATCATAATGAGACCATTAATTTTTCTGGATAGGTCAACCATTAGAATAAGACCATTCTCCATCTTTTTTTTACTTGGGTAGGTCACCCATTATAATGAGGTCATTCTTCCCCCTGGGTAGGTCACCCATAAGAATGAGACCACTCTTCCCCTTTTCCATATGGGTAAGTGGTCATCACAATGAGACCATTTTTTTGGGTAGGTCACCCATTAGAATGAAAACATTCTCCATTTTTTTTTACCATGGTAGGTCACCCATTATAATGAGGCCATTCTTCCCCCTGGGTAGGTCACCCATAAGAATGAGACCTCTCTTCCCCCTTTCCACTTGGATAGGTCACCTATCACAATGAGATCATCATTTGTTTTCTAGATAGGTCACCCATTAGAATGAGACCATTCTCCATCTTTTTTTTACCTGGGTAGGTCACTCATTATAATGAGGCCATTCTTCCCTTGGGTAGGTCACCCATAAGAATGAGCCTACTCTTCCCTTCTCTCCACTTGGGTAGGTCACCCATCACAATGAGACCATCTTGCATTTGGGTAGGTTACCCGTCATAATGAGACCATCTTTCATTTTGGGTAGGTCACCCGTCATAATAAGACCACACACACATTTTTGTATTAGTTTTGGTTAAAGGAAATCACCAGATGGGATCTCAGGTAGAGCCAACCACACACAGAGTTTAGCTTTGGTTAAAGGGAATCGCCAGATGGGATTTCAGGTTAATCGAGCTACACACCGACTTTGCTTCGGATTAAAGAAGATCGCCAGATGAGATCTCAGGTTAACCTAACCACATATAGAGTTTAGCTTTGGGTAAAGGGAATCGCCATATGGGATTTCAGGTTAACCAAGCTACACACTAACTTTGCTTTAGATTAAAGGAGATCGCCAGATGGGATCTTAGGTTAACCCAACCACACATAGAGTTTAGCTTTGGTTAAAGGGAATCGCCAGATGAGATTTCAAGTTAACCGAGCTACACAACAACTTTGCTTCAGATTAAAGAAAATCGCCAGATGGGATCTCAGGTTAACCCAACCACACACAGAGTTTAGCTTTGGTTAAAGGGAATCGCTAGATGGGATTTCAGGTTAACCAAGCTACACACCAACTTTGGTTTGAGTTAAAGGAGATCGCCAGATGGGATCTTAGGTTAACCCACTCAAAAGGGCAGGTCGCCCATGAAAATAGACCAGGTTAGAGTGTGCGTGGTTAGGTCGCCCATGAAAATAGACCGATTTTCTTTAAAAAAATAGCAGGTCACCCATGATAACGAAACCATTTTCTTTTAAAAAAAGTAAAGTCCTTGGATGAGTGTAAAAATAATAAAAAAATATGATTTGACCCATATTTTGATAAAATTTCAAATAATAAAATAATAAAAAATTATAAAAAATAAATTAAAAAATAATAAGAAGATAATTACTGAATTATATATAATTACTGCAATACCATAGATATATGATTTGATTCGAGTTGGTTATGGAAAATAATCACTGCAATAAGAAAATACCATATATATAGGATTTGCTGGTGCTCGTTATAAAAAACAATCTTTGCAATAATTATTGCAATATTTCCTTAAATAGAACGTGTAGAGATTTTCTATATAAGTGAACATCCAGCTATATGCACAGGGGAGAGGAGAAAATTTACATAGAACAATTTTTAAAGAGAGAAATTTAGGGCAACCACAAAAAAAAAAATCTAAACCTAATTTAGGGCACCCACAGCGGCTGCCCCCGACCTTGGCCAAAAATGAGCAAACAAATCGGTCCCTTCTCTTTTGATTTTCTTTTTCCCAAGCCGCCGGACACAAGGCCCCCTCCTCTAGCCGACACTCTCCCTTTCTTCTCCCTCACCAGATCTCCCTTCTTCGAGCCGGCCACAAAGCCATGGTCCCCCCTTTTCTTCCATCGAGCTGTCCTTCCCTCCCTCACCCGAGCAAGTCTCACATCCCTGCAGCCTTTCCTCTCTTAGCCTTCAATTCTTCCTTCAGCACTTTCCCTCTCTTCCCCATCGCCACTTTTCAGCACCCAAAGACCAGCTTCTTCCTTCCCCCACAGACCAACCACCCGAACATCCTCACTTCCACAGAGCTTCCCCTTTTCGGCCGCAGATCTTCACTCTCTCACAGAACCCAGGCCGTTCTTCCACCACAACTCAGCCTCCTTGCTCACCGGTTTCCACAAAATCCACCTGAAAAACAACCAAGAAAGGGTGAAGGGGGTAGAAAACCGAGACTTTAAGGGTGTCGATCTCCCAGCCATGGCAGTGGTGGGTGACACCGCCAATGTAGAAATGAAGGAGGAGAGGAGACATCGCCGATCTAGCCATCCATACATCTGGCCTATCGGCTGCGCGTGCACTAAACCTGACTCCAGATCAGCAGATTGGAATGGAGAATAGAAAACCGATCTATAAAAAAACTTAAAACCGACTGCTTGTGTTTCTCCTTTCTTGTTGCAGGTCACGGTGAAAGCTACCACGGGCAGGGAAGAGAAGAGAGGAGGAAACCGTTACAGACCCCCCCTGTCTGCGTGGATTCTTGCGGCGGGGCGTGGAGGAGACGCACTGCCACTGTTCCGGTGGTGCTGAAGGCCTTCCCTGTAATTCTAGATTGTTTTGGGGCTATTTTGTAATTTTTTTTATTTGTGTGATGTGTTGATTGTCTTATTTTAAATTTTTGTTATTTGTAATTACATATGGGGTGTATAAGAAAAAACATAATAAAAAGGGATGTGTGTGTTGTTTGTATTCTAAATTTTTAAATTTATGTATGATTATGAATTAAAAAATCAAAAAGACAAAAAAATGAATTTAATATTTTAATTTGTATATGGTCAAGTATCTGAAAGACAAATAAAATCATGTTGTATTTTTCGTGAAAATGTAAGAACACAAACATATATTCTTGGATTTAATAGCCGATTTAATAAAGCCTTAAGAATTTGACTAATATGTTTAACTGTGATTAACTGTAATGTGTGTTTTTTACAAAGAAAATATAAAAATGTTTTTGTGTGTTGCATACAGCCAATACTCTAACATGTTTTGAACTTTTTTTAATAAAAAAATAAATATTTGAAGTTTTGAAAATGTGTTTTTGCATGGATTTCTTAAACATAATAAAAAAATTTTATTTTCTTGCTTTTCTGGATTTTACAACATGTTTGTAAAACTCCAAAGGGTATTGGCCAATATTTTAAAAAATACAAAAATTTTATTTTGGAGAGAATTCATCTATTATTCATCGTTAATGTTTGGATAAAGAAATCCCAAATGGATGAATATCCAAAATATTATTGGGAATAACTTGTTATTATTCACTGTTAATATTTGGATAAAGAAACCTTAAGTGGTAAATATCTGAAATAATTTTCTAGGAATAACAAGTCATCACATATAAGGAAGCCTTGATTATAATTGATGACATTTCAATTTTTGACTCCACGGTTTACGAGCCGTGAGAGTATGAAATATTAAAGAAAAAATAAGCTTTTAAAGCACATGAAAGCTCCTTGGATTTCTATCCTAATAAATTTAATTTGAATGAAACACAGATTTCAAGAGATTTGCATTGGTTCTCCTTGGTACTTTGTCGACATATCTAAAGGTATGATCAATATTAGCCAAGGGTTGTTGCTTTCAGACTTTGAACCCAAATCTATCCATCATAGCAAACCTTTCCTAGAAAACCTATTTAAGAGAACTCCAACACCATAGCAATTACAAGGCAAACCAAACGCCAAACAGCTTACCTTAGATAGGGCCTACTAGGGGTGCTAATATCTTCCTTTTACACAACCAGTCCCTTACCTTAGAATCTCTGGAAGACCAGTTAGGTTTCCTAGTAACCATAATACTAGGTGGCGACTCCAAAGAACCAATCAAGCAAAAAAAATGAAAAAATCACCATCAAACACCACGCGGGGGACGTGCGACAAAGAAAATTGTGTTCTTGGTTATGTTGTAACTGCCCAAGGTATTAAGATGGATGAGGAGAAAGTTAAGGCCATCCGGGATCGGCTTACACCCAAATCGATAAGTGAGGTAAGGGGTTTTCATAGGTTAGCTAGTTTTTACAGGCATTTTGTAAAAGATTTCAGTACAATAGCTGCACCCTTGAATGAAGTTGTTAAAAGTCAGTTGGGTTTAAATGGGGGGAGGAACAAGGATTGCCTTTTGTTCTTTTGAAATAGAAATTATGTTCCATACCTGTTTTGACTTTACCTGACTTTACGAAAGCATTTGAAATAGAATGTGATGCTTTGGAATGAGAATTGGTGTTGTTTTGATGCAGGATCGGAGACCTATTGCGTATTTCAGTGAGAAGTTAAGTAGAGCAACCTTGAATTATCCCACTTACGACAAAGAACTCTATGCATTGGTAAGAGTAGTTGAGACATGACAGCATTACTTGTGAACAAAACCGTTTGTAATCCATTCGGATCATGAGTCCTTGAAACATCTGAAAGAACAAGGTAAGTTCAATAGGAGACATGCAAAATGGGTTGAATTCATTGAAACCTTTCCTTCTGTAATCAAGTATAAGCAAGGTAAAGAGAACATCGTAGCTGATGCACTTTCGTGGAGGTATGTTCTTTTACACACCATGAATACTAGATTGCTAGGCTTCGAATATGTGAAGGAATTGTATGGTATGTTCTTTTACACTCAACTTTTGGTAAGTTTTATTTGATGCATGGTTATTTGTTCAAGGAGAATAGATTGTCTGTTCCTGCTAGTTCTTTGCGTCAATTGCTTGTTTGTGAAGCACATGAGGGTGCATTGCTTTGGGGTTGCGAAAACCTTGGATGTATTGCATGAGCATTTCTATTGCCCAAAGATGAAAAGAGATGTGCAATCAATTTGTGAACAGTGCATTGCTTATAGAAAGATAAAATCTAGAGTACAATTGCATGGACTATATACACCATTACCTATGCCTACTGAACCTTGGGTAAATATCTCTATGGACTTTGTTTTAGATTTACCTAGGTCAAAGAAATGTAGAGACTCTATTTTTGTTGTGGTTGATATGTTTTCTAAAATGGCGCATTTCATTGCATGCCATAAAACAGATGATGCATCTCATATCGCAAACTTGTTCTTTAAGGAGATTGTACATTTGCATGGCATTCCTAAAAGTATAGTGTCAGATTGTGATGTTAAGTTCATTAGCTACTTTTGGAAGACCTTTTGGAAACAATTGGGAATTAAACTCTTTTTTTTTACAACATGTCATCCTCAAACATATGGACAAACTGAGGTAGTGAATATAGAACATTATCCCAACTTTTGCGTGTTGTAATCCTTCAGCTCATCAAAGCTGGGTGGATTTCTTTTGATGAATCTCCAAATGTGAAATCTAATCCTCTACCAAATCATGCTTCGGGAAGTGGGGGAGTTAATAACTTGGAGATAGGAAGTAGAAGT
>Ga0325403_1006142_pt1 | contig 11399 bp, 8 predicted proteins | sample PopdelMetagenome_19_FD_205665 | JGI IMG/M metagenome (GOLD analysis project Ga0325403, IMG submission 205665) | Populus deltoides microbial communities from Bellville, Georgia, United States - Xylem-PdKOR-R4 | ecosystem: Host-associated > Plants > Phyllosphere > Stem > Wood/Secondary xylem...
GAATATATTTTTATGTTAAAAGAATTAATCTACCCCGCAACGTAGCACATGAAAAAAAATCTAGAATATTTCTAATTTTGGTAAATGGGGTGTTAGATAATCTGACCAAACATGGAGACTGATGATGCTTCCAAAAGACAAATCCAAGAAAACTACAGAATTGGACCACATTGCAAGTAGCATCAGATTCCAAAATCACGCTATCCATTAACTTAATTTTCCAAACATTGAAGAAATTAGAGTAGCCAGGGAACAAAGAAAAGAAAAGAAAAGAAAAGTTCTTGAATGTTTAGCCACACAATCAATTACACGACACGTAAAGTTTGCATTTTGCTTATACAACTCAAGTACTGTTCCTACTTCGTACAATAAAAATTGATACAAAAATACTTTGATCCTCTCATCAAACCCATGAGATATTGTGTGAGAATTTTCCAATGACTTGCTGTGTTATATGATCAATTAATTTTATATGAAAAATAAAATAAAATTCACCTCACCATCTGCTACTAAAATATTAAAATCCAAGTGTCCTAAACTATATATATATATATATATTCAAACCATCAAATAATTCGAGAAATCACAAGATATCATTGCTGTGTAAATTGCAACTATAAGTTATATAAAAAAAAACATGCTAATTTCTTTTTAATCATTTCTATTTATTTTGACTTATTAAATTCAATTCCGAGATAATTACCAAAAAGAAATTAAATCCAAAATGCTAACATGGGAGGAAACTAACATGTGAGTAGTTAAGATACGAGAAATTTACTGTGATTATGAGATAGAAATAAAGCGAAGAGAGAACTAAAATAATAATAGAGTATTCTTATACTTTTCGTGGGACTGCTTATTCGCATTTATTTCACTTTGACATGGCAGCATCTAAAATTTTAGAGACATGCTATTTCCCCTCTGATGAGAGGGACTTGTTTAATGCTAATGTTGTGTGTGGTCAAATAGGAAGACAAGAAGTTTGGCAACACGTGGGATACGGACCTCACTCATCTTGTCCTAAATTTTCCCATATCTTTCCTTTCCAAGCAAAGCCCCTTGACTCACCAAAAAAAAAAAAACAGTTATTTATTTAGTTCAAGAAAAAACGGTGGTAGTTGTGTTTTTTTGAGTTGCTGGTGATCACTGCCGGAAAAAAGACAACGGTGGGGAAGATGGGGGACCCCAAATCTGATGACTGGTTACCAGAAGGTTGGAGGGTAGAAGTTAAAGTGAGAAATAATGGTAAAAAAGATAAGGTAATTGAATACTGTTTAATTATATTCATTCTTTGTTAATTCAAGATTTAGTCTTGCTGTGTTGGTTTGTGTTGTTTTGGATATGTAGCTCTGTGTGAAGTTAAGATCTTTGCTTTTTTGTTGCGGCAGAAATGACCCTTTTGGTTTTGTTATCTGTTGCTTTTGGATCTCTGGGGCTTTAGGGTTTTGTTGGTGAGGTTTGTGCAGATGTAATTCAAGTTAATTTATGGATTTTTCTTTTTAGTTTCTGTTGAGGTAAGTTGATTTTTAGGTGATGCAGTAATTGGTAGTGTTTAGTACTATGTAAGGATGGAAAGTTTGAGTTGAATTTTGGATAGCATGAGTTGCTTGCACATTTGCTGTACTTCTAGAAATTGCTGTCAAAACTTGTGTTAATGAAAGTCTCAAACTTGAGCTGTACAAAGAATAAATTTGCAAAGTGAAATTCTTTTGTTGTGCTGTTGGATTGGGATACCATGAAGCAGTACTATAAATTCATTTTCATGTCTTGACAAGAAAATGATCATTAAACTTTCCGAAAAGTAAATATTTGTTAACACAATTAGATAGGGAACTTAGACCAATAGTGATTTCCCATAGCTTCCTCTTGCCCCCTATTGTGGAAACTAGAAAACGTATAACTCAAGGCTGCATTAGGGTTTTGTTTTTGTTTGGAAAAGCCATGCACAACAAGTAAGATAAGTGTGAACATTTTAATTGTTCAATTTTACAAAAGATGTTTATTTGATTGTATCATGCTATTCTAGAGTACAAAGTATGCGGAAGGCAAAATGATTTCTGCGTCCAGTAAAAGGCTTACTATTGTTTTGCTTAATCCTCCAATATTCACAATTTCTTGTTATTGAGATAAAAGGGTATTCTCTAGAGGAATGGTGACAGTCTTTGGGTTGCAACATCTTATCTGGGTGGCTTTTTATTTGTCAGCCACTTGAAATAGTGTTCTTATCCTAGCTTCTCTCACCTCTTATTTAATGTAGGCATGGCCATGTCTTTCAAGATATGATTCTGCTTGACTTTGATTATCTGCTGAAAGTTATATAAAGTAAAAATGCAGCAATAAAGCGATGTTAAATGGAGTGATAGCTTTAAATCATCTATCAGCTGAAAATCTTATCTTTAACCATTGTATTTATTGCAGTTTTACTTTCCTCCCTCGGGTGGATGTAGATTCAACTCCAAGATTGAGGTTTCTCGTTATCTCAACGGCAGCCATCCTAATTCTGAACAAAAGGTAAGAAGCAATGACCGGTGCATTCAAATGAGGTCTGAGGAAGCATGCTTCTGTTTTGGCCCTTTTTCTCGTTCTATCTTTTCTTGGTTATATTTTCAATTTAGGGAAAAAAGTTTCTAATTATCAAGCAATCTAGGTTCTAATTGAGAAGACTGTGCCAGAAGGGTTACCTCTGGGATGGACCCAGGAAATCAAAGTGACAAAGAAGGGTGGAAGAATCAGAAGAGACTCGGTATGCAGCCTGTACTTCTCCTTATGGAAAAACTTTTCTACAAGCTTCTTATTCCTTGACATGAACATCATCCTTTATCCACAATTCTCTCAAATCTTGTTTCTATAAATACTCGCTTGGCTCTTTAACTTCAATTTGCTTACTACTTATGCTCTAAAGTTATTGAGTTACTAATACAGTTAAGCCTCTAAAGATTCGTATAGAATTTAACTTATCGCTATTTTCTGCAGTTGTATACTGACCCTGTTAGCGGGTATGTTTTCCGCTCCATGAAGGATGCATGTCGCTACATTGAAAGTGGTGTCGTAGGAAGGCTGGCATTCAAGCGAAACGATAGAGAAAACCATGATGTAGAGTTGGAAGATGATAAAACTTTTGTGGGTGCATCACTAAATACCTTTCTATTCTCACATCTTTATACATTCAATTAAGCAGATATTTTCTTTAGTTGCATTCTCCAACCTTTTCCTTGTATAGTTTTATCAAGTATTTGTTTTTTGTTAGTTTGGTCAATCTCTCTTTTGGTCAGTTCAGGATGGCCAGTCTATAGATTTAAATTTGTCAAATTGTCCAATCTGAGTTGACCAACCAGAATAATGAAAATAGACGCAACCTGAATCGGATGCTTTTAATGGTAAGACAAGTGTGATTTATTTACCCATCCTCAGACCTATTTAACCACCATTCATCATCTCCAAAAGTGGAATACTATCTGGAACATGAGCTGGTCAATCTCATCTAGCTCTATCATCTTTCTTCTAATCTGTCAATAGGTGAATGGCATTAGAAATGCCTTACCGTTTCCCCTTTTTCTTTTTTTAAGATCGAGTCAAGAAAGCTATTAGCACCAACCTTTTGCCTCTGACAGTTGAGTGCTCTTTTGAATTCTAACTGCTGGTCCAAGTTGCTCTTTCCCCATCATGTCCGTGTATGTGTAAATAGTGGCATAAGAGCAGAAAACGACTTTACCTTTAATTTGCCCACCTTTTCTTGCCTCTAAAAGTTATTGTGCTTCTGTAGTGTGAAAGTGTATAAGCTTTCAGGTAACCCCAATCTTTCCATCCCTTGTATGTTCAATTATTTGCTTAGCGATGTCACTCTGTATGTTCTTACTTCTAAAACTGATACCCAGAACAACACTTACACAATATACTTTGTTGTGTAAGATGCATGAATTGGTGCATTTAGTGGCATTGATGATTAGCCAAATTTAATTTCTGATGTTCCATGGGATGCCAGTTGAAACTATTGATTGGCTTAGATTTGGTATCTTCAATTTGTTGACTTTTTGAGTGTTTTTTCCTTTTTCTATCTTGTAGTCACCAGCTGTAGCTGAGAAAGAAGGGTCGGAAGTCCATGAAAAACAGAATCCAGTTATAGGTGACCAGAGCTTGAAGTCATGTGAAATTGCTAAAGATGATCAGATACTTACTTCAGTCTCTACAGGAGAGTGCATAACTGGCTCTGAACATACATCTGATCAGTTTATGTCTGTAGCCAAGAGACAAAATGTGGAAGTCAACAGAATACCAAGTCCAATTGTCAGTGACCAGAGCCTGAAGTCATTCGAAATAGCTAAAGATGAACGGACACTTAATTCAGCCTCAGCAGGGGAATGCACAACTGTCTCCGACCATGCTTCTGATCAGTGCGTCTCCATAGCCAAGAAACAAAAGTTGGAGGACAATGGAACATCAAGTCAAATTGTAAGTGACCAGACCTTGAAGTCATGTGAAATTGCTAAAGATGAACAGGTACTTGATTCAGCCTCTACAGGAGAATGCACAACTATTTCGAAGCGTACTTCTGATCAGTTTGTCTCTGTAATCAAGAATCAAAAATTGGCTGTCAACAGAACACCTAGTTCTATTATAAGTGACCAGAGCTTGAAGTCGGGTGGAATTGTTAAGGATGAACAGATACTAAATTCAGCCTCTGCAGGAGAATGCACAATTCTCTCCAAGCATACTTCTGGTCAGTGGATGTTCATAAATTTCCTATCCTCTTACCAAGTAAAATGTGTGTAGTTGCTTTTTTTCTTTTTTTTTTTTTGCCCTTCTTGCCCCCCACCCCCCGCCGCCCTTGCTTCTTTCAATAAAGAGCTGAGTGTTGGAGATGGAAAGGAGTAGGTTGGGAAATTGTTCCCCTTTTGAGTACTTGATAGTTGGTTATGAGTGTAACTTGACAAATTGCCAGAGGACATGCAATTGTTTGGGTATCCTGAGTGGGATCTGTTGGGTGGATTTCTGGGGCTAGTTGACTCTGAATCTGCTTATTAAAACCCTAAGTATGAGTTTTCTTAACAATGCAGGTGGAGTAGGAACAGAATCAAGCAGCTCAGAATTTCTTGAGGATAAGGGTTCCAACCAAACAGAAGAGAAGAGTGATTCTGTTAAGGCTGAAGATCCTTTGCAAGCTGTTCTACAGGATAAACCATCAGTGGAAGTTGGGGAGACAAAAAAGGAAAGTAAAAAGACTGGAGTTAGAAAATCCAGGAAGAAAACTGATCTTAACCTTCCTCGTCGGGCCTCAAAGCGTCTTGCTGGCATTCCACTAGCTCCAACACCAGAACTGAAGGCAGCAACTCGAGCTCGTCGAGCTGCACTTGAACCAAGTAATGAGATCGTTGCTAGTACAAGTGAGCAGGCTTCTTGTGGTGACCCTGATACTGAGCTGAATACAAAGCATGCATTTGACACCTCCAAAAGCACAGAAATACCGGTGGATTCAAATGAGAGCAAACATGCTATTGTGGATGTGGAGCATGCTGGAAAGGCAGGATCGGGAAAGCAGGGGGACAAGAAGCATCAATATGATGTTGCTTCCCCTCCTGGGAACCTCGCCACTGGAGAACATGCTGGAAAGATTGAAACTTACAGTACTGGTGATGAGAAGCAAGGACTGCCATTTGACCTGCCACTTGAGGAGTTATGGCAAGACCCATGCATTGCCTTTGCAATAAAAACTCTCACTGGAACATCCGTTGATGATTCTGATAGCATTAAAGTGTCACCAGGATCAAGCAACAATGAATTTGTGGGCATGGCTACTTTGGACAACCATGCTGGCAAGGAAGACATTGGGAATAATGGAAATCTGTCTATTCTAGAGGAACATGCTGGAGCGGTTGGAACTAGCAATAAGTCTGATGAGAAGCCAGTATCTCCTCTCGTCTTACCTTTTGCAGATGCATGGTCAGACCCCTGCATCGAATTTGCAATAAAAACTCTCACTGGTGCCCTTCCATTGGACTTTGATATGGTTCAGGATTACCTTCCGCCGCAAGTTAGGTCTTCGCAGCCGCAAGAAAGTAGAGGCTTCACCTTGCCAAATGTAGGTGAGTTTCGCCAAACTGAATTTTTGTGCCCGCAATTTGGCACTTCAGAGAAGCCATCATTTAATCAAGCAGCTTTGGTAGGGCCTGCATTGCCACACATTAAACATGTTAATTTAGGATATGCAGCTGCAGCTGGACCTAGTCGACGCCTACATAGTGAAGAGAGAAGCAATAAACGTCGAAGATAAGCAGTCCCCTGTGATTCAATTGTACAGATCAGGGAACTTTTCTGGATGTGATTATATTTTTCAGACTAAGATCATCCCAAGTTCGCTTGTTAGTTGTACTGATTCACCCCTGTGCTAGTGTAGTTGTAATCAAATTTTAACTCGATGACTGTTGTAACTGTTAGAAATTTTCTAGTGTAGTTGTCCATTGTGGGACTGTTGTTGCATGTAATTCGTCTTAGCCATCCGATAGTGTTTTACATGCAGGACTGCTCTTATTTTAGCACCTAATCTTGTGAGAGATAGTGTTTTACATGAACATTTTGCATGGTCAACAAAATTTTGTAGCCGGATCCAACGGTTAATGAAGAAGCAAGAAGATCAACGGATAATATTTTTAGAAATATTAGAAAGATTTTAACAAGATTAATTTATAAACACTAATAAAAACTATGTTTGGAACTGTTGGTGCGTCACAAAAAAATGTATACTTGCTATTATCTCACATGTGAGACTTGTGGGTCTCAAGATTAATTTATAAACACTAATAAAACTTGCATATCTCAACAAACTGTATTATTTTTAAAAATAAATTTTTAAATATGATATTTCATCAAAAAATTTTGTTCAGGGTTATTTTTCAAAAAATAAAATAAAATTACTGAAGTAATAATGCACAACTTCTCATTGTTCAAAAAGGTTTTACTTTTGTCCATAGTTGAAACTTTCTTAATATCACTCCTATACTTTCCAAGATTTTCATTGTTACTAATTGTATTTTGTCTAAATAGTTTTAAATTAATTTTTTTTTTTAATGTTTTTAGATGGTTGATATGTTAATATTAAAAAAAAAATTAAAAAAATATTATTTTAATATATTTGTAAGTAAAAAATACTTTATATGTAGGTTTGTTTTTTTATTTTCTTTTTGATGCGAGAATTAGAACAGTTTTTAATCTTTTTAATTGTTTTTTTATTCTGTAAGTGATTTTGTGAAGTGGGTTTTTGTTGTTTTGGCTTAGGAAAGCTATACCTTTACTGTTGGGTATCATGAATTGACAGGGTCTCAAGTGACCTTGAAGAAGCCACTGTTGGTTTTGAAGAAAGTTAAAGGCTTTATGGATGTCGATCAGGCTGATGACAACAGCAGCAACAACAACAAGGGTGACTTACCGTCATCTAAGGTTGAATTGGATGTTATTGGGATTAAAAGGCATAAGATTTTGTTTAAGGCAAGGCCCAAGGCATCCAGTAAGTTAATACATGAACATGTTATTGATGTTATGTTTTGCTGCTTGTGAATGCTTGAAAAATGTGTAAAATGGTGCTTGTTATTACATTTTCATTGCCTTTTGGATTCTGTGTCCTGTTCATCACTGTTAAATTTGTCGCAATTGAAGCTCAGATTATGTGCTAATTAGAGGTGAGTTTGTGTATGATTCCAGTGGAAAGGGGAGATAGTAGTTACTTATTAGTCATTGTTCACCATGGAGGGTCATTTTACTTGAAGATTTGATTTTTGCTTAGTGTGCATGCTTGTGAATTTTACACGAGTCTGTTGGAGGAATGACTCAGAATCTAGTTGGGAGGTATTATGCTTCGAGCTATTTCATTCTATGCTTGTTTTACCTTAAAGAGATCTCTTCATCTTCATGTAACTATTCCTCTGCACAAACTTGACATTTCTTCTTCCTCATTTGGTCTTTCTTTCCTATAAGAACCGCAATCATTGGTGAAGGAAAGAGCCAGAGCTGCAGGTCATCCTGTTCCGAACTAGTTAGGATGCAAGCAGACATGCCCTTTTGCAGACCTCGCCAAGTTGATACAAGACCTCATTTTCGTTTAACTGTGTAGTCGTTCTCGAAAAAAACCAGCTTAGAACTGTGGATTTATATTCTTTATAGCCTATCCATCAGATGTCTTTTCTACCAGGATGAAAATCTGAACGTCTAATATTGGCATCCTTGTATCTGGGTTCCAACACATGAATTTTCAGCATTACAAGTCGTTATTGAGGTGGGTTTTCTATGAATATTTATCCCTCTGGCTCTCCAGCCGTAATTAAGTAAAAGAATCAGGCGTCTCTTGTAAACTTCACGTTGTTCTCATCATGAAAAACCAAGAGAAACTCACTTAAGATTGAATAGAACAAGCCAACAAGGCACACATTCCATGAACTTGAATCTGTTAAGAACATCTTGTGGGTTTCAATGTATGAACAATAATTAGAATTCTTTGGTAAAATGGAACAATTGATATCTTGAACTCCTCTAATACCTTTATATGAGGACATTAATGCACCTCGGCTCTTTTAAATTTGGTAGTAAAAGCATTTCAAAAGGCAAATGCAGTAACACAATGCACCAACAACCTTGGTCATTCTTAGCAGATATGGAGTGTCCTCCCTCCTCTGACTTGCTCCATTGCAGTGTAAGGATAGAATTAAAGTATCTTCTGAACATTTAGCAGTCAAAAAACAGGCACTGGGCATAGTAGATAAGAAGGTGTGCTGCTGCAGGGGAGATTGAAAAATGGATGGACTCTGTCATGTAAAATCAAATCCAATCTCTGTTTATTTACAGCTGCTACAAAAAGCAGGAGAAACAACTGCATTGGACAGTCTCTAAGCACCAGGGCCAGTTACACCAGCACGAGCTCTTAACATCTCAGTTCTCTTGCTTCGTTCCATTACCTCCACGAGCCATTCTACACTTTCTTTGATCCCCATCCTGCAATCAAATATCAATCTGTGATGTGGTGTTTGAATACTGAGATTGGTTGTCAGAATGAACCTGAAGTTATAGCATGTACTTACCCATCATATGCTGAAACAGCTTCGAAAATGTAAACCCTTTCATCCAACTTCTTAAGGTCTAGATATCGAGCAAGCTCTTCTGCTGATGCAGCATCAGTAAGATCCTGCCATTAATTTGATGTACAAGAAACAAAAACTTTCATTTTACTTAATAATATGCAAGATCAGCAAGTAACACGATGCATATTCTTTGCATCAATAGAGGTGCAGTTGGTTATACCTGCTTGTTTGCTAATATCAAAAGAGGGGCTCCCTGCAGATCATCGTGCCTAAGAACCTTTTCTGTTAAAATAGTTCAAGGTATCAGTGCATCCTTCTATTACCAATAATAAGCTCTTCACTACTATTAAAACTGCAGCCACATCATACAGCAGCATATTTTTCCCCAGTTTAACCATAGAATGTCACTTACCCAACGCAGATTTTGCATCTTCAAAACGTGATGGGCAAGCAGCATCAATTACATAAATCACAGCATGTGCCTCTTCGTAATATTTCTCCCAAATTGAGCGAAGACCAGGCTAACAAGAAAATTATGTAAAAAACATTTCAAAAACTGAGCATGATGCATATACAGTGTTATACATCAAATAAAAAAGCAAAACTAAGGAATAAAATCACTTATCTAACTGAAATCTCATGTTATGTGTAGCCCATTTCACATAACAGCTGTAGTAATGACTAGAGAGAGCTTATGCATAATATTCTATTGTTTTTAATTAACAACAATAAGCATGGCATAATATACAATTGTAATATTTTTCTTTTACACAAGATCGAGGATTTAAAATCTGGTATCAAATCCTGCTGTTCAGCAGAGCACCTACAATGCAATTGAATTGGCTCAACCACAAAGTAGGAAAAAACACTTAAGCCTTACCAAAGTAAATGAAATTCCCACCTACATAGATTTTAGATAGTTTCAGAAAGTTGATTTTTTATGAACTTCACATACCTGACCTCCTAGATCCCAAAACACCAGTTTTGAATTTGCCACTTCAATACGACCAATATTTAGTCCAACAGTAGGAATAATTCGATCAGGAGGAAGGCCTTCCAAGTTCGAGTGCACTGACTTCAATTTCTCCAGCAATGTCTACAAATTCACAAACAAATCATTGACAATAAGTGAACTTTCCGGCAGCTATACATATATGAAGAGATGACAAATTTGTAAAGCTTAACATGAATTCAACTAATGAGGCAAAAAGAAGCATTACCGTCTTCCCAGCCTTGTCGATTCCAAGAATGAGCACATGAAACTCTGTCTTACTAAATATATACTTCCATAGGCCATAAAACAACGAGAACATCTCTGTGTTGTCTAATCTTATCAATTAGTTTCTTCCTTCTAACATTCAAGTCTCAAAGAAACAAGATTTCACAATTTTAAACAGATTCCTCTCCTGCTCGTCAATTAACAATCCTGAAAAACAAAGAGAAATAATCCACATTATTGAGAAATCCAACTCAATCTGCTTTATCCGTGATGCTGTTTCTATATATGTATTATTTATCATTTGATTTAAGTTTCTAATAGCCAGAAAAGTTATTCAACACACTCAAATATCACTGTTGACAAAATGGGAATTCGGCAGATAATTAATCTTTCCACAAGCGCTCTCCATTTTTCCTCATATTGGCCACCAACACACCACTAATCTCTGCTCATGTCATCATTGACTTGTTACAAAAACTAATCAAAACAAATACCCTTTTCCTTCTTATTACATCACAAAAAATCTAAACTTTCATCTTCCAAAACCAAAAAAAGTTGATTAAAATCACGATCTGAAATAGAAAATACTAAAAAAAATTGAATTACAAGTAAATCTCAAGATCCCATCTCAAAAACCATCAAAGGAAAAGCAATCCACAATCGAAACCGAAGACAAGCTTGAAAGTGAGAGAATCCCAGTTGCTTTTCAGCATTGAAAATCACAAAAACATAACAAAAACTGAAACCCAGATTATATATATATATATATATATATATATATATATATATATGATCATGTCAGGTCCTATATTATTCAGAAAAAGGAAAGAAAAAAATAAATTTTTAAACACGTCATGGAAATAATCAAAGACACATACATGTAAGAGTAGTAGCTGCTGCTCTGATCTGCTCCAGCTTAAATCTGCATGCGATTTCAGAGAGCTTCTTCTTTCTTTCTTTTAACTAACAAAATCTGTGGGTTTCTGCTCTTTTTTGTTTTGTTTTTAGTTTTTGATAGTCAATATATTTATATATTCAGATTTTTTTTCTCTTTCTTTTTTTCTTTCATGCCTTGGGACAGTTGGGATTTTCTCAGATTGCCACTTCGTGGGCTTCCT
>Ga0325403_1006143_pt1 | contig 11399 bp, 4 predicted proteins | sample PopdelMetagenome_19_FD_205665 | JGI IMG/M metagenome (GOLD analysis project Ga0325403, IMG submission 205665) | Populus deltoides microbial communities from Bellville, Georgia, United States - Xylem-PdKOR-R4 | ecosystem: Host-associated > Plants > Phyllosphere > Stem > Wood/Secondary xylem...
TGATTGATGATTAGCTTCGGCTAATGGCGTTCGAGATGGATGATCGGGTTGTGATTGATGATTAGCTTCAGCTAATGGCGTTCGAGATGGTTGACCGGGTTGTGATTGTTGATTAGCTTCGACTAATGGCATCCGAGATGGATGACCAAGTTGTGATTGATGATTAGCTTCGGCTAATGGAATCTGAGATAGATGACCGAATTGCGCTTTGTGATTAGCTTTGGCTAATAGCATCCAAAATGGATGATCGGTTTGTGGTTGATGACTAGTTTTGGTAAATGGTACCCTAGGTGAAGGGCCGAGTTTAAATGTTGCGATTAACTACGACTAAAAGTATCCAAGGTGGATGATGGGGTTAAGGTGAAGTAATTAACCCCAACCGATGTTAAACTTTGGCCCCACAACTCCTATGGAGAGATTGGAGTGTGTGAGTGAGAAAAATACACTTAATGAAATAAAAAAATGTACAATGCATATAAGAAATTGATGAAGGAATCTATCCATTCTAAGCAAATAACAAAAAGTAACAACAATGTACTTCTAGTTGTTTATTATTATGTTAGATTATTTACAATTCTTGTATCCATATTGTTTTGTAACAGGGACATCACACAATCAAGGTGCATAGGAAAGCTCGTTCCAGGGGTTCGCATATTTTAAAAGGTGCTTTGTAATAGTATATCTTAGGTATTATGTTGAATATTTGACAGTCGGCACTTTTATAAGGACTTGTAATGGAACACAGATTTGGATGTGCGAACATGTAGATACGATGTTATCAATATATTATATGGTATTCTCTTTTATGAGGATGTTTTGTTGTGAAATCATATGAGGATCGTATGTAAGAAAGAACTAGTTGTGCAAAATTGATATTCGGCACTCGGGTGTAAACTCATGTTGATAACGAAACTAGGACAAGAATGCAAACTCATGAGTATGTCAATATGAAGTAACGTAAGTGTATGAATATGTAATATAATATTGTGGGCATGTGTATTGATTTTCCATCTTATGAGAATATTGATTTACAAAAGCTACATTCGTATGATGCCATGATAAGGAAGGGAACCTATTTACTAATACATAGAGTATCATGGTGAGAAGTATCGAGAACCAAAAAAAAAAATTCTACCGATTTTAGCTTTAAAAAAGTCGGGTCATTACACTTTTCCTTCCTTTCTCTCCTATGGCTGGCCACTTCTCCTTATTAATGCCTATAAATTGTAACAATTTAATTAATTCCATTCATGTCACTCAATAGTAAATTTTCATGTTTTTGACATAAAATGCACGAGTAATGGTACAAGTTAGACCACCTTTTTACCTGAGTTATTTCGATTTTCATTAATTTACATACCTATAGATTTATTTCATCATAATCCATTTCCATCCTGTATTTATTCGTGTTTCTGTATTTTCTATTTTTCAGCTATTTTTGAAATATTTTTTTTCCATCCATTTCTTTCCATTCAGGTAACCATTCAAGATAGATACTTCTCTTAACATTTATTTCAGTGTCCTATCAAATTTTGTTTTATCCGGGGCTTACAACCTCCTTAAGCCAAAATTTACATTTATCTAGTTTGGCACACAACTTATTCTCCCTCAAAAACATATAACACAATCCTCAAATATTGTTCGTGTTCCATGTAAGAGCTAGAATACACTAGTATGTCATCGATAAACACTACCATATACTTATCTAAATATGTTTAAAACACTTTATTCATCAAATCCATAAACACTATTAGGGCATTTGTTAACCTATAATACATCACTTGAAACTCGTAATGTCTATAACGGGTTCTAAAAGTAGTTTTTTGTATATCCTGATCTTTAATCTTCAACTAGTGGTATCCAAACCTCAAATTTATCATCAAAAAAACTATAACACCCTTCAATTGATCAAACAAATTGTTTATGCATGAAAGTGGGTAGGTATTCTTCACGGTTATCATGTTCAATTGACAGTAGTCAATGCATAACTGAAGGGTATCGTCCTTCTTCTTTACGAAGAGTACTGGAGCTTCCTAGGGGAATTGTTAGGTCAAATGAATCCTTTATCCAATAGTTCTTATAGTTGAACCTTTAGTTTAGACAATTCTGTAGGTTCCATCCTATACGAGGATTATGCTATAGGACTGGTTCCTAGAAAAGTGTCAATTAAGACTTCAATCTCTCTAACGGGAGGCAATCTAGGTAATTCCTCTGGAAACACATTCGAGTATTGACACGACCAAAAGATTTATGTCTTCTCCCAAATGTAGGAGTGTCGAAGTAATAAATAACCCGGCAAGACCGAGGTCGAACCATATGGAGGTTAACTATATAAATAATAATAATAATAATAAGTTGAAAAGAGTTTTGAGATGTGATATTGATATAAGGATTAAACAATGATAAAAACAATTGTCAAGGTTAGAGGATCCACTAATGATATTTCAAACAAGTACAGTATAAACTCTTATTACTCAATTGGAAACCACACACAAAGGAGGTTCCAATTGGATTAAAAATTGTTAACATGATTACATTAGATATCTTATACAAATAATGTTAATACTTGTAAATGTTGTCAGGCATTCATGATTATAACTTATGTTAACAACAAATCAAGTTCCTTTCTTAACATAGGTGTCGGTTATACCATACGGTTTGGGCTATGAAAGTGTCAAGTATTTGTTGTACCAAGGTTATACAACATACATCTAGATTAACCATTTAACAAGCAAAGTATTAAGAGTGAATAAGATAACAAATACAAAACATGTTAACATCAAACATTAAAGTCCATGTTGAGTTTATATTATTCTTACACCATTAGTGAACCCTTTTCACCTTGACATGATAAACTTAGCTAAACATAATGAAGAAGAGAAATATAAATAAACAAGATAAGAACATAAATAAGATATAAGTTAACTAAGTAAAGGAAAGGAAAGGAAATGAAAAGCATAAACAAGAGATTAATATAAACAAAACTTCAGTATTACAAAAATATAAAGAAAGAGCAAGAATATGATCTTGATATGAAAACCAAGATGCCTAAATGCATGGCAAATGCCTCCTTTTATAGGCCAAAATTTGGAACTATTGATTTGATGACTAATTGTTGAGTGGGTGGCCACATCTTAACTTGGTGACAATCTTTATCTTCTTGTCTTAACAAAACATCATTGATAACATTAGAATTTAAACAGACTTAAATCATGAAACTTCTAGGAAATTGTCTCAGTTTTTCAACAAAAAAATAATCAGTGCAATCGGACTTCTATAACTCAAGATATGGGTTGAACACTGAACAATGTATGGGCTATAAGACAGATTCTGACTTCTCCGTTGTTGTTAAGATTTGGACTTCCAAACAACAAAATTGAGTCTTGCACTCCCATGAATGTTTTAGGCCTATGTCTTAGCTTTCTAGCCATATACACTAAATTGAAATCCAAGATCTACAACTCCAGATATGACTCAATGACTGAAAAATGTTCAGTTTGGACTGAACCAACATCTCTTTTTTAAGTTTAACCCTCTCTTTGTCTTCTCAATTCCAGTAGTTAAACTCATCAATCAATCCCTTCATTTATGTGATAGGCCTATATTTAAGATGAACATTTACCATAAATTTAAGGTATCTTATAGTATCAGACTTGTTATTATAAAAGATGCTTTTAGTTAAGGAGTTATTGATGCTTTAAGTGCAAAATAATAATATAAAATCTTGATAAAAATGTAGTTTTAAGCACTAATCAAGTATTCCCTTACAATAGGAATACTGGCTAGTTTGACGCTCCTTTTCTTTGTTTCCCTCACATAGGCTAAGAATGTGGGGCATCCCTTCCCAATCAATTTCTCAGTGGTCATGACAGAAATTAAACAACTTGGAACAACTTTTCTCTCTCCTTTAAATACTACATTTTTCCATTTATACTTTGAATTGTCATCGTTTTGGTGAACAATCCACTTGTCTGTATTTACTCAACCAATCCATACCCAGAATCACATCAAAGTCATATAACTTCAAATGTATTAAATCTAATTATAACCCTTCGATATATAGTTTTACCCCTCTATAAACACTATCAATATCTATGTATTCCCCTAAAGGTGTACCAACCGTTACCCCCATATTTAATTTGTTTGACAATACATGCAATTTATCTACAATTCGATATGCTATAAAAGAATGACTAACTCCATGATCAATTAAAGCATGAACTTGCATTGATTTTAACTGTAATGTACCTGCCACCATGTCAGGTGCAACTCTCACCTCCTCCTGAGACTAGAATTTGGGTCAATCTCATTAACCAATGCACTGCTACCTCAGCATCCTCCTCTCTTGAGAAGGTTACACAACCCATCTCTCTCATCCCTTTAACCCAATGCACCAAAGTGACTACTCTCACTTGTCTAGGAGCTGAGCCTGACACTTTAGCCATCCCCGCTGCAACAACTTTCACTATCTGTTCCAGAAACGTAGGATCAAAGTATGGATTAGGCGCAACTGCCGGCACCCTAGGAAAAATTCCATCTGGTTGCCTCTATCTCTAAGACACTCCATGTAACAACCCGACTTTTCAAGCCAAAAACAACAGGAATTTGTTTTTGGCACACATCATATCAGGAATCAATGAACATGTTTCCCCTAATTATTGAGGTACAATCTATACACCAACATCAACCAACATTTCATTAAAAGTAATTCTTACATATTCACATAATATTACATCTGCATGATTACAAGTCCACATTATAATATACATACATAAACATAAGTTTACATTCCTGTACTACTAGCAGTCATCACGAGTTTAAACAAAAGTATATAATAATAGTTATACGTCTGATGCACTTGTCCATACAAAATACATTGTGATTTTGAATGCAACTACATGATTCCTTGCAAAAGTGGGTTCCCGTGTAATGGGGTCCCTAGGCACCTCGTTGGTGTGATGTCCCTGCTGCAATACAAATATTTATAAGAATTATAACTAATTAATAATATGCAATCAAGTAGTTTAATGAAGCATTAATGTTACTATCTGTTTAAGGTATACCATTCATAGTTCATTTATACACTTGGTTCATACAAACATAATACACATGAACGCATCAATTCTTGCAACTACTCATAACTTTTAAATTTGGTTATCCTCGTAAGACACATTAGTCGAGGTTAACCATTCATTGGAGATAGGTTGCAGCATGACTTTGTGGGTCGGCAGTGAATCAGTCTTCGCTGCCAAATTGTGTTGTCCGCAGCAAATTATTTTTTGTTCTCGAATTGTGTTGTCCGCAGCGAATTAGGTTCATTGACGAGTTTGTGGTGCAGCGAATCAGTTCGCTGATGAATCTGTGTTGCAGCGAATCAGTTTTGCTGACGAGTCCGGGTCATCAATTTTGCTGACGGATCTGTGATCCAGTTCGCTGACGAGTTTGCATTGTAGGGAATCAGTTCATTGATGAGTTTGTGGTTCAGCAAATCAGTTTTGCTGACGAGTCCATGTCACCAATTATTTCTCACAAGCGAGTCAGTTTTGTTTACGAATTGCATGTCACTAGCGAATCAGTTTCGCTGCCGAATTTTGCGTCATTAGTGAAGCAGTTTCCATGTTGATTTTCTGCGGCAGACTCCCATATCAGAAATGATGTAAATGCTTGTAACGATCTCATTGTATGATTGTGTAATATATGGAACGCTTGAATGTCAACATGTGTATTTTTGGAAAATATATGGTGATGAGTTATGTGATTATCAAATACAAATGTGTTGATTGTGATCATTGATGTGTTAGGTGGTGCGACCAGGATCAGTCTTTCGACTGGGCAAGGACACCCCACTAGAGGAATAAGTAGGTGATTTCCACCTCCCTTCTAGCGTAACGTTAGTTTCTGAAGTAAATTTATTACGAAGGATTTATTGTTGTGCTACATGGAATGCTAAACTATTATGAATGGTTGTATGAGTATTACAAAGGATATACCGTTGTATTCTATTGAATGTTAACTGTCACGAATGGTTGTATGGTATTACGAAGGATCTATCATTATATTATGTTGAAGGTTATTTATTATGAATTTTTATATGAGTATTATGAGGGATTTATTGTTGCATTGTATTGAACATTAACTGTCATTATTGGTTGGATGAGTAATATGAAGGGTCTACTGTTATCTTATACTAAATGCTAAACTATCATGAATGGTTGTATGAGTATTACAATGGATCTGCCATTGCATTATACTGAATATTGATTGTTACGAATGGTTGTGTGGGTATTACGAAGGATCTGTCATTGTATCATACTAAATGGTAATTATCACGAATGTTATACAAGTATTACGAAGAATTTACCCTTCTATTATACTGAATGTTAATTATCATGAGTGGTTGTATAAGTATTACGAAGGATCTATCATTGTATTATACTAAATGTTAATTGTTATGAATTGTTATATGAGTATTACAAGGGATCCATTGTTGCATTGTATTGAACATTAACTATCATGAATGGTTCAATGAGTAATATGAAGGGTCTACTGTTGTGTTATACTAAATGCTAAACTATTATGCAATGTTTGTTTATGTATTACAAAGGATCTATTATTGTGTTTACTGATCGCTAAACTATTATGAAACGTCTATTCGAGTATTATGAAGGGTCTATATGTTATATTCAATGTCAAATTGTTATGAATCATTTGAATGAGCATTTCAAAGGATATATTATCATGTGATTGTGATTTCATAAACCGCCTCTGGAATGTTTGATTGGATAATGATTAGCTTTGGCTAATGGCATCCTAAATGGATGACCGGCATGAACACAGGATTAGCTTCGGCTAATAGCATCCTAAGTGGATGATCGGGATGAACACATGATTAGCTTTGGCTAATGTCATCCTTAGTGGATGACCTTGATGAAAAAATGATTAGCTTCGGCTAATGGCATCCTAAGTGGATGATCGGGATGAACACATGATTAGCTTCGGTTAATGGCATCCTAAGTGGATAGCCGGATTTGGGAGTTACGAGTTAGTTTCATGAGTTGATGCATTCATGTGTACTATGTTTTGTATATACCAAGTATATGAAAGAACTACGATTGTTATGCTTTAAATAAAGAATAATGTTAGTTCCATTAATGGTATTCGAGATGGATGACCGGGTTTGACTATTGTAATTAGCCTTGGTAATTGATGAATTATTAAGGGTGATATTTATATAAGTAAGGAAATGAAAGAATTATGCTCTTTTGATCCATGAATGAAATGTAATGTTAATATTATTTTACTATGTTTTTTTGTTTTTCAAATTGCCTATAATGCTTGAAATTATCTTATGCTATAACAGGGACAACATACCAACATGGTGCACAAGGAAATTTGTTTCGCAACTTGCACATTTTGAAAGGAACTATATATTCGCATGTTATGGGTGATATGAGTTTTGTATGAACAAATGTGTTAATCACTCAATTAGTTGTCCTACCCCTTTTGTAAAGACTTGTAACGAAAAATTGAAATGGAACATGGATGTGCATGTGCTAACATGTAGATATGATGTGTATGAATATATGTATATGGTATCCTTCTTATGAGGATGTTATGTTGAGAAATTACATGAGGTCAGGATAATGAAAGTACTAGTTGTGTAACTTGTCGTTCGACACTCTTATATGAACTCCTGATGATAAAGAGACTGGAATAGGAATGTGAATTTATGAGTATGCCAATATGATGTAATGTAAACCTACGAGTATGAAAATGTAATATTATGGGCATATGTATTGAGAATCCGTTGTATGGGAATGTTGATTTACGATATCCTATATGGATTCTGCCTTGTTAATGAATGGAACGTAATTATAAATCTACAGAATGATATGGTGAAAAAATTTAGAACCTAACGATTTATAAAAAAAAATATTCCATCGATTTTGGCCTTGAAAAAGTCAGGTCGTTACAGGGTTCGTAATTGGAACTCCGATGGGGAATATGGTTGAAACAAATAATATGTATGTGGGAGTGGGGGTTAGTCTAGTTAGGTATGAAACAAAAGTAGACTTGATTTCCTTGGAATTGCATGATTTTGACATAATTTTAGGCATGGATTAGTTGAGTAAATACAAGGCTTTAATAGACTGTTATTCTAAAACTTTTACATTCCAAATACTCGAGGATAAGAGGATAGTTTTCGAATGAGAGAGAATTCCCAAATCGACCACCTTAATATCAGTTGTGACAGCTCAAAAACTTCTCAAAAAGGGGTGTATAGGATACCTTGCATACATCTTAAACTTAAATGACAGAGGTCCACGACTGAAGGATATTCCTGTGGTGAAGGAATTCCCGAAAGTGTTTCCCGAAGAACTACCAGACTACCCCTAGAGTCCCACCCATAGCCCAACAACCATATTGGATGGAGTCAGCAGAATTGAATGTGTTAAAGACTCAATTGCAAGAGTTGCTAGATAAGGGGTTTCCACAGACCAGTAATTCTCCTTGGGAAACACTGGTTCTATTTTTAAACCCATAGACTTTGTATTGACTATGGTTAGTTACCGTGGATAGATGATTTATTTGATAAACTAAAGGGAATGAGAGCATTTTCAAAAATAGATTTGAGGTCAGGGTACTATCAGATGAAGATTAAAGAGGTGAATGTACCAAAGACTGCATTTAGGACCTGTTAAGGACACTACGGGTTTTTGGTCTACCGTTCAAGTTGACAAATGCCCAGCCCTCTTCATGAACTTAATGAATCGAGTTTTCCAACCATACCTTGATAAATTTATGGTGATATTCATCGATGATATACTAGTTCACTCAAACTCCTTTGAGGAGCATGAGGGACACTTGAGGCAGGCCTTACAAACCTTAAGAAATCACCAGTTGTATACAAACTAAGTAAATATGAATTTTGGTTGGAAAGGGTGACATTCTGAGGACACATCATTTTAGTCAAAGGTGTTTTTATAGACCCCTAGAAAGTCGAAGCAGTCTTGAAATGGAAAAGACTGACTTCGGTCACTGAAATACATAGTTTCCTATGACTTGCAGGATACTACCAAAGATTCATTAAGGGGTTCTCCCTAATTGCATCCCCTTTAACACAGTTAACTAGGAAAGATAAGAAGTGGGTGTGGTCGAAAAAATATGAGGAAAGCTTCCAAGAGTTAAAGAGGACGATCACCACTGCTCTAGTGTTAACACTTCCCTTAGGAACTAAAGGTTTTGTAGTTTATAGTGATGCCTCAGGGAAAGAATTGGGGTGTGTCTTAATGCAATATAGGAAGGTGATCGCCTATGCATCAATACAGTTAAAGACCTATGAGGTGAATTATGCGATGCATGACCTAGAATTAGTCTTTGTAGTATTCGCCTTAAGGATATGGAGACATTATTTATATAGGTCTCGAACCCAAATCTTTACTGATCATAAAAGTCTAAAGTATTTGATGTTGCAAAAGAAGTTGAATATGCGACAAAGAAGGTGGATATAACTCATTAAGGATTATGACTGCACCATAGAATACCACCATAGAAAGACAAACGTAGTGGCATATGATCTCATTCGCAAGAATAAAGCCACCCTAAGTAAGCCAATGGTGTGGAAGGAATGACAATTGGCAGAATTGAAAGAGATGGGTGTAGAATTGGGCATTAATTTAGGAGGCAGATTGTTAGCATAATTGTTGGTGCGACCAACGTATCATGAACAAATACTACAAGCCCAAATCTGTGATAATGAAGGGTCCAAGATTAGGAAGAAAATGGAGGTTGGGGAAAAAAACTCAGTTTCGAGTAGCAGATGATGGGTCATTGATGATGGGACAATGGTTATACGTGTCTGATGACGAGACAGTTAAACAGATGGTTCTATGAGAAGCGCATGAGTCTAAATTCTCCATATATCTCGACAACATTAAGATGTATCAGGACCTAAAAAATCTCTATTAGTGGCCTAATATAAAGAGGGAAATAGCCGAGTATGTGTCCAAGTATGAAGTATGTCAACAACTCAAAGTAGAACACCAAATACCTGCAAAATCATTACAACCATTACAGATTCCAGAATGGAAGTGGGGGATGATCATCATGGATTTTGTGTTAGGATTTCCCAAATGAAGGAAAGGGAATGGTGCAATATAGGTCATCGTAGACCGCTTGACGAAATTCGCATTATTCCTGCCTATAAAGATAACCAATTCGGTAGAAAGCTTGCCAATGTTTAAATAAATGAGATGGCACGGCTCCATGAGATTCCAGTATCCATTGTCTCAGATCAGGATCCTAGGTTCACCTCTCGACTTTAGCCGAGCATACAACACGCCTTGGGGACAAGATTGGATATGAGCATTTCATCCCCAAACTGATGGCCAGTCGGAAAGAGTCAACCAAGTCTTGGAAGACTTATTACGGGCATGTATACTAAAATTTAGAGGAAACTGGGAGGAACATATAGCATTGGTGGAGTTCACATACAATAATAGTCACCAAGCCATAATAGGGATGGCCCGGTACAAAACCTTGTATGGTAGGAGGTGTGGGACTCCTTTATGTTGGGAAGAAGTCGGAGACCGTAAGTTGAATGGTGCGGATTTGGTTCAGGTCACCACCAAGAAAGTGAGAACCATAAAGGATCGCATTAAAGCTGTACAGGATAGACAGAAAGAAGTATGCTGATGTGAGGAGAAGACCCCTCGAGTTTAGTGTGGGGGATCAAGTATTCTTGAAGGTAGCCTCGTGGAAGTACATGTTGCTGTTTGGATTGAAAAGGAAGTTAGCTCCCCGCTTCACCGGACCCTTCAAAATTTTGTAGCGAATCGGGTTAGTAGCCTATAAAATAGACTTGTCCCCGCAGTTAACCAAGGTCCATGACATGTTCCATGTCTCTTTGTTAAGAAAGGCTGACGTGGATCCCACCCGAATCCTAGCTCAAGTTTCGGTAAAAGTCAAGGAAGACTTAACGCTCGAATTGAGGTCCACAAGGATACTGGATCGAGGAGTGAAGGAACTATGGAACAAAAGGATTTCCATTGTCAAAATCTTATGGCGAAACACCCAAATTGAAGAAGAAACTTGGGAGAGGGAGTCTGAAATGAGGAAAAAGTACCCCAATCTATTTGAACTACCAAGTATGGAATATGAAACCTCTTAAATTTTGAGGATGAAATTCATATTGGGAGGGGGGGAGAATGTAAACACACAACAAAAAGAGAAAGAAAGGTAAAGCTAGAAATGACTCCACCATCGCTGTCGATTTCCACAGTTTTTCGTTGCTGATTTTTGAATCGGCAGTGACATAGTTTTAGTTGCCAATCTCTGAATCAACATTGACACAATTTTCGTTGTTGATTTCTGAATCAGCAGTGACTTAGTTTCACTGA
>Ga0325403_1006145_pt1 | contig 11396 bp, 5 predicted proteins | sample PopdelMetagenome_19_FD_205665 | JGI IMG/M metagenome (GOLD analysis project Ga0325403, IMG submission 205665) | Populus deltoides microbial communities from Bellville, Georgia, United States - Xylem-PdKOR-R4 | ecosystem: Host-associated > Plants > Phyllosphere > Stem > Wood/Secondary xylem...
AGCTGTCATTTCGATTTTTAAAGTAAATTATAAAGATAGCAGATAGCGAATCTCCTGTTTTTCTTTGTTTTGATAATAAGACAAGATATCTAATCATTCTGATGCAGCCTTTCCATCGTTTACTGACGGTTTTATTTTATTTTATTTTATTATTATTGTGAAAATTATATTTTAAAATATTTTTATTTGAAAATATAATAAAATAATATATATTATCATAGGAGCACAAAGCATGGTTATTAAATTTGGTCAAGGGTTGACCTAACCAAGAGATCAGGGTCCGAGTCATATATGTTGACTCGGATTAATCCAGAAAAAATTAAAAAAAGTAACATTTTAATAAAAAGTTAGGAAATATTTTCATGTGGATGTAGGCTACATATAGCTATTTCACATGAAAAAATTAAGAAAACTTAATGTGTATGTAGTTTATATATATAGTTATCCCATTAAAAAAATTAAAAAATAATACATGTTAATGAAGACAATGTATATATCTATCTCACATGGAAAGTTTAAAAATATTTCTTGTGAACGAAGGCTATATATATATCCTCTATGAAAAAATTAAAAAACATGCCATGTGAATGAAAGCTATAAATATAGTTATCTCATATGGAGAAGTTAAGAAACATTTTATATGGATGTAAGTTATAAATATAGTTATCCCACATGAAAAACATTAAGCAACATTTCATAGGGTTAGAAATTTAAAAAAAAAAATGAGGTCAAGTGTTCACAAATTAATTTTATTTTTTTGTTTATTAAAAAAATATTTAAAAAAATTAGGTCTCACCTAGGTTGCACCGGATCACTTGAGTTTCGAGTGGACATGACGTGTCACTTGAGTTTGACTTGACGTGTCACCCGAGTTTGACCAGGTCATTTGCAAGCCCAAGATTTTACCATTTGAAACTCGACCAAGGCCTCGAGGCACCTAGGTCAACTCGTCAAGCTAAGCTGGATTTCACGAAGTAATTTCTAAACTAGCACCATTAAAAATATATTTCTTAATCTAACATAGCAACATAAGTTGCATATGTATAATATGCATAACCTATTAAAACATACATGTACTATATACGTGTTCACTAGTCGTACCACCGATAAAAAATATAGTATATATGCGACCTCAGACAATGCAAACCTTTATCGTTTCTCATCCCTTTCAACTCTTTGTCAAATAAAACACAATTTAAAAAATAATACAATCTAAAAAACAACAACAACAATTGAAGCCAACAAGTTGTTGTTTAACATAACCATTTCAAAAAATTCACATACTTTTATAACAAGTAATTTTATAATTAAAGAAACTTAATCTAAAACCAAAAAAATTCATTACAATATACAATCTCAATTCAATTACATAATGAAATTGCATCTAACATTTTAATTCGTTGACGGGTGTAGACCATCGAAACCACGAGCATATCATCGATGTGCATGATAAACAACCTTATCCTCCTCTATTACATTGTCCAAACATTGAGCCTCCCCAACCTCATCAAATGAAGAATGGCACGATGAGAATCGAGTATTGAATTTGTCACGCACAACATCGTCAGTAACATCATAAACTACAGTCCCGACACTCCAACCGTCACCTATTAATAAATTCACCTAATATATATATATATATATATATATATATATCATTATTTATAAGATATAAATAAGATTTTTATTACAAGTTAAAAAAATAACTAATCCATACATACCAATTTATTATATCTTAATGCTTGGGGCTCATAATTATTCAAATTACATGTTGAGTAATGCAGAGTATCACATGGACGTCTTGTAACATACTCTTATGATGGTGTATTGAATCATCTTATATTTCCATGTACCAAAACATATAGATGTCTCAATAGGTAGATACTACTATGCAAGTATGTGTTATCTCCTCGCATGCCAAAGATTGACATATTCTATATAAACCATCAATCAACATCAATTTTACCTTACGATTAACAACATGTGTTACACATGTGTGGCGTCGTGACAATCAACTTTTTAGATCAGGTTCTTATTGTGGTGTGGAAAGAACAAGAAATTCTTGTTCTTTTTTGGTTAAAAAAGGTTTTGAGTTGCCACCTAATATTTTATTCACTATAAATCCTAATTAGTCTTTAAAGTTTGAATAAGGGGATATGTTATGTATAGAGAGGACAATATCATCCTTGGTACACTTTATGGTGAATATTAGACAAAAAAAATTTAATACTTTCATTTATCACTTAGATATCATTGAGGAATATTAGACCGAATAAACTTAAAATGAAGGGCATATTTCAAAACTAACGGAAAGGGAAGGCTACTACATGTTAATATCTCACAACGAGTCTATTTATCTTAAACATCATGGGTGCGTGATAAAATATTTTTTTTCATTATTTAAAAAGGAAGAATTCTTTTGAAGGATTTTGAGGTGTTGTCTTTTTGAAGGCCTTTTGATTTGAGCAAAACCTCAACGAGTTTTATAAATAAATCATAAAACCTAAAAATACATATGATGTGATGAACATATTTTCTTTTATGAAAGTTAAAAGTAAAAATGCTCAAATGATATCATTATTAACGAGGCATTTATGAATTCTGAAATGATGTAAAAATGTAATTTTTTATTTTCTTATATGAGAAGTTTGGTCATGATGCAAAACTTTGAAGATGGTAAATCTTTTGGTTTGATGGTCATAAAATGATGCAAACCAAACTAGGTTAATTGTTTATTGAAAACTCATGAAAATCTTAATTTCCAGTAAATAAGATTACCATGGAATGAACATAAACTCATGTACAAGGTTAAAAATAAGCTTCAAGCATACTGTTCCATAAATCCTTATATGTGAGAAAAGGATATGAAGGAGATAAGAAAAAAAAATAAAAAGAAGTCTAATGTCTACTGTCAATTCTAGGCAATGATATTAAAGAACTCAAATATTAGTATCTCACTTAGAAAAAAAGCACTACACTTGTACATTTTCACACGATATTTTCCTTGGCACAAGTAGGTCTTCATAAGCTTCCAAACACAAGTACATAAGCAAGTATATCTCAAGGTTTTGTAATAAAATAACACTCTCTTTAATCATTACTTATTTTGTACCACAAAAAAGAAAAACGAGACTTTAAAATCTACCACCTAAGGCTACCATGAAAAGCTAGGTTACATATTAAAGCAAAGGTTAACCACATGCCATTGTCCTTTTATCACAATAGAAGTATGCATATAGTGAGGTTGAGAGGAGAGGGATATTAAAGGCAATCGGGAAACCATGCCTTTCATTTTATACAAGAGTTTCATTCTTAACATATAAAGGCATAAAGGATGAAGATACAAAAATATGCACTTGTAAGGAAATAAACACATCCTAGAGAAGCAGACCCACAACCACGCTAAGAAACCAACGGGTTCAAACCAAAAAAAAAACCCAAGGGATTGATCTATCTACCATATTATTCTTCACTTGTTCTCAAGCAAATAATGTTCTATATCTAATCATGGGAGGCGAGGACTGGAGGATCTAAAAAGAACAACTTTCTCTTTCCTTTCTAAGGTGACTCGAGGCTCTCACCAACAAAAGCAAACCTAATATGTAACAACTTGACATTGTCATAGCAAAAAATCGATGGAGTTTTTTTTGTAAGTTGTTAGGTTCTCGATATTTTTCACAATCTCATTTTGTGAATTTATAAATGCATTTCATTCATTAGCAAGGCGTAACCCACATAGAGTAATGTAAATCAACATTCCTTAAAAAGTGACAATACACATTCTTGCAACGGTATATAGGGTTTATTGTAACATAATTCATCTCTTAGTGTAGTGCAATACTCATGTGATTTCACAATACAACATCTCATAAAAGAGAATATCACATACATGCATTCACCACATCATGTTTACACGATCATATTTTTGTATCTGTATTCCATTATAATTTTCGATATAAGCCTTTACAAAAGTGCCGAATGACAAATATTCAAGTAGTTCGTTCATTCTTATCAAATACATAACACTTAAAACATACTATTACGTAGAACCTTTTAAAATATGTGAACCCGTGGAATGGGCTTTCCTATGCACCTTGATTGTGTGATGTCCCTATTACAAAAACAACATGGATACAAGAATTATAAATAATCTAAACAAGATAATAAACAACTAGAAGAATGTTATCGTTACTTTTCATTATCAACTTAAAATGGGTACATTCCTTCTTTTACTTCTCATTTGCATTGTACAATCCTCATTATTTTGTTAAGTGTATTATTCTCATTCATACATCCCAACCTCTCTATAGGAGTTGTGGGGCCGAAGTTTAAACATTGATCGGGCTTAGTTACTTCACTTTAACCTGGTCATCCACCTTGGATACTTTTAGCCATAGCTAATCATAACGTCTAAACTCGATCATCCATCTCGGATGTCATTAACCAATACTAATCACAAAATCAAACCCATCTTCTCTTACGGATACCATTAGCCAAAACCAATCATCATAATCAACTCGGTCATCCATCTAGGATGCAATTAACCAAAGCTAAACATCATATTCAACTCGACCATCCATCTAGGATGCCATTAGCCGAAGCTAATCATCAACGCAATCCGGCCATCCATATAGGATGCCATTAGCCGAAGCTAATCATCAACGCAACCCGGCTATCCATCTAGGAAGCCATTTACCTAAGCTAATCATCATTTTATCTTGGCCATCCCCTTAGGATGCCATTAGTCGAAGTTAATTATCAAACATAACCTAACTATCCATCGCGGATGCCATTAGCCGAAGCTAATCATCAATTCATCCTGGCCATCCCCTTAAGATGCCATTAGCCGAAGCTAATCATAATATTTATTGAACATTCTATAACAATTTAGCACTTATTATATCTTAATAGTAGATCATTCATAATACTTGTACAAACATTTCATATCAATTTAGCATTCCGTATAACACAATAGTAGATCTTTCATAATACTCGTACGAACATTTCAAAATAGATTAGCATTCATTATAACACAATGATAGACCTTTTGTAATACTCATACAAACATTCTGTAACAATTTAACATTCATTATAACACAATGATAGTCTTTTCATAATACTCGTGCAAATATTCCGTAACAGTTTAACATTCATTATAACATAATAAAAGTTTTTCGTAGTATTCGTACAAACATTTCGTAACAATTTAACATCCATCATATCATAATAGTAGATCCTTTGTGATATCTGTACAAACATTCTATAACAGTTTAGTACTAACTATATCACAATTAAAGACCCTTCGTAATAAATTCACTTTGGGGAGTTAAGCTTATGATAAAAGTGGTGGAAGCCACCTACTTGTTCTTTCAGTGAGGTGTCTTTGTTCGATCACAAGTCCGATCCTGGTTGCACCACCTAACACATTAATGATCACAAATCAGAACATTTACATTTGATAATTACATAACTCATCACCATATATATTTTAAAAATATACATGTTCACATTCAAGTGTTCCACATATTACACAATCATACAATGGAATCGTTACAAGCGTTTACATCATTTATGATATGAAAGTCTGTAGCAGAAAATCATTAGTGAAAGCTGATTCGCTGGTGACACAGAATTCAGCAGAAAAAATTGATTCACTGGTGGCCTAGAATTCATTAGCAAAAATTGATTAGCTGACGACTCAGAAATTATCAACGCAATCCAGTTCTACGGCTGGCACTGAAATTATCAGCGCACATAAGCTACTATTGACTAAGAAATCGTTGATGAGAACTTAGTCATAGCTGACCTAGAAATCGTCAACGCAATCCGGTTCTATGGCTGTTGATTAGTACTTAAAAGTGCATTTTCATCAAGGTTTTATATCATTATATTGCATTTAAAGTATCATTAAATTCCCCATCTTGAGCATGTTTTATAATAAAAAATCTGATAATATAAGATATCTTTAATTTATGTAAATGCTCATTTTGAATACAGGCATATCTCACAATTCAAAGGATTTATTGATGTTTAACTATTGAAATTGAGAAGACAAAGAGAGGGCTAAGCTTAGAGAAGAGATGTTGGTTCAATTCAAACTGGAACACGATTCGGTTATTGGGTCATAACTGGAGATGTAGACTTGAATTTAGGTCTAGTTTATCTTTATGGAAAGCTAAGACATAGGCTTAATACATTCATGCAGAGTCCAAGATTCAAAACTGCCGTTTTCAAGCTCAAATGTTAACAACAAAAGAGAATTCTGAATCTGTCTTACAACCCAAACACTGTTTAGTTTTCAGCCTATATCGCGAGTTCTAGAAGTCCAAATGAGATCATTTTTTTTTGGTGAAAAGCTGAGAAACATTCCAACGACTTTCATGAAGACTATCTATTCAAAATCGGATGTTAGAAATGATGTTTTTTCCAAACAACAAGTTAAGAGGTGGCCAGCAATTTAATAATCAGTCATCAAATCAATAGTTCTGAATTTTAGCCTATAAAAGGAGACATTTGCCATACATTTAGGCATTTTGGGTTTTCAGATCAAGATCAAGATCATGCTCTTGCTTTCTTTCTTTATATTTTTGTAATGTTCAAGTTTTATTTCATGTTATATTTTCATTAATCTCTTGTTTATGCTTTTCATTTCCTTTACTATGCTTTGTTAACTTATATCATATTTATGTTTTTATATTGTTTATTTATGTTTCTCTTCTTCATTATGTTTAACTAAGTTAATTTTATCAAGGTGAAAAGGTTACACTAATGGTGTAAAAATAAGTATAGTATAAACTCAACATGGACTTTAATATTTGATATTAACATGTTTATAATTGTTATCTTACTCACTCTTAATACCTTGCTTGTTAAATAATTAATCTCGATTTGTACAACCCTTGGTAGAACAAATACTTGACCCTTTCATAGCATACTATATGGTATAACTGACACCTATGCTATGAAAGGAACTTGATTTATTGTTGAAATAAGTTATCACCATGAATACCTGACAACATTTACAAGTATTGACATTACTCAAATAAGATAATTAATATGATCATGTTAATAATTTGTAATTTGATTAGAACCTCCTTTGTGTTTGGTTTCTAATTGAGTAACAAAAAGAAGTTTATATTATACTTATTTAAAATATCATTAGTAGATCCTCTAACATTAATAATTATTTTATCTTTGTTTAATCCTTACATCAATATCTCATCTTAAAAGTTCTCTTCAACTCCTTTGCATTTATTATTTGTAATTTTATATAGTTGACCTCCCTGTGGTTCGATCCCAGTCTTGCCAGGTTATTTATTACTTCAACACTCATGCACTTGTAATAAGACATCAATCTTTTGATTGTGTTAGCTGTCGCTAAAATCATCAGCGCACATAAACTACCGTTGACTCAGAAATCGTTGATGAGAACTGAGTCGCTGCCGACTTAGAAATCAATAACGAAATGCGGTTCTACGGTTGACGCTAAAATCATCAACGTACATGTCCTACTGTTAACACAGAAATCGTTGATGAAAATCGAGTCACTGCTGACTTAGAAATCATCAATGCAACCCAGTTCTACAGTTGATGCTGAAATCGTTAGCGGACATACTCTACTATAAACACATAAATTATTGATGAAAATTGAGTTACTTCCGACTCATAAATCATTAACACAAACTAAATTACTGCCGATTTAGAAATCATAAGCGACAAGGGAAGTCATTTCTAGTTTTGCCTTCTCCTTAAGCTATGTGTAATGTTTTATATCATGCATTTTCGCTTACACATATTCCAATCTATATGAGTATAATCATCACCAACCACACTCCAATCATCATACATCATTACGCAACACAAAAACATCTTCGTAAGTACATTTACCAAGGTTTCTCCCAAGTCATCACTTCCAAGATCGGCACCTAACATTGCTACAACCATACATTCTTATTTTCATAATTGTATCATGGTAAGGCACCTACACAACTAATATGGTTATTCAACATATAAGGGTCTTATTTCCAATTCATCTCATGTCATTCTAACTATGTTCATCATGCATAGTTTGCTTCATGATTCATTCACTATGTTCATCATGCATAGTTTGCTTCATGATTCATTCTCTCCCTCTTGGTAGAAACCTTGCTAACCATTACTCTTTAGTTTGTACATGTAATTTCATCATATTTTATCACAAGTTTACTCATAATAACATTTCTTAATGCATACCCATTCTCATGATTCACAATCGTACATGTTCATTCATTATCCAACAAAACCAAAGCATTAGATCATGATGTAATTTTCATTTAAACTTTAGCATGATTCTAAGGTTTACTAACAATATAATTTTACACTTAACATCAATCCAACATATTTTCACATAACTTCATCCACAACATATGCAGAATTTATGCAATTAACACAAGTATAATCACAAAAATTATACCGCAACCACATTCTCATTCACTTAAACCATATTCATGCAAGTTCATTAATCTCATAATAAAATCAATGCATTAACATTAACATAGATTCTATTTCAGCTCAAATATCATTCTAAGGGGATTCAATAAGATCATAATTCTACACATTCTTACATTTTATTTTCATACAACTCTTCACTCATGCATGCTAAATCCATACATTATCATAAACACAAATTGTTTTACCTCAACTCATGCATGTTTCCATGGGTTAAACAAGGTCACAAATTTCAGGTTTTATCATTTCATTTCATCCTTTTCCATTATTTCCCTTGGCTGGCCCTTAGTTTAGGTCTTGTTCATCATGTCCATCCATTTCTTTTTGTCAATGTTTCTGGAATAGGTCCTCTATCTAACCCCTATTCTCCTTAATCTTTCAATTTGATCCTCTCAAGTAATAGGTGTAAAAACCCTAGCCAAACCCTTGCAGTTTTCTTCTCTTTTCTGTCCTCAAATTTCAAGAAGTAAGTAATGAGGTGATGTTCTTCTTCTTCTTCTTCCTCTCTACTTTTGGTTTTTCTTCCTTTCTTCTCCAGCTACACTAGTCGGCCTCCTTCACTCCCCTTTTTTCCATGGTTTCAACCATTTATATTTTTCTTTAACTCTCCTATCTTCTTTAATGTTCAAGAACGGTACATGCAACTGGGTTTATGGGGTTTCTCTTTGGGAAAGAAGGAGAACGCTGCTGGTCAGTTTTTAGGAAAAGGGATTGCTGCAACCAAGGCTGTTGGCCAACTGTTTTTGGGGAAGAGGAAGGGTCACCTTTTCTTCCCCCGTACATTTATACCCCTCTTAAATGAGGTGGGGTGTTTGGGTGATGGATAAGGTTGTTCCTATCCCTTTTTTAGGTTATCTTGAGCTGGTTTCTATTCCAATTCTCCCCTAGGATAGGCCAGCTCTTCTGCTCTAGGATTTTCTCTAAGGCTGACCGATTTATTTCCTTCAATTCTTGCTAGTATTGGTTGGTCAAAGACTAAATTTTTTATCAGGTTTTATAAAACTCATGGATTCATCAGTGCACATAACCTTCTGTTGACTCAGAAATTATCAACAAAAATTGAGTCACTGCCAACTCAAAAATCGTTAACGAAAACTATGTCACTATTGATTCAGAAACCATCAACAAAACTATTTTCACGGCTGACGCATGGATTCGTCAGTGCACACAACCCTTATTGACTTAGAAATCATCAACAAAATTGCTTCCATGGCTAATGCATGGATTCGTCAGTGCACACAATCCTCTATTAACTTAGAAATTGTAAACGAAAACCGAGTCGCTACTGACTCAGAAATTATCAACGAAAACTATGTCGCTGCCGATTCAGAAATCATCAGTGACAGTGGAGTCATTTCTAGCTTTAATTTTTTTTGTTGGGTGTTTACATAACACATAACTGGGAACTAAGAACTCATGGGTAGACCTGATCCAAAATAGGAAGAAAGCCAATGATGTCATATGACCTACAAACCTTATCCCAACAATCATATTTTCTTTTAAAGAAAGCTATTCCTTAAAACTAAAATAAGATTACTTTTATCTAAAACCAAAAAAACAAGCAAAATAACATTTCTCCTTATCATCAAGCATACACATCTAATCTTATAGTTAACGTGGCATCAACATAAAATATGGTAAATGGAAATGACACACATCAAAGCCACTTGTCTTCGAACATTCTTGGCAAAGTTGTAAATGCAAACTAAATATAGAAGATATTAAAGTTAATAGCTTTTTAAATTAAAAATGAGATGATGTAAAAAATAAAAAAGCATTATCGAAACCCTAACAAATTAACACAATAGAAGATCTCACAAATCATCGCAATGAGGTAAGCTATGGAGGAAAAGATTTATACTTGTGGATCTTCAGTTCCTTAGTTGAGAGCTTGTTGTTGCTACACCACCACAAAACTTGTTTTTAAGCCCTCAAGGATGGATTCCCTACTACTACTCCTCCTTCTCTATCTTTTTTCTTTCTTTTCTTTCTTTTACCTCTCTATTATCTCTTTTTTTTATCTTGTTTTTTTTATCTTTCTTGATTTTCTTTCTACCTCTCTCTCCTTTACTCCCACTACCTTCCTACTCTTTCCTTTTGTTACTCTCCTCTTTCCTTCTCTTTTTTGATTACCCCTGATATGGGTTCTTAGTGTCCTTTTTATAGGAAAACATGGGGAAATTGTGGCCTTTAAGCTTGTAAAATAGGTACCTGTGATCCATGGAAAGCAATCACAACCATTCTTTACAGCTGATGCTCCTTCCTTGTCTATTTTGCAAGCTAGCCAAAGGTATTGTACATGATGCTCATAATTTTGTCTGATTTTGGTAGTTTTTTTTTTGCTATGTTTTGCAATGTTTTTAAGAGCTAAAGACAGGCGGGACAAGGGATGCATTTGAGGTACAAAGACAAGGTTGTAAGGAGGAAAAAAGGGCTAGTGAATATGGGATTTAAACCATATCTCATTGGTAAAGAACCTAAAATTGGAGAAGAAAATACTAGTCAACGCATCCCTCTCGTTATTAAATAATTGAACGATGTGTAATCTCCATCTTCAATTAGATTATTAAATAATTGAACATGTTTTATTTTAAATTTATTTTGCAAACATTATTTTTTTTTAAATTAAGAGGGTGCAAAAATTGGATTATGACAAGCTTAAATATGTTTTGATACGTTTTCTTAACCTATAAAATGTGTTTTTAAATGTTTTGACGTTAAATTAATGACTAATTTTAGTTTTTATTTCTTCTTAAAAAACAAATGATGAAATAAAGTACTGAAATTTCTTTAAAGGAGGAGAAATAAGACTTTTCCACAATTGACATCCAAAAGTTTCATTTGATTCCTCAAGTCTCAATTTTCTTATAAATCATCCATCTTCTTTTAGGTTATTACACTGTGGTTCT
>Ga0325403_1006147_pt1 | contig 11393 bp, 9 predicted proteins | sample PopdelMetagenome_19_FD_205665 | JGI IMG/M metagenome (GOLD analysis project Ga0325403, IMG submission 205665) | Populus deltoides microbial communities from Bellville, Georgia, United States - Xylem-PdKOR-R4 | ecosystem: Host-associated > Plants > Phyllosphere > Stem > Wood/Secondary xylem...
TCGTCAGAGGGGAAATCAAACATCTTGCCAGCTGATATAATTATGTCATTCCAGCCTTCTTCGGGAGGTTCCTCAGATGTTGTGCCTGCAGAAATCCTGGAAGCTTGGAGATGGTACTTGGCTACTGATAGATAATACCTCAGTTGATCGAGTCAGATATGTATAAAAGTTAAGTTTAAGTATTTAATTAGATTTTTAATAGTTCAATTTGATTTAATTATAAGTTTAATTAAGGTTCTAATTAATTTTAAGAATTAATTTAGATCACAATTAAAATAATTAATTAAGTGTAAGAATTTAATTAGACTTTTAATTGGTCAAATTAATTTTATTAATAATTTAATTTGTGAGAAATTTAAGTTTGAAAGTGTAATTCAGGTTTAATTGGAAAGATTGTAATTTCAGAGGACAAGATTTAATTTTTACAAACTTTAATTGGATGAAACCAGGGATAAAATTACACGAAAATCAAAGTTTAAGGCCAATTAAAAGTTAAATTGAAGAAATTCAAGATCGAGGACTTTTTCACAAAAGGCAGGCAAAGTCGGGAGCTAAATTCTGTTGAAAATAGGGGTAAAATTGAAGAAATTAAAAGTTTGAAAATCAATTGAGGATGGAGTTGAAAATATTTAAGATTAAAGATCATGTTGAAAAACATGTTAAAATCAAAGGATCATTTTGAAACTTCATATGGGTAAAATTGAATTGATTCATAAAATCAGACGCAATTGATGGTTTAATTGAATAAACTCAAAAGATTGAGAGTTTAAATTAAAAAGAAAAATTAAAACCCTAATTGATCTAGGGTTATCAACACTACATCATTTTATTTAAATGAAATAGTGCGTTTTGACCAAAACTACACCGTTTTGTTTAGTCATTAACGAAAAATAAGAAGAAGAAGGCCAGACGACTCTTCTTTTGGTTTTAATACCACCTTCCAAGCCTAAAACCTCTCTTATCTCTCCCTCATACCAAATAAATAACAAACCTCCCTCATGCCTTCACAATATACTCCTACCTAGACAAAACAAAGGCTCATTTGTAGCCTTGAAGGTGTTGCTATAAAAGCTCAAAACCCACACCCTAACCAGTCTTGCTTTCCAGAAACTAACAAAAATCAGCTAGTGTACTCCCCTTGTCAACTTTTAAATGTTGAAAGGCTGATCCTCAACCTCAATAGATGACTGGGATTCATTCCTCGACATTAAAGGGTGAGGATTGTCCAGCTCATAGCCTCTGGATGATCCTCATTGCCCTTTAAAAACTTATGCCAAAAGCCATGGAAGGAAGGAGAAAACCTTGAAACTACACACTCTCACACTACAAAACCCAAAAACCTTTAGCCAAATCATTAACCAGTCCAGAAAAACAATAGAAATCCTTTCATAATCCACTATTAGAACTCCAAACTTGGTTTAGAAATCCCTAATTAAAAGGTATTTTTGTTGGAGAAGGTATATCTCTAACTTTGAGGATGGGATGAAACTCAATTAGCACATCCTCTCCTCTTTCATTCTGCTTATTAAATATTTGTATTTGATGTTCATTATTTATTCTCCTTTTAACTATTTATTATTTTTTATGCAGTTGAGGCTTAATTTGATCTTTTCAAATGCTTGGTTATGACATGATCTAGTATGTATAGGTTTTGTTTAAGGCTTAGTTTGATATTTAGAATAGTTTATTGGAGTGTTAAATGGTAAATTTAAACACAATTTAACATGTTTTAATGATTATAGATGTTTAGTAAAGGCTTAAGGCAGAATATGTTAAAAATAGTATTGTTTTTTTATTTTATTTTTATGTTAGGTCATTCTTAATGGTTGATTGGGTTTGTTTAATCCAAATACACATTATTTATGGTTAAGAATGTGAAAAATAGCCAATAGAACAATGTTTAAAGGTATTTTTGGTTGTCATAGGAGATATGGACTTTGCTTGCTATTTTACTTTTGATTTTATATTTCTTGTTATTTTCAAGTTTCAAGCAAGTTGTGTTGAGCATCCTTAAGCTAGTGTTGCGATGTCGTGGTCGCATAAATTAATTACCCTAACTTCAAACACAACACACAAGATAGTATAAAGCAAGCAAAGGGTCGATCCCACGAGCAAGGTTCAAGTCAAATTTTTATACTAGATGATATGCACTTTGGGGGGGAGGTTGGACATTATCTAGGCTAAAGCAAAAGAAAACAGAAAACTATCAAGCGAAATTAAATAAAATCAGAAAATTATCAAGAGAACAAACCTTGGTCGTAAGCACACATCCACCTATAGAAATTAGAACTGATTATGGAAACGAAATATCAATTTATATTCTGAATATTTATCTTTTCTTAACATTGGTTAGTTAACGGATCCGTCGTATAACTAACCATAACTATCAAACAACTACAATGTCCACACTAGTTATTTAATTCAACGGTAGCCTTAAGAACTAGATAAGTTGATTAATCAAGAAAACACAACTGTCCGCAGTCTTTGTTTGATTTGATTGAATGTTCTCCCTAAGATTAATAACGTAGATCTGCCACAATTATTAAACTCAGTTGCTTCACAAGTTCATATACCACAACTCTGGTTTTGATATCAAACTTAGCAATAGATTGTCTACAATAATAACTTAAAGTCTGCTCTAGCAATTAAAATAAACAATCATAGGAAAAATAAGCATAAGAGAACAAACATATTCATCATATAAAATAAAAAGAAAAGGTAAAATAAATCTCACAGTTCTTGAAATCCAAAGGTTTTCGTGTCCTTGCAACCAAGAAAAAGAGTTTAGCCTTGCATGTTTGTTGAAAAACTAATAAAAAAGAAGGAGGAATGCATGATTTCAGGTTTCTTAGAGGAGGGGGCATTTTTCTCCTCTTGGATGGTTGCCCCCCTTCTCTTCTCTCATTCTTTTTATATCCTAGAAAACCCTTGTCTCTATTTTACAAAATAGTCCTCCCTTAAGTATATTGTTTACATTTAAGTACTTCAATAACTATTTTCCTAAAAAAGAATAAATAGCCTTGCATGAAATCTTCAAACTTTGACATAGAGGAGCTAAATTTCTGAAATAATAACTTAGATATCAGTTTAGATGCTTCGAAACGTAATTTGGGCTCGTTTCTTCACGAAACTTGTTTGTTGGCAGAATTTAGTTGTCAACTTTGAAAACTCATATCTCCCTCATATGACATCATTTTTGGCTAAAATGTGGAGCGTTGATAGGCCTTTGAGTTAGGAATCCAAAAAAATTAAGTTTACATCAATTGTACTTCTGTAGCTCTAGATATTCAAGTCGGAATGGCCGAAGGTCAACACTGGCAGATTTTGAATTTGACTTTGAAGGCTGCGATTTCCATGCTCTTCCTTATTTTATTTTCTTGCCTTATATGTTCAAAAAAGCATGTATGTTAGCTTTTTAATGACACTGAAATCACTTCATTTCAACCTCTAGAGCTCACGCTCTGCACAAAACATCGATTGAATGTTAAATTTGTCAATTACCTCCAATTTACTCCTTTTTGCATCTTTCATCCAAAAATACCTTCAAAACATAAAACAAAGAATATCAAGATATTTTATATATAAAATATAGACAAAACACTAGTTAAATGTGCGTGAAACTATCAAATAATATGGTTGTATCAGCTAGAGTTGATAAGTTTAGGCTATTTCTTGGCTTCTTAAGGCTTGTTTCTAGGCTAAACTCTTGTTGAGCAGTTTTGGGTTTTTCTTGGTTTTTGGGTTGACATTCATTAGATGAATATTGTTTTAGGTCTTTGATTTCTGTGTCTTTTTATTGTTTGTTGGCTCTTACATATGCAAGTATGCTTGTTGATCATTAAGGCTTAAAAACATTGAAATCTTGGCATTTAATCTTCAATTCTTTGTTTTGTATTTTTTTTTCTTAAAATCAAATAATCGTGACATTTGATTGTTTGTTGTGTTACTCCAACCCCCAAATCTTGATTAAGTGTCATTTTTACATGTCTTAGTGCCCTGAATTTGACGTGATCTGGTCTGAAATGAAATTCATGTTATTGGGTTCTTCAACATGTTCTTCGTGCTCTTTATGAATTTCCAGCAAAAATCTCTAGTTTGATCTTTATTTGTTTTGTTTTATTTCTAGGTTATGATTTTGGTCTTGGGCCTCAAGCCATGAATCCCAACCCATGTGCTTAGGTTGAGCCCATTTTAAGTTGTTTTTCTAGACTTAGGCTAAAAAGCCTATCACACATGGTTGGGCTGAGCCAATTCCGGCCATAAAAGTGTGTTTGACAAGCCTAGTTTTTACCATAGTTTTTAAACCCGATCCAGTGGTCAACCCGATCTAATGATCGGGTCACGGGTCAGATGGGTTGACCCAGGTCAACAAAAAAAAACATTTCACCAACTCCTCACAAATGCCCTCGATTAAAAACCCAACAAAAACACCAATAAAGAAAATCCAATTCCAATTCCAAAAACTCAGCAAATGCAAACCCATTTCCATAAATTTACCATGAATCTCACCACCAAAAACACAAAAAAATTTGATTGAGAAAAGGAAAAGGAGGCTGTATTGCTGATATTAGCCCTCCAATTTCACTTGTTTTTCCCCTTTTTTTTACTGTGTAAAGAAAGAGAAAGAGGAGGGTTTAGGAATGGGATTTGCAGAGAGAGGGAGAGGGACTTAGTGAAAGGTATAGGTTAGCTTTAGAGCCTAGGACGACTTCCCTGTAATTGATAAAGCAAGTGGATCAGCTTGTAACTTTGAATGAGCCTCTAAGCCTGCCTTTGACAAGTAAGCCTTCTCCTCTAAGTCTCTTCGCTTTCCATAGTTGCCCATTGGAAATCATCCCCAAGATCCATAAGCCATAGATGGAGCCAGAAGGAAGAGATGATCCGACTTTGTTCTTTATCTTCTATTCTCTTTGGTAGTGGAGATAGGTCTGGAGTATAGCTCCCACTTTGAAGTGAAGGGATGAAAATTGAATTCTTTCTCTCTATAGCTCGTTCTATGGATTGCTATGAAAGACGTCTGACGTCTGTTAATCGATTGTTGAGGCATTCTTTCTTCTACTAGTTCGGTCGGGTCTTAGCCGGGTTTACCCGGGTCGATCGGGTTTTGCCTGGCCAACTCCCAGGTGGGTTTTTACTTAGACCCGGACCGGTCCCAGGCCCGGGTCGGCTCGGTCCCAGGTCGACCAGCCGGGCCGGTTCGGGTTTCAAAACTATGGTTTTTACCACATGAAAAAAGTTTCTTTTTATTCTTAAGTCATGTTTGTCAAATATAATCTTAAGGCATTTTTTAAGCTCCTATTTTTAGTTAAGGGCGTGTTTGGTAAATTACCCTACTGATTTTCCAGCAATTTTTTTTTTGCTTTTGCCAAACAAGCCCAAATAATTTCCAAACAAATTCTGAATAAATTCAATGACCATTTTAAAATTATTTGTGGGTCCTTCATGTATGTTTCCAATAATTTGACCTAATATTGGGTTGTAAATTTGCATTGTAAAATAATGACTCGATATTTAAATACTTGGTTTTTCTCCGAAATTTAAAAAAAATAAAAAATTCAAAGAAATTTCGTTATTTTAAAAATACAAAAATATGTCTTTTTTAAACAATTTTACCTAATATCGGGTTATAGACTTACACTATAAGATATCGACCTGACATTAAAAATATCTAATTTTTCTTTGAAATTTGAAAAAATAAATTCCTCATTTCAAAAATACAAAAATATGTTTTTATTTGCATGTATACATCCAAATTGTAAAAGTTTTTCATGTATATTTTATAAAAAAACTAAAAATTGCATTTATTTTTCTTGTTTTTTAAAATATAAAATAAGTATCATAACCAGTTGATGGTTATCCATTAGAATTTGATCAAAAATTAAAAAAATATCATAAAAATTAATTAGTTTAATTATTATTCAGGATATGAACTTCACTATATAATGCATACTCTCGATATTAAATTAAATGAATTAATATCAATAAATATTATGAATTAGCTGTAGACTTTATTATATGAGGATATAAAGTTACACTGTAAAGTATACCCTTAGATAATTGGGATACAAAGTAGAAAATAAATATGATGCTAAAATTTGGGTCCTAGAACGGTTAGGATTTAGCCCGATAAGTCAGAGATTTCCTCACGATTCGAAGCGAGGTCTGTCTTGAACCTTAGATAAACCAACAGATAGAAACATGACCTAGAAAAACAATTAATCAACAATGCAACTTACCATAGGTAAGGTGCACTAAGGGTGATGCGTCTTTTTCTTACACAACTAGTCTTTTTACGTAAACTCTCACGGACCTTTAGGTTTTCTAGTGACCATGATACTTGGTGACAACTCCTTCAAAATCATAATTTTATGATTAATCCTAAAACCCTTTAATCCATGAAAGAGACCCACCATTCGATATTGTGCACGCCACAACATGATGGTAACTCCATTAGGGAGATCTTTGGTTGTACTATGCTTACCTTATTTATTTTGTTGGTGTGTGTGATTTAATTTTAGCATGCATTTTTTACTTGTTGTCCATGTATAAGTACATCAGATATGGATTAATGCCTTCATGCATTTTAATTATGAGTATAAACCTAATTCTAGGCTAAGTGGGGGAGTATCAGTTTGCTTCATTCTTTCAGTCGGGGTTCTGATTTGTGAAACACACAACTATGAGCTAAGAGTTTACTTGGTAATTACCGATATATTATGCCCTAACTATTCCTTATAAACTCCTTTACTGCCTTCATGAGAGGTGGTCATTTGGCAGATTATAAACCCTTTTGAGACTAGGTAGTAAGCCTACACCTTATATAATGGCTAGAACATGCCCTTAGGATGTTGACCCCTAAATAATTCATTTTGCATTAAAGCAGGCTTGATCAAAAATCTTGAACTATGTCGAATTTATTCAAGTTAAGAGCATGAATTCCATGACTTTTTCATGTGAGAGTATGTTAAACAATGGAGGGATCTGGTTGCAAATACACTCAAGTCGCAATATTGTGAGCATATGATATATAGTTTGACCAATAATTTACTAATGATATAGCCATGGTTGAGCGTATAGAGCAAGGAATAAGAAATGGTAGAATCTCCTCGCCCCCCAAGAAAAAAGTCTTGAGAGGAAAGAAGAAAAATACTGATCATATCAAGGGTGACTATAAAAGCAAGAAGAATCATTTCCAAAACTATAGTCCTCCAAACCATTCATCCCAGATTGCCAACTTAACTTTAACTCATCTTTTTCTTGCCAAAAGTCATGAATCCCCAAGTAACCAAGTCAGTAACCAAGCTGAAAAATTTACCATAAAAACCCAAGAACAACCACCCTCGCTATCGCTACCCTTGAGCTAGATGTAATAAAAGCTACTGAGCATTGAACAGGTACCTTAGTACCACTTACACCATTATAGTCACTCTATCCTAACTTGTACAAGCCAGAACTCACCTGTGATATCACACTGGCGTCGTAGGATATAATATTAACACCTGTAATGCTTTTAAGAACAAGCTCCCACAGTTAATCAAAGTTAGATGAATAACATTTAAGGAGACTTCAAATATGAATACAAATCCACTACCTAATTATATTATGGGTAGCATATCCGTAAATATATTGGAGACTGAAGGCCCGAGAAGATTAAATGTGTCTCTGGATAGGATTTATAAAATGCTGGTAGAAGCTAGATATTAATAGGGTAGTTGTGAAGACAAGTTGACAAGTAAGGATTTCTATATGTGTCACCAAGAAGAAGGTCATATGATCAACCAATATGAAGATTTCTATAATAAGATGATACGAATGCTGACTCAAGGAACTCTTAGAATTGAAGGGGATACAGGTAGAAAGGTGTCCATAGTAGATGAACTTAGTAAGAACAAGAAAGTCTACAAGGTACAATTTACTGTAAATAGATTGCCCAAATTGATTATGTATAAACCTACAATGCCCTGCCACATAATTATGGGTATTCCTTTTAGATCATACAACCAGTGCCCATTTTTTAAGTAGAAAGTTGGAGGTCTGACCCGTAATAGGAGTATTTTTACCCTAGAAGAACTTAAGAAACAAAGGAAAGCTAAAGGGAGAGAGGTGGTTGACCTGTTAGAGGAAGTAAATAATCCCGTCATTGAGGAAGAGACCAATGAGTTCCTAAAACTAATGAAACATAATGAGTACAGTGTCGTTAAACAGCTTAAAAAAACTCATGCTAGAATATTATTGTTGTCATTAATTTTAAGCTTTGACCCACATAGCAAATCTCTGTAAAAGGTGTTAAACGAGGTGTATATGCCTTAAGATATCAACTAAGAAAACATAGAGCACTTGATGGGAAGAATCCAGACATTAAATTATCTTTACTTTATCAAAGATGAATTGGATCTCAATGGTACTAGGCATAACAAACCAATGTACATCATAGTGGGATGCAGAGACATCTTAATAGGCAAGGTATTAATCAACAATGGTTCAGCATAGAATGTGCTGCCAAGAAACATGCCGAGGGAGATGCTTGTTGATGAATCACACATAAGGCCAGATATTATGATGGCGAGGATGTATAATAGCTTGCCAAGACAAATAATTAGGGCCTTGAAAATAGAGTTGTATGTATTGAATGTGCTGCCAAGAAACATACTGAGGGAGATGCCTATCGATGAATCAAACATGAGGCCAAGTACCATGATAATGAGGGTGTATGATGGCTTGCCAGGATAAGTAATTGGGACTTTAAAAATAGAGTTGTATGTGGGGAGCGCAAGTGTGCTTGGTGATACTACAAGTGATGGACATCCATCCTTCTTATCGTATGTTATTAGGAAGACCTTTGATCCACATGACTGGAGTGGTAGCTTCCTTGTTACATTAGTGCTTGAAATATATCATAAATGGGATCCTGGTAACTCTCAAGGATGAATAAACATTTTTCATGATAAGAAATATGATTGTACCATTCATTAAGGCAAAATATTGCAGGGATGAGAATATTCATGCTTTTAAAATAGTGAATACTAAGTGGGTTCCTGAGAACATGGTTTTTTAGAAGGCCAAAGATTTTAGAAACATCAAGAATGACAACTAATTGCTTCTTGAAGCATGGGATTTCCTTTTAATTTGATTCTGACACCGGAATGTCACAACGAGTTAATTTGATGAAACTAAAATATGCTGACCAAAGATTGAGAATCGAATATATGCCCAAAAAGGATGAGTATAGGTGAGTTATCAAGATTGTTGCTACCTAATTTTTGACCTAGTTTTTGATAGATTTTTAGAAAAAACCAAAAATAGCAAAAAAAAAATGAAAACCCTAAAAAATGCATTTTTGATATATTTGCATCGTTTTAGGAATTTTCAATGTCATCTCAGAAGAATTTAAATTTTCTAAGGTATTTTGAACGCGTTCAACTTTTAACGCGTTAATTTTACAATCACTGATTTTTCTTATTGAATCGACATTGGTATTGTTTGTTTTTAAAATAAATATAAAATACAAAAAAATAAGAGAGTTGAGGGACCAATATGATTGTGACCAAGCCACACTTCTCCTATAAATGCCAGTCTACAGTGAAAAAAAAAAAAGAGGAGAAAATTTTGGGGGGGCGGGCAAAGAAAATTTTGGGGAACAAAAGAACACAAAAAAACCTTAAGAGACTGAAGCTTTCATCTCTTTCAAACCAAGCCGCCGCACACTCTCCCCTCCTTCTCCCTGACTGCAACTCCTTTTCACAGCCTCCACACCGTTCCCCCATATTCTTCTCCTCTTTCAACCAATAAATACATACTTACACAAAAGCACTTTACGCTTCCAGGAATTCTAAAAGTGAATCTTCCACCAATTAACAAACTTATTGCACTAAGAATAATTGGTCAAATTTTGATAACATGACTGCAATAAATGATGAGGAGTGGGAAGATGAGGACCTAAAAGAGTTTACCATGTTTGTTGAAAAATTTGATAAATCTTGAAAACCTATTAAGAAAAAACTAGAATTAATAAATTTGGGTATCAAACAAAATAAGAAAAAATTAAAGATTAGTACTCTTATTACAATTGAGGAAAAGGATGGTTTGGTCTCCATGTTATAAGAGTATGTGAACATCTTTGCTTGGAATTATACAGACATGCTTGGATTGGATATTGACATCGTGGTGCATCGGATTCCCTTAATGAAAGGAAGCAAGTCGGTCAAATAGAAGACAAGATGAATGTGCTCGGATATATTACTCAAGGTAAAGGTAGAAATTCATAAACAGTGGGATATATTATTCTTAAATGTAGTCTATTATCCTCAATAAGTGGCTAATGTAGTTGTAGTTCTTAAAAAAGATGGTAAGATTAGGGTATGCATGAATTATAGATACTTGAACAAGGCAAGCTTAAATGATGGCTTTCATTTGCCACATAGATGTCTTTGTTGGCAATGCTGTGAAAAGTGCCACGTACTCATTTAATGGATAGGTTTTCAAGGTACAATCATATTAGAATGGCTAAAAAAGACAAAGAAAAAACTACATTTGTCACACCTTAAGGAATCTTCTATTACAAGCTAAGTCATTTGGATTGAAGAATGTTAGGGCCACTTATCAAAGGGCAATGGTCATCTTATTTCATGATATGATGCATCGAGAAATAGAGGTATATGTTGATGACATACTTGCCAACAAAGAAAGAAGAAGATCATGTGCAAGTATTGAAGAAGTTGTTTGAGAGGTTACAAAAGTTTTGATTAAGGTTGAATCCTGCAAAGCGTTTATTTGGAGCAAAAACAGGAAAATAGTTGGGCTTCGTAGTGAGCAGTCAAGGAATAGAAGTTGACCCAAACAAGGTAAAGGCAATCCAGGATATACCAACGCTTAAGACAAAGAACGCAGTAAGAAGTTTTCTTGGGCGTTTGAATTACATAACCTAATTCATATCCCAGCTTGTGACGACTTGTGAGCTAATATTCTGATTATTTAGAAAGAAAAATCCAGGGTATGGGATAGTGATTGCCAAGAAGACCTCTGATCAAGATACTTGCGAACTAATATTTTGACGACCAAATGTATTGCACACCAGATGAGTTATATAAAGTCAATAAATAAAGAAAAGACAAAAACAAAGTAATCAAAGAAAACAGAATTCTATTTTTACGGTATTCAAGATGAATCTTATATATTCTTACCCTTTAACTTTTATAAAATAGACTTTTCTTTTTAAGTCTTTTCTATATATCCTTGCTCTCTTTTGTTTTTATCAATCTCAAATTCTACTCCTCTCCTCTTCCAATATGATATTATAGTGTCGGTATAGCACAAAATTTCATTATAGTCTAATTTTGATCAGTAATAGATACTAGGGCTATGTAGTATTTGATTGATCACAATTCTATATATTG
>Ga0325403_1006150_pt1 | contig 11392 bp, 5 predicted proteins | sample PopdelMetagenome_19_FD_205665 | JGI IMG/M metagenome (GOLD analysis project Ga0325403, IMG submission 205665) | Populus deltoides microbial communities from Bellville, Georgia, United States - Xylem-PdKOR-R4 | ecosystem: Host-associated > Plants > Phyllosphere > Stem > Wood/Secondary xylem...
CCTAAATGTCATTATTTCTATAGCAGCTGAACTTTCATTCAAATGCAACAGAGAAGGGAGCGTTCAAACAATTTTTGTTTGCTGTATATGATAATGGTTAAGGCACGACGGGTTCTTCCCGTGCTAAAGTTTCTGGCGTTTCGGCCTATCACTTGTTTCTATGGAAGTAGAATTTGGGCCAGTGATGCAGGGGCTCTAAGCACTGCTAGCGAAAGGAAAAACATGATCTCACTGCTGCACGAGTATGTCGATGTGTTTGCCTACTCCTAGCTGAAACATCAAATGAAGTTAAATATTAAGAAACTTTGATTTGTTTCCGCAGTCAGAATTGTGGAGTATACAAATACCTAGAAGCGCAGAATGCAACCTGTGAAGAACATATGAATTGCTTGAGCAATAATATTGCATTTGAGATATCCCCACTCTCTTTCAGATTCCATCTTACTTAGAAAACCTGTCTGGCATGACAACTGTTGGAGGCTTGATTATATTATGTTGCTCGTTGTCTCTTGCATCAATTTGGCTCATCTTTTCATCAATCTGTCGCTTCTCACTCTTTTTCACCATTGGAACAATCTTTGCATGGTAGTAAAACTCCAGTAACTTGATCCTGTGAAATATTGAGTTCTATATGATTATGAAGCATGTGCTGTTCTGCTATCCTGTACTGGTAGAGGCCTCTGCCTTCTCATATTCCAACTCTGCTGATAAAATGCATGAAATGAGCTTCTAATAATGAGTTATTTCACAACGAACTAAATACGATTGAGCTCTGATTAAAAAGTCTAACCTTTACAAATTTATTACTCCAAGCTGCCTGTTGAAAGCCTTGCCTGGCTCTCGGAGCTAATTGAGCCTTACCAAGTTTTGGTATTGATTAGAAACCTGGATGTAAATAGATGGTCAGTGCTGCACCGCGAATTAGGTTAAAATTTTTTATCATAAAAAAAATATCTAAGTGATGCCAGTATTTTTTAAAAAGCAAAAAAAACTTGAAATTCAAGTTATTGACTTGAATTAGTTTAATAAATTCGATTAATTTAATAATATAATTTAAAAAACATGTATTAATAGTAAATAAAACAAATAAAAAATAACAGTAATTAACTATAAAAAATAATACTCTAGAGGAGAATAAAAAAATACAATTGAAGACTTATCATCACTCTTCTTTTGACAACACCTCACAACAACCAGGAAGAGCTCATTAAAATGTTTCTAACTCCATAACAAAGATTGCACAGCAACACCGAAAAGGGTAACACATGCTGTCAGACCAGCAACCCGAAGAGCAAACCAAAATAAATTATCATAAAGTGAGCATCACAAGCTTATATTTAATCAATTAATTTAATTTAATTCAAAAACAAAATTCTTTTTTAAAAAAGTTCAATTTAACAACGAATGACAAACAAAAAAAAAATCCAAGATGACCCGTATTATTTTCAAAATTAGTGAAGATTCTATATAAAGCAAATAAAAAAAGAAGTATAATCTCTAATTAAATAAATATTGAAAGATAAAACTAAAAAACATGAGATTAAAAAAAAAAGCAAGCAAACCTGGATAAATGTCTTAGACCTGGATTAATCTCCCGAACTTATAACCCATGAAATCCTAAACCTGAACTCAATCAAAAAAGAAGTTTAGTTCCTAACTAATTTAATGTTGAATAATAATAATAATATATATATATATATATATATAAGTTTAAGAAATTTTTCAAAGTAAAAAAAATAGCAATAAAAAATGGAATTAAATTTGATAGGTAAAAAATTAAAGAATGATGAAGTCGTAAAAAAATAGATTTAAAAATTATCTCAAATAAAACAAATAAAAAAAATGAAGACTAAATATGATAGATAAAAAAAGATGGAGGATGAAATTGAAAAAAATATCTAATTTTATAAATTATTTCAAATAAAACAAATAGTAAACAAAAAAATAGGGACTAAATTTGAAGAAAAAATAAATTTAAAGGTTGCTTTGAGAAATTGAAGGGTCAGATACAGAAATTAAGGAAGAGAGAGAAAAGAAAAGGAAAGAAAATTGTTGATGCCAAACCAAAGGTTCGTTGGAGATACTATCGCCCAAGGATGGTAGAGCCAACTAAACAATCTTAGTATTGTCCTGTAAGCCATTGTTTGGTTGTCGAATGACCATGGCGCAAGCGCCTCCCACCTAACCATTTTTTTTAAATAATATTTTGTATTTATTAAAATATCATTTTGACCTTTAATAAGCTTTACTGTAACAAAAAAAAAAACTAAGTTGAAAATACAAAAAATCCCCTGGATACCAGCTTAATACTTTTTTTTATTTGAATGATAATTAAGTCATTTCATTGTGTTGAAAAAAAAAGACTACAAAGCCCTGAATTCCAGTTTAATATTTTTTTTAAGTGTAATTAAATCATTTTAATATTATGAAATATCAATTTGTCCCGGTCAATCTAATAATGATCAATGAATCATGTAGAAAAGATCATATTACCCTTATCAGCAAGTTATTTAATTTTGTTTGAGAATAACAAAATGATTATTTCACTATCTCAATTTATAGATCCATGTCTTTGTCTATAATGAATGACCAAGCCTTTTAGTTTTTTCTTTAATGCTAACATATTTGCATTTTCCTCAATTAGGCAGTTTCATGGCCCTAATAAGAATATGTTATGGAATGTTATGTGACAACATACCATCACCGAAAACACATAAATTCAATGTACAGATCTCATGGAATTGGATCGATGAGACTGATAAACAAAATTCCTTAGCATTGGAAAGCTTTATGTCCGTCTGGAATCCAAGTTTTAGTCGGAGTAAGAAATGAGGAAAATGATGAACAATGTAACTCCTATACTGTAGCAAATTATTGGGCTTAGAGATTCATCGGGCCTTTCTAGCCTGATATCCATTTTTGATACATTGCAGTTGGAAATCAAGTTATCCCAAGAAATTATATGCAATATATCATCCCAATAATACAGAACCTGCACAATGTGTTGGTAGGATCATGGGTGTTCTAATTAATGCATGTTAGAGGCGGAGCAAACACACATAATGTTTAATGTGGGTTGACAAATCACCTACATCCACTAAGCAATCATTATCATTAAAGATTAAATAAAAGATATAAATACACATCCATATAAAAAGAGGATCATATACACTCAACTCAATCCCCATTCTCTCTCACACATACTGCTACCAGGCTATAGGGGCTACTACCATTGGCAACCACTCTCTCTCCTCACGTTTCTTTCTTGTTTTCTACTCATATTATTTCTTTTCATTAGCGCTTATTTATAGGCAAGATTAGCCAGCAAATGGAAAAGCATTCCAGCTCATTTTCCTCTTTCAATGACACTAATTCTTCCATTAAGTTGGTGTGTTAGGTGAGTTGTTAGTGGTGGGCCTGTTTTCTCTCCATTATCCTAATAAACTACCACTTAAAGCCAAAGAGGCAGTACACTTGTCTTCTACCCTTGAAGACCTTTCGAAGCTTCACATGACTTTAGTTCTTATCCCCATGGCTAACTCTCGTTTGATCTAATTTATCATCACTCTGCTAACTCCCACTTGATTTGAGTTACCATCATTTAGCTAACTCTCACTTGATTTTAGTGTTCCATCTAGCCTATGCTTAATGTGTATTCTTAAGCATCATTTTGATTGTTTTTTTTCTAAACTTCCTAGTAGGATCTCTCCATCACCATTAAGTTTGATCTCCACTTTTGAGTGCGATAGTTATCATCCGAGTATCACAACATGATCATGAGCTCCCACTCTTCTAAGAGTCTACTCATTTAGGATTTTGTGTCTGCTCTCTATTCCACCCTAGCAACCACGTTTTACAACTTTTTGAGTCTTTCACTCTTAGTCATAAAAGTACAACTAACTCTCCACCTTTAACCATTGGGGCAACCCATTAAAGGTTTATTTGCATATGTCTTCATACTCTAAGTATTATAGTGTCATTACCGAGCTTACCACTCTAATAAAATTCAACTTGTTTCCAGAACTTGCATATGCCTTCTGCTCATACCTGGCAATCGTGTCTTAATGCTCCATAAGTCATCCATTTATTGTCAATAGTAAATGTTTTTCTACCTCATTAATCTTTAGCATGGGGGAAATATCCATGAAAATCAATTCAGCGTTTGTCTTCATACTCATCATAACCATTCCATTGGATATCTATACATTTGTCCACTTATATTCTGCTGTAACATCGGTTATGGGGTGGTCTAAACTTGGGCTTATATTATGGCCCTCACACCTTCTCTCAAGGTATCTTCACTCGTTGTCATGGGATGGTTGTAACCTCTTTTATTTAGAATGTCTCAAAATGGCTCCAAGATTATTTGCCACTATGTGTACTTATAGGATAGATTGATCACACTATTTATATAGAAAGATAGAGTTATGGTATGCTCTTTGCAATCCTCCTTCTCGATTCTTATGTTTAAAGTTTATGCACTTTTCATCATCATGTTTGCACCCACTCACTCAAAATGCTTGACAATTTTATTTACATCAATTAGCTATTTGGTGTCTTTGCCTTTATCACAGGTGTTCGCGCCCTCTCAATTAAGTGTCTATGTAATAACTCATCTTTCTATCCTTGTATCATCAAAAAAGTCTTAATTACTGTCTTTATCAATAACATAGAGTCTTTTCATTGATGTATAGTTATACAGCTTTAATACAGTCTCTACTCTTGAGCTTTATTAGGACCACTTCAACCTATTGCACTTCTTGTCTCATTACATCACCACGTTGGATTCTATAGGTACTCCTACATAATCTTCATATGCCCTTGTGTAATTTTTGTTCACTTGGTTTCTCTATATTCCTTACTTATACTTGACATCAGCTCATCATGTCACAACACATATCCTAGTTAAAATAGGGTATCAATCTTTATCTCTATCTTGTTATATTTCTTTTCCATTATCAACGACTCTCTTTTATTCTACCCTTGAGAAATCACAATCATTGAATCAAGCTTTTCTAAAGAAATCTTTTACTCTATCAGATCCTTGAACATGAGGAACCCAGTTGTTCTTTTGTGTCGTCCTCTTACTGGTCTTTAATTATTTCATTACAAACTACTACATATATACAAATAGTATTGTGTGCATAATCCTTCAATTAAGCAAGTTTCTAAGAAAGATTAGAGGGGTCACACTTGTCCCATTTAAAACTCAATCTCTTTTATAGAACTTTTTGAACCATATTTATTGATCGTACTATTTTTCTATATATATAACCATTTGCTAGCTCTATTGCAACTTTCCTTTACAAATGATCTGGAATATCTTGGTTATCTACCTTATTTCTCAGCATCTGGTGAAACTACCAGTGCTTTAGATTTGTCAAGATTGGTCTTCATTATTTTTCACTCTACACCCCTAATCTTCCACATTCCACATGATCGAGTGTCTAGAGTATCCCACTTTTGCGTTTCCTTAAGGCAAATAAAATTCCCCACTTAGAAATTCAACATACATAATTAGGCTAACATTTACGACTTTTTCTTCTTCATCCTCTTTGACCATCACGATGACCTTTAGATGTCTTCTCATTAGACAACATCTCTTATTAAATCACTATTGCCACTCTGGTCTAAGTCTCAATAATCAGACCATGCCATTACATATAGAACAATCAAATTAGCTAGAAATAAGTTTGAAATCATCCAAATCACATTCAAAACGACTAAGACTTGATTAAAACAATTATGTCCTGATGGATGGCCCAAATTCAATCACAAATCTGGTTGTATGTAGGATCACTCATATTGGAACCTATCTCTCAGCTCACGGATCGACTCTTAGCTTGTTTGTGGGACCTATTTTGTTGACATGTCAGCCAAATAGATGTTAACCGGTCGCTGGCACATATGTATATTATGCATATTGATGTCATGATTATGTAGTGATGACACCATCCTTTGTTTAGGGTCAACTATATAGGTCGGGTCAATTGGTCTTGAGTCGGGTCGTACAAGTCAAGTGTAGAAAACACATGGGTGCACGCGAGTCACGTCAATACGCGTGGGCAGCCTTCTTTTCGATGTGTGTAGACGCGTGCGGGCATGTTTGATGCTAGTTTTTTGCATTGTTTTAACCAGCATATTATTCTCGATCTTCTATTCACAATGTTATGCCCAAAAACATATTTAAACCACTTTGTTTTTGGGCATAGATCAAACACCATTATTCATCATGCTCTGATACCAATTGTTGGTAGGATCGTGGGTATTCTGATCAATGCTTGTTAGAGGCGGAGTAAGCACACATAATGTTTAATGTGGTTCGAGAAATCGCCTATATCCATTAAGCAATCAGTATTATTAGAGATTAAAGAAATATATATATATATATATATATATATATATATATATATATATATATATATATATATATATAAAGAAGAAGGATCACATTCACTCAACTTAACTCAACTCTCATGCTCTTTAACACATATTGTTGCATAAGGCAGCGAAGGCTACTACCCTTGGCAGCCTCTCTCTCTCTCTTTACCTCCTCACGCTTCTCTCTTGTTTTCTACTCATATTGTTTCTCTTTATTGGTGCCTATTTATAGGCAAGATTGGCCAGGAAATGGAAAAGCATTCCAGCTCATTTTTCTTTTTCGGTGGCATTAATTCTTCTACTGAATTAGTGTGTTAGGTGAGTTGTTAAAGGTGGACCTCTTTTCTCTCTATTATCCTAACACAATGCACTAAATATTGGGAGTCTTTTGGCACCATATTAAGGTCTCTACCTTAATAGCCACATTAGTCAACAGTGTGTCCTATCCACCCTACATTGCAACCTTCTCATTAGAAACCATGAATAATATGGTACCCATTACACTTTACTTTAAGTAATGTTAAAAAAATATAAATCATAACTTAATATTTTTTCTAACAACTTAAGTTTTTGAGTTGAAATAATCTAAATATCTAAGTAGTTGAGAATCTCAATCTCATCACCTCATTAAATTAATAAAATTAACTACAATATAGTAGTGACTTTTTGAGATGAGATTGTTCTTTTGACGAGTTTAGAGCACCATTTTCTATAGCTACTTTTATGACCTCGAGTGACATTACATTAGACTATGTGTTGTTCACTCCTAGCAATATTGTTGTACCTAAAGGCAACTTGAATTATTTCAACTTGTTTGATACCTACTTGATGCATTACATTAGACTATGTGTTGTTCACTCCTAGCAATGTTGTTGTACCTGAAGGCAACTTGAATTATTTCAACTTGATTGATGCCATACTTGATGCATTACATTAGACTATGTTTAATGATAAAAGGAAGGTAGGAACAGTAGTAGAGCAGCATTGGAGTTTGTTTTATCCAAATCAGTAGCTTCGTGTAAAAATCTTAAAATGAACCTGTTTAATTGTGTTTAAGCTTACCAAATGGAGAAACAGTTTCCTAAAAAAGAAAAATTCAAGGACATAATTTAACAAATTGGTAGCACGTGTTTCGAGCTTTATTTCACATCGCAGTTCCACTGTGTCTTTAAATTTTTTTTATTTTTTTAATTTTAAATTATTTTATTTTATGTTTTTAAATTATTTTAATGTGCTGATATCATACTTTAATTTAAAAAAAAATCATTATTTTGATATATTTTCAAATAAAAGATACTTTGAAAAATAATCTCTAGTATACTTTCAAATAGGTATTAGAAGTGTGGTAGTTGTTGTTTTTAAAAGTATTTTTTACTCGGAAATATATTAAAATAATTTTTTATTTTTTAAAAATTACTTTTAATATTAATATATTAAAACGATATAAAAATATAAAAAAAATATTTTAAAACATAATACCACAAATGAGATAAAAGGAATTTTTGGTACTTCATGTCCATAAATACATGGACTTGTTTGTGACAAGGATAATAAATGAAGGGGTGTTCTGTCTATCAGAAATTGCGAACGATAAGGAATTACTTAGGTCATCAACGATGACAATACTTAATAAGTAATAAAAAGAAATATTAGTGCCCCGCCTGACCCGATTCACCCCAACCAGAAGTGGAGGCTCCGCCACCAAAAACCATCTCTGCTGGTCGCCACCGTTTCCCCTTTTTTAGCGGTCTGTCTACAGAGATTGGATTGTGAGATTATGGGGAAAGCTTCAAGGGATAAAAGGGTATGGTCTACTTGAGTTTAGTTACAAGTTGATTTTGTCTTGCTAGTTATATACATTTGTCATTGGAGAAAACTAACAAGTGAATAAAATTTGTAGGATATATACTATAGAAAAGCAAAGGAAGAAGGTTGGCGTGCTCGAAGTGCCTTTAAGCTCATTCAGATAGATGAGGAATTCAATATTTTTGAAGGTGTGTTCATTGTTTTTACAGTACTTGTTTACGGGAAACAGTTTTAAGCCATTTTTTTTTTATTTTGTTGGCTCTTTTTTTGTTTGTAGGAGTGAAGCGTGTGGTGGATTTATGTGCTGCACCTGGTAGCTGGAGTCAGGTATGTATATTTGATTTGAATAATAGTTATGATAATACCATTAACCTTCTGGTTGTGCGCTAAAATCTACTTAAATTTAGGTGCTAAAGATGTTCATCATTAGCATGTTAGGGCTGTTAGCTGTTGATATGCCTTAACAGCAGGCCTTACATTTACCTTATATGTTGTTCTTCTTTGAATTTCCTGGCTAGCTTGTGATGTACACACTCCCCATCTGCAGGTTTTGAGCCGTAAACTATATTTACCAGCAAAACTTTCACCTGATTCAAGGTAGGTGATCTTTTAATTTATGTGTTTTCTTGCATTCATTATTATTTAATCTTTTTTTATTAAGTTTAAATTAAAATTATAGCAGTAAGTTGTCTTTGTTTATAAGAACTTCATTTTCCCATACATGCATTAACATGATGGTAGCCTTCGTGTACTAAAGATTCTATTAAGTTCTTATTATATGTGGATGGAAGTAATGATCCTACTGGGGCCAGAAGTTCATTGTGTGTGTCGCCTTCAATCTGTTTTGATTCAGTATGGCATGTAAAACCCACTTCCAATTGGATGTGTTACAACTGTATTGTAGTTTTGATTACCGTATGTTTTTTCTTTGATAACTTGTCTAGATACAACTACTGAGGCATGTTTCTTAAGTTACAGAGTACTGACTTTGACTTCCATTTATTCCCTGCTCATGAATGCTTGTGATGGAATATGCTCAGTAGACACCCTCAAGTGGAAAAACCTTGTTAGAAACAAAAAATTTGTTTGTGGCTTTTATATACTTTGAAGTTTTATTCATTCTAAGCCTGTATTCTTGGGTTATTAACGTCTCTTGTGTGCACAATCTCATCATATATAATAAATATTGAAGCAGAAATAATTCTTGTTAAAAGAAAGAAATAAAGAAACAGAAAATCAAATTTGAAATTAATTCTTCCTGCTTTCTGCATTCCTATTGAAACAATAACGTTCTGCATCATGATTTGTAGGGATAATGATCTTCCTCTTATTGTGGCCATTGATTTGCAACCTATGGCTCCCATTGAAGGTGTTATCCAAGTCCAGGGTGATATTACCAATGCCCGAACTGCTGAAGTGGTGAGGATGGTTTTTAACCTCAAATTCTCCATCATGTTTATCTTATGTGGTAGAGTGATGGTGTTCGTGGCTTCCTCAGAATAATTCATTCTCATTATAAAGAAAAGCATGTCCAGAAGTTTTTTTTCTAATTAAGCATTAGAAATTATCTTGGAATTCGTATTTCTGATTGTTAGCAAAAGTTGGTGGCAAACTCCATTTACTAATCTTGTAATTAGCATGTGGAGCTAATACCATGTTTCTCCATTGAAGAGAATTTTCTGAATGAATGCTTAGATGGGCATTGTAAATGCTAAGAGAAGTTGGGCATATCCACTACAAATGGAGTAGAATGGCCATTCTTTTCATATTTATTTTGCAAGCCATCCTTAAGTAGATGGATCCATACATTTCTTTTCAACTTCCATCTATTGTTTCGGTCCCCTTCAGGTGAGTGCAGGAATGATTGTGCATGTAAATGTGCGTGTACATAACCATGGATGTGTCTGGCTTTCTATGTACATCACTGTACTTAATGTTTATTTTTGTTTCACACCAGATAGCTAATTCTTCAAAGGATCTTTACTGACTCTTTACAGGTCATTAGACATTTTGATGGCAGCAAGGCTGACTTGGTTGTGTGTGATGGTGCCCCTGATGGTAAATAACCTTCTGGCCCTGCACTAACTTTGTATTGTATTATAATCCCCTTAGTCGCTAAATTATTGGTGATAAACTTCTTATAGTTTTTCAAATTAGTTTTATTTTGTGCTAATTTGTAGTTACCGGACTCCATGACATGGATGAATTTGTTCAGTCTCAACTCATACTAGCGGTAAGAGCTGTTCTTGTTATGCTCATTTGTAGTTATTAAGGATGTCAAGAACCCTACAAAATCAAACCTTGATTTACATATGATCTTTTACAGTAAAGTGGCAACCCTTTATAAATATTCCAAATCATTTTGGGAAATCTCATATCTTTTAGTCCATATCTGATTTTAGTGTCAAGTACTAGATCTTTTACATGAAATAACTTGTATAAATTGGCCATTGGTTTTTGGGATCTGAATATATTAGTGAGCCATCTTAACCCTACTTGATTCAAGAGGTGATTTCACTCAACTCTTGAAAGTCAATGAGAAATCAGATGACAAGGAGCTAAAAGTTAGAAACTGTGAAGAATTTGGCATGCAATTAAGCAAAAACATGATAAAGCTTAATCATGAAGATATGTCGGTGTTCATCAAGCATGACATGGCTAGCACGGTGTCTTTTAAATTTACTTTGAAAGAATGTGCTTTATAATGATTGAAGACTCAAAAGCATTGGTCTATTGTCAGGCCAGTCAGCTTTGGTTTAAGAAATGTTATCTGGTTTTGTAATTTTTAAGTTCACAAGTATCCTAAACCTTTTTTTCCTTGTACTGACACTGAAAGCCTATATGTTATTTGAACCTTAACCAGTCTGAACAGAACTGAGGACTATATTTTGTTTTATTCAGTTTTTCTTGATAGTTGCTACTAAGGGAACCCTCTGAGTTCTTAATTATCATAGAAATCAGTCAAAACCCAACCAATTTGCACCTCTGCAATTAAAATCCTCTTTGCTTTCTTCAGCTAAAAGTCTGTAGAGAAAATAATGGAAAATTAAACTGTCTTGACTTGGCAGGTGCTTACAATCGTAGGACAATAGAGTTCATTCAAGTGTTTCAAATCCTCATCATAACAGTTATTCTAACTCAACTGCTATCATTCATCAGCTTTTTTATCTCATTCTTTTGCTAATGTTCGGTCTGTTTGCACTGT
>Ga0325403_1006151_pt1 | contig 11392 bp, 8 predicted proteins | sample PopdelMetagenome_19_FD_205665 | JGI IMG/M metagenome (GOLD analysis project Ga0325403, IMG submission 205665) | Populus deltoides microbial communities from Bellville, Georgia, United States - Xylem-PdKOR-R4 | ecosystem: Host-associated > Plants > Phyllosphere > Stem > Wood/Secondary xylem...
ATGGAAGTCTGAGTCATTTTCAATCTGAGCATGCTGCTGTTGACAAGTCGCCATGCCATTAGAATTTTCCACTGGAATATAAGAAAGCCACAAACCGTTCCCATTAATTATAAAATATCCCTTCTCTACTTCGCGTGAAATGTTATAGTGTGTGGAAACGCGGTTGAAATTATATTTTTTAAAAAATATATATTTTATTTAAAATTATATTTTTATAATAATTTTTATAAAATATCTAAATTATTGATTTTTTAAGAGATTTAATGTATATAAATTATTGATTGGGGGGTAAATTTTTTTCTCAAACATCTAGGAGAAAATTTAAAGTTAGTTTTTAAAAAATGGCCATTACATAACACATAATGACCATTACTTGATGTAATCAACATTATCTATTATGGTTTTTTTTCCTTGTCGTCCACTATGAATATGTTTGCAAACGCAGTATAAATTGTGTTCCTAAAAAATTTTAAATTTTTTGCTAAAATTTAATATGTTTTAGATCGTTTTGATGTGCTGATGTCAAAAATAATTTTTAAAAAAATAAAAAAATATCATTAATATGTATTTCAGCATGAAAAATTATTTGAAAAGCAATCGCTCCACGTTATCAAATACTCTCTACTATGAAAGATGGATGTTGACAGTATTTTAAAAATAACGGTTATGTAAATGATTACGGTGGAAGTCATGATCCTTCCGTGGTGGCATTTCTGCTCCTCTGGTTTAGTATCCAGCTGGGTCTCCAAGGTTCAAGGCAATTATGGTAAAGAAGACTAAGAGTGTGTTTGGTATTGCTGTTGCTGTTGTGGTTGCGGTTGGAAAAAAGTGATTTTTTCGAAAAGCATTTTTTCTGTGGTTTATGTATATAATTTGAGTGTTTGGTTAAAAGTGTGGTTTGACTTTATTGTTGTTAAAAACATGTTTGGTTGAACCTGTGGTTGCGGTTGCTTTGGTACACAAAATGACGAAAAATGACATAAATAAAATAATTCTTTGTGTTAAGAGAAAATAAAACATTTTGTCCACATAAATACCAGCAAAATAAGAAAAGCGTGATTTGTTATTACAATTAAACATTATTGCCCCGTCAAACTATTTGCAATGCCATCACGAATATAATCCATACGCGACGCACTCTGGTGTCCAGTTGTTTGTGATTGTGGAACGACATCGGGAAAAATATCTGGAGGAACGAAATCAGGATGGCTATCAAACTTGTTGAATGCAACATCTTGGCCTGACTTCCGTTGAATATAGTTGTGTCGCGCCATTGATGCGACAACAATTTTAACCTGTGATTTGTAAGGAAACTCAGGCATGGTTTGCAAGATTCGCCATCTTTTCTTCCAAACTCGAAATGTACGTTCGATAACACATCGTAATGATGAATGGACTCGGTTGAATAGTTCCTCCCAACTTCGCGGTTGTCCTCGTCGCTAAAATTCTGGAAGATGATATCTCTCCCCTCTATATGGACCCAAGTAACCATATTCATTCGGATATCTCAAATCAACGAAATAATACTTCCCTGCATAAATGTACTAATTGTTTAACGCTTACAAAATACTTCATAGAAAAAGAAATTAGACCAGCTGAAGAACAACCATATTTTTTTTGGGTTAATACTTTCCGGTGGCCGCGGAAATTGTATGTTTGTATTTCCAATCGCCTCATAAAATATTCTTGTATCGTGAGCACTATCTTCCCACCCAGCCCAAACAAATGTAAATTGCATGTCAAAACTACATGCTGCCATTATATTTTGCGTCGGTATACCTTTTCTACCAATAAATGGTATTTGAATTTCTTGTGAAGCACATGCATGTACATGTGTTCCATCAATCGCTCCAATGCAATTCTACAAAAACAAAAAATTTATTGCCGAAGCAATTTAATTACATTTAAATATTTGATTGTAACATTTTGAAATATTTAACTACTTGTACAGAGTATTGCTTACCTTGAAATAGGGCATGTATCTCGGATTCATTTCAATTTCTAATGGTGTTGTTGTGAATTCCGGATCTACTGGTCTGATGAAATCAGCTGCTAGCAAGCACACAAAACGAAGAACCTCTTTGAAATTTCTAGAAACTGTTTCACCTGAATGCTGAAAACGCTCCTACACCTCTCTATTTGAAGCACTTAGAGCTAAAGTGTAGAGAAACATGCCTACTTTCTCAATAACACTCATCCGTTTAGACGGTTTCAACCTGTACATTGTTTCCAACTCTAAAGCCAAACTCTTCAATGTGTCTGCATCCATCCGAAACATGTTCACACAATGCATCTAATGCCCATTTAAAATTTCCGTCAACCATCGCATGCCAGTGTTGTATGAATTCATACATGGCTCTTTGTAAACATACGTATTGTAATACATCGTCAGTGCTCCAGCAGTGCATATGACTAATTTAGTTCGATCACACTCTCTATGCCAGAATAAATCGCCACCGTCATTGTCATCCTGTTGATTTAGGTCATCGTCCTGAACCTCACTGTTATAGTTCCCATAACCATCACCGACACTACCCCCAAAACAACTTATTGAACTTGTACCAGCAAACCCATCCGACACATATCGACCAGCATTATTCATAACATTTTCATAATAATCAGCAAAAAACACATTAAACCAATTCGGATCCATATCTACAAACACAACTTAATATCAATTTCCAACCTGCAGAGTATCGGTAAATAATACATGTTCATTGAATAATATTTTTTGATTTGTTGTGTCGTTAATGGCGATCTTAACACAAAACATTTATGCTTGATGAAGCGCTAAATATCGAACATCTTTAACTTATACGTAACTCATTCAATATTTTTCAACAAAACAATAATTGTAATTTTCAACCTGCAACGTAACGGTAACATGACAGTTTTCACTGCGTAATTTGTTTACATTATTTTAAACATTAATGGTGACATTAACTTATCCCAAAACATCTTCATTGTAGCAATCCCTAATAATCGAACTTATTTACAGTGAAATTAATTTAAGCAAAAAACATTTAAATTGAAGCAACCCCAACGAATCACACACATTTTACTTATAAGTAACGCATTCAATATTTTACAGCACAAACTTAAATTCAACCCTCAAAACAGTGTTTATACACGTTGGCATGCTTGAAATATGTGGTGGCAGGCCATTAAGGTTTCATGAGGAAAAAAACTAAAGATAAGGGACTGCTGTATAAATAAGGAAAAAACAAAAAATAAACTTGCTTTATTGACAATAATAGCAGCCCTATTAGATTTACCATCTAAATTTGATAACAAAACATAAAGATAAAGTTGTATTAACTAAAAAACAACCCTAAAATCAACAATTAACCTTCTAAAGTCAATGAAATTGAAGTTGCAGTGTAAAAACAGCAACAAAACCTCCTGAAAACAGCCCTCAATACACGTGGGAATACTTGCAAATTTGTGGCCAGCCAATGAAAATGCTTTGGAATGATAATGCATCTTAAATAGAAACGCACACACAGCACAAACCAACATATATTTACTGGCATACCCATCAGCAAACCAGTATTTGTACCATGACCAACCATTCAACCCAGCAACTGTCATTCAACCCACAATCAAACATTCAAGTAAGGAACAATAATTCAAGGCTGTAGCAGCAATTCAAATCAACTAACATTCAACCAATCAGCTGCCATTCAACTCATAAAAAACCATGAAATTCGTCAAGTTACAATATGAAATTCAAGGCTGAAAAAGCAAACTGAACACAAAGTGTTCCAACCATTCAAACTAGGCTATAGAAGTCAACATGAAACCTACAATTATAGCTTGTAAAAGGTACAACAATAGCTGTTAAAAACATTTCAAACATAACCAATAAGCCGACAACTACAAATACAAAGGAATTGCTCAACATATGATACGTTACAAGTTAAGAAACCTGGGAAAAAACAGCAAAGGCATAACCGTTTGCATCAATCATTTGGCAATTATACAGCCGCAGCAACACCTCATGCACCTAACCTTTTTGTGGACTTTTAACTGTGAGAAAACACATAACCATACAACATGTTAACGGCTCATTGAATACAAATCAAACATTAGAAGTGTGCTAAACATTCAAAAACACTTGAAATATGAAATGCATGCAATAATTACCAAAACATATGACACACAACAAAATTTAATTGCTGCAACATATAACACAAAATAACATACATAACTGTTATTTTTTCCTAAAGCAAATGTAAACTTACTTCAAGGTCTGTAGGTTGCCCTTCGATCGAACATTAATTTCAGCCACTGAAATTTTCGGTCCATATCACCAATTGCTGCCCACATTTCCCTCCTACTTCTAACCATGAAAAACTCAGTTGCAAAACAATACAGCTCACTGCCGAACACCACTTCCTCAATGGAGTGAAACTCCTTCATCACCTCTTCTATGTTACATCCTTTTTTTTATCTAAAACAGTTGACGTGCATCCACTCTTGGTAGACACATTATCAACTAACTTATCTAATCGCGCAAACAAATGTGATCCCCTTCCGGCACCTCTTTTTTTTCAAATTTTATTGGGAACTTTGTTGCACACCTTTTCTCTTCCCACTACTACCAGTGGGATTGCTTGTGTTTTTGGAAAAATTGACACCAGCCACCATATTATTGACATCGGCAATAAAATTTGGTAGACTATCCTCCTCAGAATCTCCACTACCTTCCTGAAGCTGAGGGTCCTCATTTACTGTGTTAGTTTGCCTTTGACCTACACCATCTTCATCAGAATTCAGACCCTGTAATGGAGCCCAAGCATACTGACCAGTAGCAACAGTGTTTGTAAACATGATATCATATTTACTACACAATGTTGGATCGATGCCAACATGCCTAAACTTTCTTGCTCCGCGTATCTCCTACAACAAAGGGACAATGAAGAAAAAAATGCATCAAAAATGATGTAAAAGCACGCAATCAAACAGTTTATTACAGCTCTAAACATACTGAAAAAAACAGACCTGGTTTTTAGCTTTCCACCATTCATCAGGAGCCGCAATTATTCCCAGTTTAGCATTCCATCCTACTCCTGTTTTGGAAATCAACTTTTTCCATATTCTCCAATCTTTTTTAATTTTGTCCCACTTATTCTTTAATTGTGCTTTCGTTAATGCATGGTCAGTTTGATCGTTAAAGCAATTCATAACATATTTCCACCCAGCTTTGTCGAAATGTGTGTTGGGTATCATACCTTGCTCAATTGCTTTAATACATATGTCACAAAAAGCGTGCAACATCTCTCTAGTCCAACAAGCCTTATCTTGTGATTGAGAATCGTCCATGTTCTCAGTTAAAATGTTGTCTAATATACAATTAACAGGTTAATTTCCTAGAGGCAATGTAAAGGACATGAAATGCACAATCTATCTTAATTAATAAATCGCAACCTGAAAAACAAAATGCAAATAGAGAACATAAACTTAACATAATCAGCTTAACACTGTAATTGCTAGGTTTGTTTCCATTAATGTTTCAACAAAACAATGTTTGCATTGCCTAGTATTACTAATATTTCTTCAAATTTAATGCCAATGAATATAATGATAATATATTAATATGTGCTCTATAGAGTATTACAGTTGGCAGAAGTTTAGACAAAGAAAACCTTCAGTTTATATTCTAAAAAAGAAAGTTTATATGTCACTATGAGACTTGTGAACGAAGAGTATTTACAAGCATATAAAGTACAAACACAAGAAAAACCAACAGATTTAACTCACCATCTCCCTTTCCTTGCAACAACAAAATCCCCACACAATCTTCTCCCTTCATATATACATTATAAACCAGAACTTTTGTCATCCCCTCTTAATACTTTGAAACTTCCCTTCATGTTATACAATTGCAACCAAAAAAATTCAGTTCCGGAAACTTCAATTGCCACTCTAAACTAATAAACCGGTGCAAAAGAAACTCTTAACTTCCACAACACCAATATCCACATATTACAAAATCCTATGCTCTCTTCTTTCCTAAGAAAAAAAGATCATCCCCTTTTCACATTGCACACTCCGCAATCACATCCTTTATGTTTGACAAAATCCTATAATTTTTATCCTGTCCCAGTTGATCAAAAAATTTTTTTGCAGCAATTCTAGCTAACATAAAGTATTACTCCACTCTCTTCAAACCTTCCCTTGACAGCAATGATTAATCTTTTCTTGATTAAATTTACTAATTTAAAACAAAAACAAAAACAAAGAATCATTCTACTAATGTTAAACCAAATTTAGCAGAGACAATGAAGGTAATGACTAGCTAGCTCCCATTTAAATAAAAAAATCCACATCAAAACCAAAGTCTTTAACACGAAAGCACATGTATTTGTGCTTAGCTATGCATAACAGTGTAAGGAAATGTTAACATTTTGATGGTTTCACATGACGCACAGCCAAAAGCACATGTAAAAAGAGAATCAGAGATATAAAGTAACTGTGCAACCGAAACAGACCAGCTGACCTTGAAATTTCTTGTGCAATCGAGACAGAGATTGGTAAGATGCTTATGCTTGAGCTTTCCAGGAGGCTGATTTCGATGCTCTCTTTGGTTCTGGCAAAGAAAACACACAGCAAGAGACAATTTTGGTTAGAGAAAACAGTTTGTTTTAGCTGATAAGGCATGATCTATAATTTTTTTTAGGTCAACTGCGAATAAAATTACCTGGTTCAGTGCGTGTCTTCTTCAACCACGAAAGCAGTTCATCATGGCAGCAGATCGGTGGCAGATGGGCTTGATTTACACTTGGCTACAAAACACTGGTGACACTCTGTGTGAGAGAATGGATGAAGAGTGTGTGTACTGAAAGCGCGATGAGGAGTACTGATTTTTTGAGAAGGGGGCAGCTGTAGAGGAGGAGAGCTCTGGGAGGCGAATGTGGAGGAGGGGAGACGACCGTGATGTTGAGGACAGATAGGGCTAATTAATTTTTTGGTAAAGGTTGCAGCGTTTTCTAAACAGCAGCCACGACAAAAGCAACGGATAGTTGTTTTTGCTTATCCTGTGTTTGGAACGCAATTTGTGTGGGCCCCATGAAGTTTGAAAACGTGGGTAGCTATTAACCAAACAGCTTGTTTTAATAGAACCGTAGGAAACGTTGACGCTCCCACGTAACCAAACATGCTCAGTGTAGAGAGTTTGTGTGGTTTCCACTGAAGCTTGGTTTATGACAATGAAATGGGAGGGGATATGGAAGTTCTTGATGCTGAAAGAAAGATTTGGAAAGTGAATGTATTGCGTTTTTATTTTTTTAAAATGAAAGTAATGTTGTAATATTTAAAATAAACGTAATAAGAATATAATTGTACTCTTATAAATATTTAGTCTGCTGGTATAATTTAAAAATAAAATAAAATAAAAACTATCATGTTCTTTTTATTGTTTTTATTTGTAAGTTTCATTTTTCTATTATCTATATTTTATTACATATTTTCTCTTTTGTTATGAGTAAACTCGGGTGTGTCAACCTGGCTTCACATAAGCCCAATGAGTATGAGTGACGCCCTTCGAGTTACTTTGAATAGCCCACCAACCACTACGTATAGTTATTAAAGTCAATACTCTAAAACTTGAACTACAAATGTGATTGTTGAATATAAAAACATATCTTTAGGTAAATAATTCTATACGGGTATTTCAAATTTTAAATCCATAAAATTATTCATATTATTAGATCTCATTGTAGATGAATCAATAAAAGTCACCATTTAGATGTTTAGGACTATGGGATAAAACTTCATTCAATAAAACGTGAGTGAATCTTTATCATAGAATAAATAAACTTTTATTGATCGTTGGCCTTGGAGTTTGGAAGCATAAACAAAATGTTTGGCACCGCTTCTCCTGGGTTTGTGGTTGGGTTAACCAAACCCAAAAAATCTCATCCAATTATTCATTAAAAATACTAATTAAAACATTTATGAAAAATAATATATATAAAAAAAAGAGATAGCAAGACACTACTAGGTTAGGACCACATGTCTAGCCAGCTACTCGAGACTATAGGTGTTTGGACCTGAAAATCTAAACCCACACAGCTAGGTCTGGAAACCCAAGTCCACGCGTATGAGCTTATATATATTTTCCCATGCAATAAGGGGTGGATGACATGTCATCTATCCTTCAGACGATGCGTCGCCGGCTGCTGCAGGCTATGTGTCCTATATTGCCTAGTCTTTGACCATCTTAGATGAATGGAAATCTACTAAAACGTTTTCAACTTTTGGACCAAAAAATCCAATTTTAAACTGATATTCCACACGAAAACACATTTCTCAATCTTTTCTTAGTTTCCTGATTACCTTTTCTTTTCTTTTCTCAAAACCAGAAAGTAAAAAATCAATAAAATAAACTTTTGGATAAAAATAAAAATTATTGAGAATTTAGGATCAACCATGTTTTTTTTTTTTGTGCTTTACATTTTAATCATATGTCTTTCAATTTAGTCTTTTTACAACAATTTCAAATTTAATTTCATCTAGTCATAAAAAATCCAATAAAAAAAAGTACGAGCATAAAAATAGAAAAAATGATGAAAATAAAAAAAAAGAAAAAAGAAAGGGAGCTCCTTTACTGTACATCTCAATCCTTTGTTTTTATAATTCGTCTTGTTAACACAATTTCAAACTTAATCTTATTTAATTAGGCTATAAAATAATTCAATTGAAAAAAAAATTATTTACAGATAAAAATAAATGATGAAAAAGAAAGCTCCTTCACTGTTGCTGGGGATTTTCCACGACTATACTAGCTCCTTTGATATATTTGTTAATAAAAGAAGATAATAATTTATTATTAAATAATAAAAACAAAATAAATTGAAATCATTATTACTCATGACTACTGAAATGAAAAGTAAAAGGTAACATATTATAAGAGCATTTGCAATGGCAAAAACCATTTAAAAGTTTCAAATTGTTGATATAGTTTGTGAACAGTGTAAATATGATTTGTTTAATATATACTCTAATGGAAAAAAAATTATTTTAACAACTTATTTTTATTTTAATATATTTAATTTTAATATTTTTGTTTTTTTTTAGAAAAACATTGAGAAAATTTATAAAGATGAAAGAAGGAATATTTAAATAATTTATTTAAATGTATCTGGCTGTTTTGATATACATGTAGGAATGATTTTTCTTTAAAACAAAACCCATTTTGACTCTTCATTTAACTCTTCCATTGAAGTTGTAAAATAAAATAAAATAAAAACTATTTTTATTTTTTTATTTTTTACTCTTCATTTACATCTCTCACTAAATCATTCACTTATGCTATACTGCGGATTGAGTCTAAATTTTTATAAACACAAAAAAATATTTAAATGTTGTTAATATTTATTTTAATAGAAATAAAATCGTATGAGGATTGATTTAATGTAACTTGGTTAATTTTGTAGATCCAAAAGCAACCCATACAACAGGGAAAAACATAATTTAACAAAAAAAATTTCAAGATGATATCTTTTTTTAATAATAAAATAACATCATATTGGATTGACTTAAGTCAACTCGAGTTAACATGTCAAATTCATGACCCAGATTGTAAGACTATGATTATCCTGTAGTAAGGAAATCAAAATAAATTATGAAACCTAATTCCTAATCAACCAATGATGAATGATGAATGATGAAATTAAAAAAAAAAACATCAATTAAAAAAAGACATAAAAAAGCAACCCGAGTTAACCTATCAAAACCCGTAACCCAAGTCATAAAATCAAAACAACCCCATAAAAAATAAATTAAAATAAATTATGAACTTCAATTCTCAATCAACCTAATGTTGAAGGATACGATTAAAAAAATCATAAAAAACGACCTGATTCAATCCGTCAAACTCATAACCTAGATCATCAAACCGAGATAACCTCATAAATAAAAATAAAAAAATAACCTAATTTAACCAGGATTAACCTGCTAAATTCATGACTTTGGTCATGAGATTAAAATAACACTATAAAGATCAAATCAAGATTAATTATAAAAGCTTAATTGTCAATCGCCTATATAAGATCCATTGTTGAACAATGAGATTTGTAAAAATTTTAATTAAAAAATTATACAAAAAATGAGCCAAGTCAACCCGAATTAACCCTTTAAACACTATTCTTAGGTCATAAAGATGAAATAACATAATAAAAAGAAAACCAAAATAAATCATGAAGTCTAATTCTTAGTCAAACACAATATTAAATAATGAAATTGAACAAAAAATCAATTAAAAAAAACTGAGTCAACTAGGTTAACTTGCCAAACTAGCGATTCAGGTCATGAGATAAGGACAATCCAATAAAAAGAAAATCAAATGTTGAAGGACCTATGACTCGGGTCATAAGACTGATATAACCTCTTAGTAGAAAAATAAAAAACGACTCAATTTAACAGGGGTTAAAATACCAAAACCCACAACCTTGTTTATGAGACCAAGATATTCCCGTACAAAGAAAATCAAAACAGATTATGAAACTCAATTTCCAACTGACCCAATATTGAATGGTGAAATTGAAAAAAATATCCGTTTTAAAAAAAACTTGAATCAACCTGGGTTAACCCGTTAAACAATATTCTCGAGTCATAAGGCCGAAATAACATAATAGAAAGTGAACAAAACAAACCATAATGTCTAATCCCTAATTAATGTAATATTAAAGGAAGAAATTAAAAAATAAAGTTAATAAAAAAATTTAGTTATTCAAGTTAACCTATTAAATTTATAAATTATATTATAAGAGCATGATAATTTAATAAAAAAAACTTAATATTAAAAAATAAAATTAAAAAAAATAATTAAAAAAAATAAAAATAAAACATTATTTCATTAAATAAATAATTTAACAGCGCTTGTGAGAGCAGGGATATAGGAAACCCCCTCCTCTTTTAGATTTTTAGATTATAGTTAATTGGAGATGACCTAACAACGCAAAATGGCTAATGCACTTTCAATCTTTATAATAATCGAATAAAATTAAGTTTTGAAAATAAATAAACATTAGCTACCCGTCCCACACGCTGACGTGTAAAAGAAAGATATCCCCATTGTCAAAACCCTAGATTCCCAATTCAGTGACCCACAAACAGCCCCCCCTCTCTCTTTCCCCTCTCAGCAGAGCAGCAGTTTATGCAACTGAAAGAAAACTAACAGAAATCAACATTATAATTCTCAAAAAAATGCAAGCAATCCAACTCAATCAAAAATCAAAACCAACACCAAAACGTTTCATAAAATCCCAAATCCCAGACTCAATCCTGAACGACCCATCCCTTAACGCCTCCATCTCTCTCTTGCCTTCCAACTACAACTTCGAAATCCACAAATGTATCTGGCGCGTGCGTTCCACCAACGCTAAAC
>Ga0325403_1006152_pt1 | contig 11392 bp, 3 predicted proteins | sample PopdelMetagenome_19_FD_205665 | JGI IMG/M metagenome (GOLD analysis project Ga0325403, IMG submission 205665) | Populus deltoides microbial communities from Bellville, Georgia, United States - Xylem-PdKOR-R4 | ecosystem: Host-associated > Plants > Phyllosphere > Stem > Wood/Secondary xylem...
AGAAATTTCAGAAAAACAACTTTTGGTGAATAAAATACTATCAACCTTGCAGAAGAGCTGTAGGAATTCATGGATAGTTTGTGGAATGGATTTAAATGTGGCTGATGTTGTCTCTGAAGTTACCGCGGCTGAGATGTCTGATATCACACTGATGCCTAATCCTGGCAGCTCTCCATCAGCTTCAAATGTTGATGGTTCAAATCCAAATAATATCATGGGATGGAACATGCTTAGCCCAGTGGGTGACTTAGTGGAAATATATGAGACTGATGAAAAGGTGCATTTCTTTACAACAAATTTATCCTATAATTGAGCCCAGATTAAACCTGGATGTAGTAAATTATATGTCTTTCTTGGTTGTCTCTTAACAGGAAACTGGAGAATCGAAAGCCATACTGGAACCAGCTTCAAGTGCTGACAAGGAGATGGTCAACTTAGACTGTTCCAAGGGGATCTTATCTATAAATAAATAATGGAAACAAATCTGAGGTGCAGGAGTTCTTCAATATTTGAGGTCGATGAGGATGCTGAACAGCTCTGGATTATTATGGTGTTCTCAAGGCTGCAGCGCGGTACTAGACTGCACCTACAAAACAAGTCATGAACTCAAGAAACATCAACGTTTTGTCTTCTTCTTTATTTCCTCCCACTTTCTTCTTTCTTCTCATCTGGTTTTTCTTGTTTCATAAAGATAAAGTTCATTGCAGCGCCACAAGAAAGATGAAGTTCATTTTGAACTCACCAATCCAAACAAACACCAAGTCATGAACTAGACTGTTTTTTCTCTTTGCTATCTATTTATAACTTTGTTCTGGTCATGAAAAAATAAATAATGAGATCAATAGATTTTAACTTCTGTTCTTCTTCTTCATGATGGGTTAAACTATAAACTTGAGTTGCATAATTTTATACAGAATTGATAAGCACGGAGTATACAAAAAAAAATGATATGAAGATTCTACAGCACCCATTATTATATATGGCTGGCTCTCTTTCTCTGTCTGCACTTTTGTAATGAAGAAAGTCCATAGAAAATTATGATCAGTTAAGAGAGCAAGGAAAAACAAGAGAAGAAGAACTGACTCACCTTATTAAAACTCCTTTTGAAGTGCGCAGGACAATAGCTGTGGTCGAAGGTAAATAATCTTTGATTCCAAGTTCACTCAAGAATAGTGAACTAATAATTCTAATATGTAATTTTCTGTTGTCAGTATGTCTGTTTGTATATGCTAATTTTCTGGTAGTGTGAATTAATAATTATACTTAACCGATAAGATATATCTCATTTATTTTCACTCTTTTTTGGGTTTAAATCTTTAATTTACCCCCTCTTTAAATAATTTGATCAATTGAACCCCCGTTGTTTTTCCATTGCAGTTAATTGAATTCAATAAATAAGTACTTCTAACAAATCAACCCATTAATAGATTTGTCCATCGTTGGGTTTTGCCAGCGTTACTTAATTTTCCCAAGAATATTAATTAATCCAAATCAGAGACAGAGGCCCAACATAAAATTAACCAACAGCAGCCCTAAGGAGGCCTACTCCATCAAATTGTCCAATCAAATCCATTCTTAGCCCATAAATATACCCCTTAAAAGCTTGAAGGCCCGTATCAATTTTTGGTGATATTGAAATGGTTATGGGTTTTTGGTCCAGTGGTGGCTGAACGGTATTTTAAAAGAATTTTTAAAAAAATTAATTTTTTTAATATTTTTTTTATCATTTGATAAGTTGATATTAAACATAAATTTTTAATATATATATATATATATATATATATATATATATATATTATTTTAACATATTTTTAAATTAAAAAAATTTAAAAAATAATATTTATTATTGTCTCAAACACTCCTTTTATATCAAAATGCTTACATTAAAATATAAACAAAAAATTACTTTTTTAAAATGTGTGTTTAGTGTTGTCGTTTTTGCGGTTGTAGTTTAAAATATAGATTTTTAAAAAATTATAAATTATAGTTTTTTTATAACAAATATTTTAAAAAAGAGTTTTTAATAAAATCCATGCAAAATTATTATATGTTAATAATTAAATATTTTAAAAATTATGATTAAAGTAAAATATAATTTTAATCACATCTCTCCAAACAATCAAACGGACCCACGTCAAACAAAAATAAACACAAAAAATACATGGTATGTTTGCTATGGAAGGAAAAATACAAGTTCTTTTTCCCCCGTGTGCAGATTGCAATTAATCCATAATCGGTGCACAATGAATGACTATGAACTATGAAGTGAAGCAGCTTCGTACCTTCAAATTAACAAGCTAGGTCAAGTCAAGTTTTATAAATTCAAACCAGCAGCTATTTCAGAGAGCTTTTACAATTTAAATTCCAATGAATTCAGGAAATTATGCAATGTTTCTAACCCAGCAAGTGATGGTGAGGAAGAGATAGTTCTCGTTTGAATGCAAGCGCTTAGAAACAAATGGAGGAGGACATCTAAGGTGTGGCAATACTTTGACCAAGTTAGAGAAAATGGAGAAGTTTTGCCCAAACGCAAAAGTTGCAGCAATTAGAAATTAAAAAATATATATTATTTTGATATATTTTTAAATAAAAAATACTTTAAAAAACAACCATTATTACATTTACAAACACACTATAAACATAGAGGGGAAAGCACAAGAGAAAACTACAAATATGGACAAATACCTAAAATCTATTAGTTTAATATGTCTTGAAGTCAAGCGGTTGGTTATATGTGATATTAGTATGTTCATATAAATACATGTTTATTATTAATAAAGAATTAATTTATCTTTAATATCTATATAATATTACATTAATAAATTTAATATTTAATTTATGAATGTAGAGTAAAGATAAAATCCAAGAGATAAAAATATTTTGTAAAGAAAATTATAAAATTATACTTTGATTATGTTACATGTTAAATCTTAATCGATGTAACGAATGGGCAAACATTAGGTATAATATGAACTATATGAAGGTACATGAGCGATTAAGAGATGATTTATCACCTTAGGTGAATTACAAAAAAAATATTTCATATGTTCTTAGATAGTATTGATTACGAAATTCTTGACCAAGATAGAATATATTTATTTAGAACATTATTAATGAAAAGATATTTATTATACTAAGAAACCGGTGACTAAAAAATTAAATCAAACTGTTAATGAATTTTTTAATATTTGAGAGATCATGATGCGTTGATATATGATGCACCTGATCTTTAAATATAAATTAACAAATTTTTAAATAGATAATAAATTAAATTACTAAGTGTCATAACTCAATTTTTGACCTTGTTATTTTAATTATTTTATTTACTGAAAAAAACAAAATGATGAAAAAAACAAGTAAAAATAAATAATTGAAGAATGAATTAAAATTTGGGTTAAAGGCAACATGATTGGAAGTTTAAAGATTTAATTAAATTTTTGACTAGTTTAATTAATCAAGTCAAGGGTTTAATTGGAGAATTGATAAGTTTTGAGACTTGATTAAGCTTGAAATTGATTTAATTAATCCAATCAGGGGTTTGATTGGAGAATTGATAAGTTTAGAGACTTAATTAAGCTTGAAATTAATTTAATTAATCCAATCAAGGGTTTAATTGGAGAATTGACAAAGTTTTGAAACTTAATTGAGCTTGGAACTAGTTTAATTAATGAAACCAGGGACTTAATTGAAGAAATAGCAAAGTTTGGGGTTAATTGGGGACACGATTGCAGCAGATTAAAGTCCAAGGACTAACTTGTAATAGGTGCCGAAATGCAGGGAAAATTACTGTTTAAACCAGGGGCTTAATTATAAAATTTTCGAAACGTCATGGATCAAAGTGAAAATGACCACTGTTTATCTTCAAACGGCGTCGTTTTGAAGGGACGCTGTTCATCTTCTTCTTTAAACCAGCGACCGTTTTCCACAGTAAAGGCCGAGAGACGTTGCAGCTGTAAATCGTCCGTTGGTTTTAGTTATGAGCGCCTTAATGGTGGTCGACCCTCAGCATACCGCCGTTACCAACCCGCCGGGCTCTATATAAGCAGAGGAGCGCCGAAGAACAGGGGCTGGGTTGAAGGGTTGGAGAGAGAGGGGACGAACGAAACCAAAAGAGAGAAACCTAAAGATACCAGCCAAATTTTTAAGTGTTGTTTTAGAACCCCATACCAGAAGTGAACCCTTCCCTTACCAATACCGGCCTTAAAACAACGAAAACAGAAACAAACCGAGAGAGAGAAGACTGGAGAGACAAAAACAGTGAGGCGCATTGGCCAGCCAACACAGGAGCGCCAACCTCGTCTCCGGTTGCGCCACCCCCTTTCCCCTCCGAACAGACATGATACTGAGACGATAAGAGAGCCACGAGTAAACTTTCGTTCCTCTGTTTCTTCTCAAAGAAACAGAGGAGGCTAAAGAAAAAGAGCCACGAGAAAGGGGGGAACAGAAGCTAAACCCAGACAAAAAACCAAAAACCAGAGGATAAAAAAAAAACGCAGAAAAGGGAAGGAAAAGTAAAGGAGCAACACAGAGAGGAGGATTGGCTTTGCAATTACTTTCGTCCTTGCAGACAGAGAAAGACCCAGAATCAAAACCAATTCAAAGCAGGTCGGCCTCTTCATCACCTTCTCAGCTTCAAAGTTGCTGAGAAAACAAAAGGAACATGTAGGCAGGTGAGCGCATAAGGAAGACAAAGGGAAGCAGCGGGCGAGGATCCATCAGCACTGTAAGCGTCTTCGGTCTCCAGCACCAGGTAAGCAAACTTTTGCTTCTTTGTTAATTTGATTAGCATAGACTCTGTGCAAGTGAATTTTAATTCACTTGCACACTGAAGCAACACGCGTGCGTTAGCGCACGCGTGTTGCTCAGCCCAGCCTGGTCACCGGCTTGGGCCAGTGACTGGCTGGGCTGGGCTGGGTCTAGCCCAGCCCATGTGGGCTGAGCTGGGCCCAGCCCAAAAAAATAAAAAATAAAAAAACAGAAAAGTATAAAAGGTAGAAAAAAAAATAAAAAAAATGTGTATGCATGAATAAAAATAATGTAAATTTATTGGTTTATTCACTGACGCCAGAGTCAGGAAGAAAAATACCGGTTTAAATTTATATTATTTTTATTCGGTGTATTTTATTTTATTTAGCTAGAAAAATAAAAAATATGTGCATGCGTAAAAATAAATTTATTTTTATTTATTTATTCACTGGTGCTAGAGCAAGGAATACAAAATATTGATCTAATTTTATTTTCATAGCTACGAATTTTTACCAACGCCAGAGTTGGAATTATTCGAGCTCGAATATCCATTGGTGCTATAGTCAAGAATATTATAAACAAATCATCATAGCATAAGTGAATAAATGTTTAGCAATTTAAGACAAAACCAGCAATGCAGTCTGCCTCAGGCAGAACGTTTGAGGGGTGATAATATCTTTCTTTTTACGTAACCAATCCCGGGCTATAGAATCTCTGTTGACCAGTTAAGGTTTCTAGTGACCATAATACTAGGTGACGACTCCTCAAACAAGACCTTTTCCCCTAAAAAAACAAGATGCCAGAAATCTGTTCTTTTTTCATAATCAAAAATTATTTTTTAGAGCCGCCGCAATGTCGGGTGCGACACTAAGTATTGGGTTTTGCCAGCGTTACTTAATTCTTCCAAGAAGATTAATTAAACCAAATCAGAGACAGAGGCCATACATAAAATTAATCAGCAGCCCTATGTAGGCCTCCTCCATCAAGTTGCCCAATCAAATCCACTCTTAGCCCATAAATATACCCCTTAAAAGCTTGAGCCCGTATCAATATTTTGTGACATTGAAATGGTTACTAGTGGATCGCGTAGTAGCTGCAGAGGCTAAAACACTGCGCCTGACAGATTTCAAATAAGACCATGTCCTTGCCAATACTGCAGCAGGTATTGTTGAATCCACTCTCAATCTCAAAAGAACAAACGAGGACGAGGCTACCTCAATGCAAAATAAGAAAGATATTTAAGGAGTTATAATATTTTTTTTTTTATATAAGCAGTTTTGTATTATAAAATTTTTATTAATAATTTAGGATTCATAATAATTATAATATTAGGTGATGATTTTTTAAATTAGATTTTTCCTCGTATAATAACAAGATGATAAATATTTATTTTTTCTCTATAGAAATTTTAAAGATCACCGCGATGTTGGGTGCGACACATACCGTTAAATCCTGAAAGTTTTTCATGTATGTTTTCTAAAGAGAGATAAAAAATTATGTGTAACTCTAAGGGGTGTAGCTTAACTGGCCAGACCTTGAGTTTACTCTCTAGAGATCAGTAGTTCGAGTCCCACAAACCTCAGAGCCACTAGAGGCTTACATGGTCGTTAACTTCAGAACCTATAGAATTAGTCGAGGTACGTACAAACTAGTCCAGACAACCACATTAAAAATAAAAAAATTATTTGTTTATCATATTTTATGAATACAAAATCAATATCATAACTATAATTTTATCGTGTCTTCCTTTTATCAGCTTTATCATTGTTTTTTAACACTTCAAAATAATCAGACCGATTTAGTGTGGATTCTATATAAATATAATAATGATGGTTGTGGAGCATGCCAATAAATATATCAATCAGACAGATCAATGTGAACATATATAGCCAATATATTTGATAGTCGCTCCTTTTTCTTTTTTTTTTTCTGGTGCATCTCCTCGACACATACGGTAAAGATTTATTTAATATACGGTAAATATTTAGATTTTACTGTACAACAAAATCTTTCATTGGTATAAGAAAAAAACTCACATTTTGAAAAAAGCATCCATGAAGAAAAGGTAGTAACCTGAGGTTGTCGTCTACGGTTATGATGTTCAAATTTCTCTGTTTTCCAACAGCACCCAAAATAAAAGCAACATTTTCCTCCCTCGAAACAATGCCTGAAAGAAATTAATCTTAAACCTTAAATGTTATTTTTCAAATATGAAAAGGCTGATAAAATGAAATGTGCAGACTATTTAATTTTCATGCAAAAACAAAAAATGTTTGTTATTCCATCTTGAAATTATATATTCAATATTTTTTGAAACAATAATATTCTTCGAAGAACTTGCACATAATTATCCGTGGATCAGCTTGTGATCACTTTCCGATACTCTCACATTTGTTAGTTGGAGCTCTGTCTTCTACGTGAGATGAAAAGGCATAACCATTTGCTTGTTCGGGATTTTTGTTGTTTCAATATGTTTTAAAGAGTAAACTAATCAGAATTTATCAACAATAAAAATCCTTTTAAATAAATAAATTTGTTAATTTTATTGCGGACTTGTAATTTTTTTTTGTTAAATATATAAAAAATTAAATTTATATAAATAATTGACTATAAATTAAAAAAACTATTAAAATAGATTAAATAAACTTGAACAAAATCAATATTTTTATAAATTTATTTAGTTAATGTAGTTAATTAATACATGTTGATATTGAGGAGGAAGAAATCGAAGTGCAAAGTTGGTAAAAAATTAGCCTTCTAGTTTTTCTTCTGCCATTACTGCTCTTCCCTCTCTTGCTCCGCTATGTTCTTATCCACCACAACCTCACCATGATATTTTAAAAATATTTGTGGGTCTCTCACATATTTTTTCAATAATTTTGTATAATATCGAACTGTAAACTTACACTATAGGATATGGATCCAGTATTAAAAGTACCTGATTTTCAACGAAACTTTTAAAAAATCCAAAAACTAATTAATTTCCTCCTTTTAAAACAACAAAAACATACATTTTGTTATCTTGTATATATTCAAATTCTAAAAGTTTTTTATACATATTTTCTAAGAAAAAATAAAAAAATATTTTTTATTATATTTTAAAAATAAAAGATGAATGTCATAACTACTTTATCATGTTTTTATTTTATCAGCTTTGTCATTGTTTTTTTACACTTTAAAAAATTCAGATTAGCTCGCAGCAAAACAGGAGCAAGCTATCTAGTGCAGATTTTATATAAATATAATAATGATGGTGATGTAGCATGCCAATAAAATACCAATCAGAAGAAATACTCCATCCATTCTTGTTTTTTCTTAAAACAAAAAAAGTGGGAAAAAAAATATTGAAAAGGAAAACGAAAACGAAAGGAAAGGAGATCTTTGGGTTTGGAGATTCATTCATTCACCCCAGTTCACGCGCATAGATGCTGACGTGAGTGAGCCGTAAATTACGAACCGGTCAAATCTACGCATGAAAGCTTCGACCACTCTGGATGTCGGTCCACAACACCCCCAAATATAGTAGAATTTAAAGCTGATGCCATGCATTGAAATTCATGGCCAGTTTTATTAATGTTATAAAATAATATAAATTATATTTTAAAATTTTATTAAATAATTTAAATTATTAGTTCTACTCTAATTTTGCAAATATTTGTGGGTGTCGGAATAACTGAATAAAGCAAAAATATGAGGAAAGTAGATGTGACTGAAATGTCCGTGAATTACAAATTGTTGAGGTCCACGAGAAGGTTCAATGACACAGAATAATATTGGAAAATCTTAAAGTATATGTATGCGCTGTGAAGTGAGCATTCTCTGGCGTGATGAGCCATTTTCTCTTGTGGAGTGATTTAGATTTATTCTTCCAAATTGAATTTGTTTGGAATGGTGTTATGGGGTTCCTCAGTAGAATTATTACAAATTATTAAATTTGTATCTATTATCAATGTAATAAATCTTATTTAGAATGTGAATCTTTTCATATTTAATAGCGTAATCATAATTATAAAATAAAATAATTAATAATAAATCAATCATAAAGTAATACGGAGAAACTCACCATTTCTATGTAACAATTTGTCGTTTTTAAAACTCTACAAATCATCGTGGTGTCTCCTCCATGTTAAGGTAGCACGTGTAGAAAATATATTTTATTAAACTTAATATATTTTGGTTGATTCTAGCAACTAAAAATGTCATTTCAGGGTGTCATTAAATTCATCTTGGTGTCTCCCCCATGTTAAGGCGGCACGTGTAGAAAATAGAGCTCCGGCTTGGCTTCAACGAACATTTTTTTTCTTTTTATCCCTCTCTCCCCCTTGATTCTTGTGCCATGCCTTGCAATTTTTCAAAACAGCCCTTTAACTTCTCTTTGTTTTTTATATTGTCCCCAATCTTTTGGTTGATATTTATTTTATTTCAAATAAATTAGGAAAATCAAAATTTGCTTCAATTCCATTCTCATTTGATTTTTTTTACTTCTCTTTGTTTTTTATTAAGTCCTTGATTTTTTTAATATTTAATTTATTTGAAATAACTTATGAAAATTGAAATTTGTTTCAATTTCATCCTCATTTTATTTTTTTAAAATTTATCTTATTTAGTCCCCGTTCTTTAAATTACTATTTATGTCATCTAAGATAATTTTTATAATGTAATGTTTTTCAAGATTTCACAATTGATTATTTTTTTCCTTATCAAATTTTATCCTTATTCTTTTTATTGTTTTTTTTCTTTGCTAAATTTTTTAGTTTGGTTTTTTTTTACAGTCAATTTCATCCTTCAACCTTGAATTGATTTAAATATGAGCTTTTTGGTTACTCCAGTTTAGAATTTCATATATTCCAATTTGAAAAATTAACTCAGCTTAAGATGGTTCACTAGGGGTTGCTTTTTATTTTTATCATTCTTTTAAGCTAATATTTTTTTAGATTTTATCCTTTGTTTTTTTTATTAGAGATTAAGCTCATTATTTTTTTATATGTTTTTTACATACTTTTTTTTTTTAAATTTTGTTGGGTTATCTAGGGCGTTTTTATGTTCTGTTCTTTTTTAGATATATTTTCTCAAAATATTTTTTTTTAATTGCACAGGGCAATGATATGGAAAAAAAGACGAAACGTCGTCTATCAATCACTAGATTTTGGCCACTGGTGTGGTTGGAAAAACGTGGTTTGCTTTTTAATTTTAAAACCCATTTTTGACCTGAAATACCTAGGAAACGCCCTAGGAACCCTGTTAAGCAATCTATGGCCTCAAAAAACATAAAAAACAAACCTGAAACCCAAAATTAACCCGTAACAAAAAAATGTTCCATAGCTCAAGTCTTTTTATAGGTGTTTTTAAGGTAAAACAACACCTAATCTTAATTTCTTTCATCATATGGAACCATTTGAAACAAAAATTGATCATTTTGTTGGTCGAAATCTTCACCAATGACAACTTTCTCTTTCTAAGCCGAAATTCAGTGACCCTCTTTCTCTCTTCCACAAAAAAACAGACTGAAAAAAAAGAGAAATAAAGTTTGATACTAAAATACTTTTTTTTAAAAAAAAAATAGAGAGACTATTGCCTAATAACTTAAAAAGATGGACGGATTAAAATGAACTTTTCAAACAACTTACAGAAACACCATGTATTTTACTCGTATTTTTCACTTCAGTCCTCTATCTTTCAATTTAACCATTATCCTCAAAAAACGACACAATTGGGTTCTAATCTCGACTCAAAAGAGCTTAATTGTACAAATAAAAAAGTTTAAAGATCAAATTGAAATTTTTTTAAAAAAATAATTATTCCAATCCACAATGATTTGTAAGAGAGTGTATAATAAAGATGAGAAAAGTGAAAACGCTACACCTTTTAGCTTTATACTTAATATTTAACTTGTATTCTGGTGCTATGTTGTGGGGAATCAAAAAAAAAAATAAATGTAAAAAAATTGTTCAAGTCTTGCATAATTATTTTGCTTTGTTATTAAACCAAAAAACTATAATTGCTTTAATTTTTTTTATTCAAGATAATTGTTTTTATTAAAATATACAAGACTTTTAATTGGAATTATTGTTTCTATTAAAAAAACAAAAATTTTATGATCGTTGTAAAGCAATTTTTCTAAAAATATTTGGTTAAATGCTACTCTTTTATTAATTCCTTCATCAAATCAATGCATGCAAAGGGCTGTATATTATTTTGGACCAAAATAGGGTGATGCAGAACCATGACTTGCATCTGAATTAATTTCCGTGAATTACAAATTATTGAGGTCCACGAGAAGGTTCATTGACACAAGAATAATATTGAAAAACATGGCAGTATAGTAATATAATAGAATTAAGGCCCGTTTGTTTGCTGGAAAGTTGTTTCTTTTTGGAAAGTGAATTCCGGGAAAGTGAATTATTTTCTGATGTTTGGTAATGTAACGAAAAATAAATTGAAAAATATTTTTCAGTGTTTGGTTATATCATGGAAAATGAGATAGAACCAATCAGTATTGGCAAATACATGGTCTAGTTTGATTTCCCCATATAATTTTGTAGAACCAGTCAGAATCCTTCTTTTTTATTATTTGCTACGCATGCTAAGATAAATATCAGACCTTGATGCCGTTGTTGGAAAAAAGAAAGTCCATGTTATCAACTTC
>Ga0325403_1006154_pt1 | contig 11388 bp, 10 predicted proteins | sample PopdelMetagenome_19_FD_205665 | JGI IMG/M metagenome (GOLD analysis project Ga0325403, IMG submission 205665) | Populus deltoides microbial communities from Bellville, Georgia, United States - Xylem-PdKOR-R4 | ecosystem: Host-associated > Plants > Phyllosphere > Stem > Wood/Secondary xylem...
GCCTGTACGTACACTGTTGTCTGTTGAGTTGCAAGTAGGCCATGCTGATTTTTAACCGAAACTTAGATACAAGATTTATCAAAATCTTATCCATAGTTGGTAAACAAAACCATATTGTGATTGCTCACGAAGTACGTCTTTAGCAGATCCCCTACTTGTAAATTTTATCATTTGATCCATTAAAGAGAACTAGCATCAAGAGATTTGGAAACTTTTTTTCTTACTCTTATATATACCCTTATTCCATAAAAATATTCATCTCTTGCTATATATATATATATATATATATATATATATATATATATATTAAAGAACTACTACATAAAAATCATGGGCTTTCCTTTGCCTAGAATTATTAATGCTAAGCAGATAGTCTGACGCGTTCTTTTTTCGCCACAGAATGCTACGGTGCCTAAAGGGCACTTTGCCGTTTATGTTGGAGAAACTCAAAAGAAAAGATTTGGTGTTCCGTTCTCGTACTTGGAGCATCCTTCATTTCAGAATTTGCTGAATCAGGCTGAAGAACAATTTGTCTTCACTATCCCGATATAGATGCGAATACGAGAATAATGCAATGGAAAACGTGAACTGAAGCAATCATTCTACTCTATCAGAAGCAAATCTTTTATCCTTCTGTTGCAATTTTATAATAGAAAATTAATCATCCTTTACCAATTTCTTGTCCTGTGCTCTGTCTTAATCTTTATAAGCCAAGAATAAACCAATCTCTTACGATCAATTATAAAAAAGCAAAGGAAGTTAATTCTTGAGTCCTATACTTGTTGGCAGACAAAATCTCATTTCCTTTCTTTTTACATGATTACCAAGTTTTCAATATTCTTTTGGAGAAAAAATTTATTCAATCACGGGGTCTTTTTGAATATAATCTTCAGACATATATATGTGGATGATTCGGTTAGCATCAGTTGATCATTTTAGCGAAACATAGGTACCCTGAATGTAGTCAAACAACTCTCACTACTGTACAGCATATCCTGTGGAAGCATTTAGATATCTTAAAAGAGGTTTAAAAGTGATGCCGACAAAGTGTACAGCTTGCTTCATGTGAGTTTGACTGTGCGTCCTGTCTTGCAAGTAGATGCATTTCAGGAGCACAAACCAGGCAACTTTATCCCCAGGACATATCACAGCTGTAGATTCCTCATTTTTTCCTACCTTTATCATATTTTCACTAGTCATTTATTTGTAGTTTTGTTTCAGACAGCCCACCAAATAAAATTTGGTTCCAGTGACTTTGGCACTATTTGGCACTCAACAAGAAATAACATTTTCATTGTAACTCGTAGCTATAAAAGTATTTGGTGTCTCGAGAATTTATTGAATATATTCGCTCAACTAGTGCTATGTTTTATCAAGAAAGAGAATTTTCAATTATTTAATCCTTTTTAATTCAGTTATGGTCTATAGTTGAGCTCATTTGCTCGGTTTGTTGGGTGCTTCCATTCAACTTATCATTTCTTCAAATCCAGGCCCTATTTCCATACAATCATCGAATATGCATCTCTTATAGTGCCGAAAACATTATCATATATAAAAAAAAAGCTTGTTCATTTCTTGTGTTTGTTAGTGCCATTACAGATAAGGTGACGATGGCCATTATGTTAAATTGGTCAAGAACAAGCTTCCACTAACATGTTGCATGGTGATGTGTTGTTTTCCAAACGAAAATGCCAAATTTGATTCATTGTACCATTGATTTAGTAGTCAATATTTCTTTTAAATGGACTGCTGGGCATGTGTCTTAACAAGCAGGCCATGATATAATGCTTTCTAAGTTTGCTGAGTGGTAGGCCAAAATGAATTGTAAGGAAAAGGAAAGGAATGAAATCTATCAAAATTCAATTGCTAGTTTGGAGGCAAAACCATGTGATTCCTTGGGGCATCTGGCCATAAGGGGCCCTGTTGCAACATAGTTGTGGCCCTATATATACCTTCTACCAAAGATTGCAATCCAGTGGAACCTCTTCTCTGCTTTGTAAGTCTTAAACATCATTCAGCTTAATTCAATACCTTCAAAAGAATTTCAAAATGGGTATCCGCTTGCCTGGAATTGTCAATGCTAAACAAATTCTGAAGCGAATTCTCTTGTCAGAGGATACTTCTAATGTGCCTAAAGGCCACCTAGCAGTTTATGTTGGAGAAACTCAAAAAAAGCGATTTACCATTCCGATTTCATATTTGAAGCATCCTTCATTCCAGAACTTGTTAAGTCAAGCTGAAGAAGAGTTCGGATTTGATCATTCTATGGGTGGTCTCACAATTCCGTGCAGTGAAGAAGTCTTCACAGGTCTCATTTTAAGCATGTAGTTCTTATGACGGATACCAAATATAGCACAGCTCAGAACTCCTACGTAACTGAAGTAGCCTCTGCAGCAATTTTGGACCAAGGATAGAAAACAATATACTTCGTTCATTGTTTTTAACACTTAACATCATGTAATCTTCATATTTATGTGTTTTTAATTTGAAGCCAATTCTACCAATCTTAACATCTCAGTTTCTCCATGTTCTTTGCCACGAATCCTGTATTTATGATGTCAGCTTACAACAGAAGCATTTTACACGAAGCTCTGTGTTCATACTAGCCGAAAAGATTTTGCCGAATTAGCTCCTCCATTTCACGATCAGCTTGAATGCAACATTAAAAAATAATTCATTCATGAACAAATGAGCTGTGATTTCTTTCCATATCAATTTCTCAGTTCTTGTCTGTATCAAAAGGTCAGAATTACATTTTGGTAAGAGTTGTCAAATGTGGACATTTCAGCAGCTAAAATTTGCAGCAGTATATATCCAGTAAAGTTTTCAAGTCATGGGTCCCCGAAAAAAGATTTAAAATTATCTACATTAGACATTGCAGGTGGTATTTATCCTTTGAAGTCGTGTTATTTTATCCAACACAGCTCACTAGTGAGCTTGAAAAGGTTTGTTGTAATGGGGACACAAGCAGTGAACTTCAGCGGGTGTTGTCTTGTAATTATGTTGACACACTTTAATGGTGAAAGGCTGGATTCTCTCTTATGACACCTTCAATGATGGTTCTTGTAATTCTTGGTAAACCATACAAATTATATTGGAAAATAAAAACTCTCATTACAAAAAACATCATAAATAACAATGGAAAAATTACCTCAGCTAAAAAGAATTTTTAAGTCTCCATCTAATCAAATAAAAAATTAAAGTTATTAAATTCGATCCAGCACCATGAATTGGTTGAACACCATTTCCATATCAATTCCTGCCTTCTTTCAATCATTAACTCTTCTAATTAAATTTTTACATAATATAAATAATTAATTGCAAGTTTGTTTTTTATTTGTCAAAATCAAATATATTAATAAAATATACTTGTACTTAATAATAAAATGGCTCCTCCGTACAGGAATACACTAGGTGCCTGATGATGGAGACTGGTGATGGGGCACGAACATGTGATCTTCGTCGCCGCTCGTCCAGCAAGTTTATGTTGAAAAATAATTGGTGTGGTATGGGTTCATGGATAGCAAAACAAAGATACCAAACTAAGAACAAGAATAAGAGGAAGGCAATTTTATCAAGTGTTATTTTTTTTTTTTGTATTCCTTTAGACATATTGAATTATACTTCATTATAAATCTATTTATAAACATTAAGTTCTAGATAAATAAGGAATTAAACTACTTCAAAGGAAATCCTAATATAAATAGTAAAAGTATTATGTCGACTTAACTGGTCGACCATTTTTTAATCGATTGACTGATTCATTTAATTCAACTACTCGACCAGTTCTCAATTGGTAAACCGGTTTCTCTGTTTTTTCAGAAAAAACTAAAATCTGGTTTACTTTTAACATCCCTTTTAAACTTGATTTTTTTATATCTCATTGCATATCTTTCATTGGCAAAAACATCATGCTTGAGTGGCTAAGTGAAAATGTCTATGACTCGGTCATAAGTCTTCACATACTTGACTTCAACTTCCTTGTTTGTAATGCAATCTTATTGATAATGAAATCTCTTGTGTCAATATGCTTACTTCTGTCATGAAACATAGGATTCCTTGCCAAGGCAATGACTAATGTGTTGTCCATATAAATTTATAGGCTTCTCTTGTAGCAATCACAACTCTTTCAATAATCTTTTTAGCCATATGGAATGACAAACACAAGTTGTTGTAGCTACGTATTCAGCTTCACAAGTTGATAATGTGACTATAAATTGCTTTTTTAAACTCTATGTGAATGTTGTGTCTCCTATATAGAAAACAAAACCTGTAGTGCTCTTTCCATCATCCATATCTCTAACCCAATCACTATCACTATAACCCACAAGTCATCAGATTTTTAACTATATCTAGACTTATAGAACTCTGTTTCAAGCGAGATTAGTCTCGTTGGAAAGCTAATACACGAGGCTACAAGTTCTTTGAAGGAAGGAGAACCCAGTTCTGCCTTTGAGATAGTCAAAATTGCTCATCAACAAACACTACCCTACAGGGTCTGTCAAGACCCAATCTCGGTTGATAACCCATAGCTGAGGTTCTACAGCTCCATATTGAGCAAGACTAATTTCCTAGTTAGCTAACATCTAAAACTACAATTACTATGAGAAACTTGATCTTAATTCTCTCATCCTTCTACTAGAATTCTCTCCAAAAGTTAGGAGACGAATCTGTCCAGATTCATCAACCTTTCCATTTACACACAACATCCACAATTTAACTCTTTCTCTATCATCTCAACCCCTAGTTATATCGCATATCGTTTTAAGACTGTAAAAAAAAAGAATATCTTTATAAGAGCCAATTTATCTTATTTATTTCAATCTTCCCTCTTAACGTCGAAATAAAACATTCTTGTCGATTTTATAAACTTTCCGAACAATATTCTTCTAAACACAATCCTTGACACAGTTCCTATAAACCATAAATAACAAACGAATAACATTCCAAACAATCTATACTGTCAAGTTATAATGTATTATTATGAGTATAACATATCCAAATATTAACTTCATCAAATGGTGAAATTTCCAGAAATATGGGTTTAGCTGAACTGACCTCAAACTTGCAGACCTACTGTGCGAGATATACAACTTCTATACCAAATGTTTGTTTCAGATCTCCACTGTTCAGAAACTAGGCAAAATCAGGAAGAACAACATATCCAAGTTATAGCCTAATCCAACGGTGGCCGAAGGAGAAAACAGACAACAAAGAAGACTGTCTAGAAGTGTATTTTCTCTAATTTTTTCCTCCCTCGATATCTCTCAAATGGGGACTGATATAGAAAATCCCTACGGTGACAATGTACACGACATGGAGGAGAACAACTTACCCGAATATCGTGCTGATCCAACGGTGGAAAGTGGAGTTATAGCTGTCGGTTGATTTACCATCAATATATCTTCTCTCCAGCCTCTCTCTAAACTCTCTCTTACTCTTGCTAGTTACTCCAAGAGAGAAAATAGAATGATATTTATAGTTCTAACATCTTGTTAATTGCACATTTATCCTCACCCCTTTTTATCATTTATACATAAACTCTCAACCTTCTGTTATTTGAATATTGACCTCTCTTGATCTTACGTATTCATTTTGTCCTCACAAATGTTTTTCTTTTCAATGATTTAGTACTATACTCACTTTTCATTTCATTAATTTCACTATTTTTATCTTGATTAGGTTTCTTTAATTTAATTTAATCCATTTTACTATTGGTTAAATTTCTCATCTTTTAAATACCCAGAAAAATTATAACCGAGGGTTTATAGAATAAGTATAATATAAACTCAATATGGACTTCAATGCTTATATCCTAAACAACTTGCTATTAACATGTATTATCATTTTTATCTTATTAATTCTTAATACCTTGCTTGTTAAATAGTTAATTTAGATTTGTGTTGTATAACACTTGGTACAACAAATGCTTGGCACTTTCATAGCCCAACCGTATGGTATAACCTACACGTATGCTGTGAAAGGAACTTGATTTGTTGTTAACATAAATTAGCATTATGAATTCCTGATAATATTTAAAAGTTTGGTGTTACTTAAGTAAGATAATTAATATGATCATGTTAACAATTTATAATGAGCTATTAATGACAAATCATCCGATTGGAACCTCCTTCGTGTGTGGTTTCTAGTTGAGTAATAAAAAGAGTTTATACTAGTTTGAAATACCATTAGTGGATCCTCTAACCTTGACATTTGTTTTTATCAGTGTTTAATCCTCACATTAATCTTACATCTCAAGGTCCTCTTTAACTTATTATTGTTGTTGTTGTTGTTGTTGTTGTTCTCATTATTATTATTATTATTATTATTATTTATAATTTATATAATTAACCTCCCTGTGGTTCGACCCCGGTCTTGCCAGGTTATTTATTACTTCGACACTCCTATACTTGGGAGAAGACATCAATCTTTTGGTCGTGTCACTTTTATTCTTTCTCCATTACACCATTTTGTTGTGGTGATCTAGGCAATGTTAGTGTCTCTTTATACCATGATCTTCACAAAATTCACCCCCTATTTGTCCTAAGTAATTTTAAAAAATAACCATTTTCTTTTTCAACTAATGCCTTAAACTTCTTAGAACAATTAAATACATTAGACTTTTCTTTTAAGAAGTATACGTTCTTCTACTATAATCATTAATAAAAAGTAGAAAATACAAATTTTTACCAAATGAGCATTGTTGAATAGGACCACATACGTTTGCATGCATCTCTTGTAGAGGTTAACTTGCTCTAGAAGTAGACTCCTTTGGAAAGCTCTTGCATAATTATTTTCCCACTAAACATCCTTTACACAACTGATTTGGATGTATAATAGATGATATACCCTTCAATATCTCTTTTTGTGCCATCATATTCAAGCTATCAAAGTTTACATGCCTAACTCTTATATGTCAAAGCCAAGTTTCATCTTTCGAACATGCCTTTAAGCATTTAGTCACATCTATCTCTATGTTTAGAATTTTTTTTTTGTTATTTGTTATTGTTACCTTTGCAATCATAGTTCCATGAGTATCAAGTAATGTCAAGGTACGATCTTTCATCTTAATCTCATAACCCTTCTCCAATAATTATATCAAACTTAATAGATTGCTTTTTATAGTTGGAATGTAATAAACATCACCAATAAATTGATGACTACCAATTTTTAATTTAATGAGAATTGTACCTTCTCATTTGATAGAAACCTTTGAATGATCTGCAAAGTTGACATTACCTTTAATTAATTCATCAAGCTCCATAAACTTGTCTTTATCTCCATACATTTGATTACTGGCACCATTGTTTAGATAACATATGTTCTTTTTGGCTTGTATTCGCTCATTATGGATTGGTAATAGGGTGGCTTTTTCCTCCTCTTTTACAACAAGATTGACATTTTCCTCAACCCTTTTGATTGGATTCTAACAATCCCTAACATAATGAATCATCTTCTCACAATTGTAACATTTAACTTTTGTTTTATCAAACCTGAATCTTTGATTGCCACTGTATTGATTAATTTCGCAAGTGCACGAATCGTAACAAGTAATAAAATGATGAGTAGAGTATCGTCCCACGAGGATTTGTAAAAATTACTACTAATTACCAAAATCTTTTAAATGATGATCTATTTAAGGAATCGAATGAGATAGTTTACGAAACAAAAATTAATGATTAAAAACAAACAATCAACTGATTAAATATTATTGAATTCAATTCTACTGATTCTAGGATTTCTGACTTACCGTAACTATTTCTATGTGAACTTTCTTAATTGAATTAATTATTCCTAGCGTTGATAATCAGGTTTTTCTAATTTAAACACTAATCTCTCTCGAGTATCAATGAATTATTTCAACAACCAAACTTCGTATACTATATGAAATTTCTGAACTCGTCAAAATTTATTAAGTACCGTAAAATCTTTAATGATTACAAAAGCTTCTACGATATCTCTATCCTATAGATTTCTTAAGGTATTTCAAACACTGTCCAAAACAATGATCTCTTCTCAGTCTCAAATTGAATCACAAATCATGCTAATGTTGGCCAAATATACACAAGCATTAAACATAGAATGAAATACTCAACAACTAATGTATTGATTCAATCAAAGAAAGTGTTCACATATTCTTAGTAAAGTTACATAAAAAATCCCAAAATAAAAGTCTACTCCATAGTTAAATTAAAGAGAAACAAACTTGATACGATGATCATCACTCAAAAGCAGAGAATGGCAGTAGAATAGATAGGTGTCCTCCAATCTTCTCTGATTTTCATCCCCATGTTTTTCTCTGTTTTAGTCTCCACTTTGTGCCTCCTCTTCTCTTTTTTTTTTTGGTGTATTGTAGTGTCTCTCTTTGTTTCGTTTGTTGCCCTAGCTGATCTCCGCTCTTTCTCTTATACTCTCGCCTTTTTACCTCCTGCTAAATGAAGAAAGATCTCTATTTCTGGAGAAATTGTAGAAAATCGAATCTTTTTTCCAACGAAGCCGATCTTGAAATTTTTGGACCTCTTAGACTTGAGATATGGGCCATAACTCGAGACAACATTTGGAGTGTAGGAAGTTCGGGTTTGATTCAATCTCTATTTTTCGACTCACTCTTTGGGCTTCGAAACAGCAAAACTGAGTTTTATGCCCTTCATATGTTTTGTAGATCTTCATCTCAGATATTTGAAAATGGTGATACACGCTTGAAACTGAGTTGTATAGCTTCCTTTGCAGGCCAAAATCAATCAATGTTTGGTTTTACTGTCGGATTCTGCCTACTCAGTAATCTAGAATTTGAAAACACATTAATTTCCCACAAGGTCAATAGTTCAAAAAGGGATTCAAAATTCTAATTAACTTGTGCAACACCTCCAAAATATTTCAAAATCAAGCATGAATAGTGGAAAATATACATGCTAAAATTTCCCTTATCACACTATCAGATGAACCAGTTGACTAGTTTGCTTCATTTGGTTGACCGATTGACCTGTTGAAGCTACCTTGGTCTCCTCTTTCAAATCTGCCTCTTCCTTTGCCTTGTCCACGTCCTATACTTCATTGGGTATATCCATAACCATCTTGCTTATCTCTTGAATAGTTTTTTTTTTGAAAAGAATGCTTGTGCTCCTATGTCTTCTTGAATGTCATTAACTCTTTCTTTATGGGCTTGTAGTTTTCCCATGAGTCCTTGAATTGTAAAAAAATCCATATTCTATAATGCCTCTATCACGACCACCATATAATGGAACTTCTTTTACAGTGAGCATAAAATCTTTTCTACCACACGTGTTTCCTCTATCTTCTCCCAATATCTCTTCATTTGATTGTATATGGCCAATACTCTAGCAAAATAATATGAAATACTCTTCGATTCAACCATATGTATCTTTTCAAAGTCACCTTGTAACTTTTATAGGCATACCTTTATGACATTGTCAGCTTTTTGGTTTGATTGTTGCAAAAATTTCCATGATTTCTTGGGCAGTGGTTGCATTAGCCACTATCTCAAAAGTGACATCATCCAAACATTGATGGATGATTGTGAGTGCTTGTTGATCATTCCTTTGTGCTTTTTGTACGACCTCCCTTTAGGCTGAAGTCAATGTTGTTTTATCTATAAGCCCCTCAAAGCCTTTTTCAATCGTTTCCCACATATCTTCAGAACCTAGCCAAGTTTTCACATGAGTATACCAAATTTCATAATTGTCCTTTGTCAAACGAGGACATTGAAGCGAGAAGTTTGTATTGGTCATGTCAAACAATCAAAACAAGCTCTGATACTATTAGTTGGAAGAAATTGGTGTGGTAGGAGTTTATGGACAACAAGATAAAAAAGATACCAAACTACGAACAAGAAGAAGATTTGAGAGGAAGGCAATTTTATTAAGTGTTGTCTTTTGTGTATTCCTCTTTACACATATTGAATTATGCTTCTAATTACAAGCTTATTTATAGGTCTCAAGCCCTAGACAAACAAGGAATTAAACTATTTCAAAGGAAATCCTAATCTGAAAGTAAACATATTCTGTTGACTTAACCAGCTGACCGATTCATTTAATTCAACTAGTCGACCGATTCCTCTATTTTTCAGAAAAATCAAAATCTAGTTTACTTTGAACAATTTATCCATTAATACCCTAATTAGGAAAACTAGTGTCGAAAATGGCAAGAGGAAAACTGTGCTTCTAGCTGCAATGCCAGTCATAATACCCCTTTAGTTGTCCATTTCCTGTAGTGCAAGGTTCTTAGCTACTGCTCTCTGGCCTATGCTACTTAATGCAGCGAGATCTGGCATGCTTTTGTTGACTTTAAATTGAGGGCACCAGATTAATTCAATTTAATTTGATTCTATATAGTCATTCAAGAAAATATTAAGGCCTTGAAACCTTTGAGTTTGACGAAACATAAGCCAAACTGAATAGAAGAATTCATAGAAGATACGACAGGCTGTATTAACATTATAGAGTAAATGCTAGAAAACTACACGTAGTACGTACCCTTAAATCTGTGTATTATATAATGAGTGTTATCCTCAGAAATAACTTCAAATTTAAGTGAACCTCTGTGGTACTTAGAAGCAGTGGGGCATAATGTTCCACATAAACGCATACTTGAGATCAATCAGACCTGTATTCTTGATTATTAGATTGAAGACAAAACCATGTGATGGTCTCATCAGCTAATCAATCTCTTGACTAGACTTCATGAAGGGCTCATCACAAACTGGCTTATTGCATTGGGAACCTCTAGCAATGTAGTATCCTTGCATCTATAAATACATGTATATTTAGGCTGACAAGCAACACAAGTCTTCACATTTCTGATAACTCTCTTGCTCAACTAGTCTTTTGAGCATTTGTTTTCTTGTTCATTCATATCAAATAATGGGTTTCCGTTTGTCAGCAATTGTGCGTGCTAAGCAAGTCCTTCAGCTTTCTCCATCCGCAACAAGCCAAGCAGCTTCTAATGTCCCAAAGGGCTGCCTAGCAGTTTATGTTGGAGAAATCCAAAAGAAGAGATTTGTCATTCCAATATCATACTTGAACCAGCCTAATTTTCAAGAGTTGCTAAGTCAAGCTGAAGAAGAATTCGGATATGTTCATCCTATGGGTGGTCTAACAATTCCTTGCAGAGAAGACATTTTCCTTGCTGTCATTTCTTGCTTAAGTCAGTCGTGAAAGCAGTCAATGGCAAAGATCAAATTTAACGCTTTTTTTTATCGTGTGAGAACACTGTTGAATTAGACATTTATGAGCATCATGTACAGACTACTGGTACTGTGCATACCTTTTTTCTCCCTCAGGGAATTGAATATGTTTCACAGTTTTTGAAAACTGTGTTATTGCAGTTTTGTCAAACCCGTTTTCCAATTTGGAAAGGGAATTGACAAGC
>Ga0325403_1006155_pt1 | contig 11387 bp, 7 predicted proteins | sample PopdelMetagenome_19_FD_205665 | JGI IMG/M metagenome (GOLD analysis project Ga0325403, IMG submission 205665) | Populus deltoides microbial communities from Bellville, Georgia, United States - Xylem-PdKOR-R4 | ecosystem: Host-associated > Plants > Phyllosphere > Stem > Wood/Secondary xylem...
CATTGTGTTTGGCCTTCAATCAGGTAAGCAAAAGTTTCCTGGTTTTGGTTTGACCCATAATTGGGTAAAGCGAAGTATCTTTTGGGAGCTTCCTTATTGGAAGACCAATCTGCTCCGCCATAACCTTGATGTCTTGCACATCGAAAAGAACATGTTTGAGAACATTTTCAACACCGTCATGGATGTGAAGGGGAAGACAAAGGACAACATCAAGGCTAGATTGGATATAGCTTTATACTGTAATCGTAAAAATATGGAGTTGGTTTATGATGAGTCACGGGTCGCAAAACCAAGAGCAAGCTTCGTGTCAGAGAAAAATGCACAATTGCTAGTCTACAAATGGCTTAAAAGTCTGCGTTTTCTGGATGGACATGCATTAAACATATCAAGGCTGGTTAATATAGAGGACTGCAGATTGTATGGAATTAAGAGTCATGACTGCCACTTGTTTATGCAAACACTCATCCCATTAGCTTTTGGTGATTTTTTGCCAAAGGGATTATGGGATGCACTCATGGTGATCAGTCATTTCTTCAGAGATATATGCTCCAGCAAGTTGAATGTTGATCACATTGAGAGGCTTCAAACGAATATCATCGAGACACTATGCAAACTTGAGATGATATTCCCTCCATCATTTTTTTACTCAATGGAGCATCTCCCTATACATCTACCGTTCGAGGTAAAAGCTAGAGGACCGGTCCAATATAGATGGATGTACCCATTCGAATGGTTAGATATTACAGTTGCAATGTAATTCACATATAAAAGTATTTTATATGTTTTTCTTAATTGAAAATACTTGATTAATATTTCAATGCAGGTACTTGTTTAATCTCAAGAAAAAGGTTGAGAACAAGGCGCATGTTGAGGCTTCGATATGTGAGGCCTATATTGTTGAGGAGATCTCAACATTTATCTCGTACTATTTCGAACGTCATCTAAGAATGAGAATCAACCACGTTCCACGGCATGATGAGAGCGGTGAAGTGCCTTCCAGTGGGAACTTATCAATATTCTCCAATACTGGACGACCCACACCTAAAAATGTCGTAAGAGGAAGATATTTGTCGGAAATAGAGTTCAAACAAGCACACAACTATGTTCTATTTAACTGTGATGAGCTGAGACCTTTTATTCAGTAAGTTTATACTAATTAAACTTGGTTAGTAATATACTGTTAATTATATATTGTAATATCATACACTCATCATCACTTGTAGGCAACATCGACAATATTTGATCTCCAATAACTCACAGCTGACCGAATCCAAGATTTTTCAATTACAAGATGAACAGTTTGCCACGTGGTTCAGAACACATGTAAGCATTATCACAAACTCATTCTAGCTTGCAAAATTACTGTATGTATGCATGTCATTACGAGATTCTCATTCATTTACTATTTATTGATGTACATTACATACAATGTTTATCAAATGGGAAGGAGTGTGCCTAAGTCATTGTCTTCACTAAGCCTGGGGCCTGAAAGAAAATGTAAGTGCTACAACGGGTATTTTGTCAATGGATATGTTTTCCATATTGAAGAATACAGGCAAGGAAAAAAGACATACAACAGCGGTGTTTGTGTTAAGGGATCCACTATTAGTGAGTTAGAAGTTGACTACTATGGTAGATTAGAAGAGGTCATCGAACTGCAATATGATAACGAACAAAACAGTGTGTTTTTATTCAAATGCTACTGGTATGACACGATTGACAGAGGAATCAGAGTTGATCCGCACTATGGTTTGGTCGAAATCAACTCAAAAGCTAGACTCCGCAACATAAACGATGTCTTTGTTTTCGCAAAGCAATGTCAACAAGTTTATTACACATACTCCCCTTCATTTAGAAAAGATCGATTAAGAGTTGATTGGTTGTCCGTTTTAAAAATGAAACCCCGGGGTCATGTCGAGGTTGTTCAGGATGAGAACGAAGACACAAGTGTGCGAGATGAAGTCTTTCAAGTTAGTGAGCTGGTTGAACCATATCGAGTTGCTCCTTCGATTGAACTGGAAGAAAATTTAAATTTTCATGTTTTCGATGATAGTCTTGTTGATGTTAACGCAGAGGAGTTAAATGTTGTTTTGAGCTCTAGCAGACAAGCAAATGTGGATGAAGAAGACGATATCCATATTGAAGATTGCGATAAAGGTGATGACAATTCAAATGATGAAGAAGAAGAAAATTCTGATTAACAATCAAATTTAAGCCCTGTGTAAAACTCTTTCTTTCATGTAATTTAGATTATGGATGATATATTTTGTAACATGAAATATTTATTATTTGAAATAATTACTTGAAATGCCACAATCACGAAATAATTACTTTAAATAATTATAGATCATGGATGATATATTTTGCAACACGAAAATAAATACTTGAAATGCCACAATCACCGACGTCCGTACCGACGGATATATGTCTGTCGGCATTTCACAGAGAGTTTGAAAATAATTACTTGAAATACCACAATCACCGACGTCTATACTGACGGACTAAGTCCGTTGGCATTTCACAGAGAGTTCGAAAATAATTACTTGAAATGCTACAATCACCGACGAAAATACCGACAGATATAAGTACGTCGGCAAGTTGTCGGCGGGTGAATTTTACCGACAGACCGCGTGAATTCCAAAGTGTTGTGCATTAAATGCATCTCTGACCGCGTCAGCTTGCCGACGGAATTACCGACGGACCACGAAAAATATGGAGGGTCATTAAAAATTTTGGTGCGAAATTCAAAATTTACCGACGGATTTTGGACACTTCACCGACAGAATAAATTAAAATAATTATTAATTTTATATCTGTCGGTGAATCCTTCGGTAAAACTGCCATATAAGTCCCCCCATCTGCCGTTTCAGTTTATTTTTTCTTCTCCTCAGTTTTTTCATCGATTTTCTCCTCAGTTTTTCACCGATTCTTTTCCTCTCCGTTCTTCAAAGGTTTCACTAGCAATCTCTAGCAATTTTTCTCGTGAATCTCCATCAGTTTAAAAGGTATGTATGTTTTTTGCTTTGAGGGTTTTTTTTTGCTATTTGTTTTTGGTATGTTTTTTGTTTTGCTAATTATTTTTTGCATAATTCATTGCTAAAGTCTATAATTTTTTTTTGAATTTATTGAATATTTTTTATTGTTGTATTGGCATAATTATTATTAGTTAATTTGTTGAATATTTATTGTTAATGTTGAATTTACCATAGAATTAGTAATTGAATATGTTTGAATAATTATTAATTTTACTCTATTATTGCATGATTTGTGTTTAATTTTTTTCAATTAATTTTAATTGTTAGTCTACAGTTTTTTTATTTATTGAATATATTTTATTGTTGTATTGGCATAATTATTAAATAATTTGTTGAATTGTAATTCTTAATGTTGAATTTACCTTAGGATTAGTAATTGAATATGTTGGAATAATTAGAATAGATTGGGTCAATTGGTTGTGGCTTTTGTTAATATGTGCAGGTTTGTGGATTTGGGTAGTATCCGGTATAGGGGAGTAGTATCCGGTATAAGGGAGGTGCTGTCGAATTTTTTTTTAACATTTGAATTTAATTATATAATTATTTATATAAAATTATAGAGATACGTAGAATGAAAACCAGAGCTGGTCACTCACGTACGGTCGCAGCTAGTTCGTCTTGCAGCGATGATGATATTTCCTTAGGTGCCTCTCAAGAAGAGGCACCTACACCACCTGCGCCGTCAACCGATGCTGCCTCTTCCAGCGGTACTTCACAGCGCAGAGGTGGCGTGCCTTCTCAGCGGAATCAATTTACCCGTAAGTACGAGGCACAGTGGAAGGACGACCTTTCAATGTAAGTTTGTTAATGTTTAATTTTTTTTTAAAAAAAATTACAACATAATTTATGAAGTAATCACTATTTAATTTATTTTATTTATTTTCAGGTTCACAAACATTGAGGCCGCCCGAGTAATATCATCGGCGTTTAAATCGTCGATGGAGATTCCATTATTTCAATGGAGTCAGATATCCAAGCATCCTGAATGGATGCCTCAAATCAATGCATGGTTTGACAGATTTCAGGTTGGTGTTAATTTATAATTTTTAGCTTATTTCTAATAAATTATTAATATAATTGTAAATAAATTATTGTTTTTATTTAAACTTGTTTATTTATACACAACACAAATTCTGCTGGGACAGTGAGCATAACACTGTTGTGAGGAGGGTGTGGGAAAATCATGCGGCAACTAGGTAAGATCGAAAAAAAATACAACATTTTTTTAGACTAAAATTTATGTTTCGAAATGTAATTTTTAGTTGCGTGAAGTAGGTTGCGTGATTTTTGGTATGAAGCACAGAAAAGGATAAAAAAAACCGCGAGGGATAGGGGTTTCCAAGGCTGGAATGATGTTGCGATTTGGAGGGATTTCAAACCGATATACATCCCAGAAGATATATGGCCGCACTATCTTGAGCACGTGACGTCTGAGCTGTTCACACGACGCTCACAATTCGGTGTTGGCAACTAGAATTGGCCAATTCATGGCTCGGTGAAACGGATGGTAAGATTAATTTAAATGAAATATATCGTTAAATTAAGTTTTTGTTAATATATCTTTTTTTCATTATAGGCTGCGTCTCTTAGTCGTGAGCCGAGCCCGATGGAGCTGTTTGTGGACACGCACGTGCGGAGTCAAGACCGCCAAAAGGGTGCGCAACAGTTCGTTGATAACCGTGCTCAACATTTCGTGGTATGTTTGTTCGACCATTTTATTTTGTAAGTTATTATGTAAGTTATTATGTTTATTGAATTGAATATGATGATTACTTTTTTTTTATTTTCAGGAGACCTATAATAATCGGTTAAGGGAGAGATACGGTGACGATATTTTGACCAATCCAGAATTCGATCCGGATTTGTGGATGGAGGTTGGCTCGTTAGGTGGACCCGATAAAAATCGGATTTACGGGCTCTCCAACATTAAAGCCGACAACTTGCGGTCGACCCGTAGTGTTTCAACTGTTGGGAGCTCCCAATCAATATCGAGCTCCCAATCTAAGGAGTTCGTGGCCTTGCAGCAACACACGGCTCAGATCACCGACAAATACGACCACCTATCAGCGGAGTACGCACAACTCAAAGCATCTCATGCACAACAAAGAGCGGAGTCTGAGCAAATCAAAGCGTCTCAAGCACACAAAAAGCGGAGTATGAACAACAAAAAGCGGCTTATAAACAACAAAAAGTAGCTTATGAACAGCTTCGCGAAATGGTTATGAACATGGCAAATAGTGGAACATGTGCGCCTAATCTTTTTTGGCCATATAACCACCAGCCTCCTCCTCCAGGATCTCCTCCTCCTTCTCCAGCTCCACCTTTATATTAATTTGTAATAAACATTATTTATCTTTAAAACTTCATTTCATATTTTTTTTGAAACATATTCAGTTTGTAATGAATATTATTTAACTTTTTTTATGTTTAATATAAATTTTATTTGCATAATTGATTTGTATTACAATTAATTTATATAGTTTTATATTATATATCCTAAATAATTTTTTAAAAACAAATTTAGAAAAAAACTATTACCAAGGATTTTATCGATGGATTCATTCGGTCGGTATTTTAAACACTCACCGACAAACTTACCAACGGAATTAATCCGTCGGCATTTAACAGTAGCTGCCACACTTACCGATGAATTTACAGATGAATATATTCGGTTGGTATTTCATACACTCAACGACAGCTTTACCGACGGTTATTAGCCCTCGGTAAATCATGATACCATCGACGGTGTCGCACGTGCGCGACGTCGCGGCGATCGTCCACCCTCGAATGTATGGGGGGAGGGATATATATATGGTAAATGTGGGGAGACAAGGAATTCTTTGTCTCTTAGCAGTGAAAAAAGGTGTGGGAGTCGCCACCTAGTATTTTGGTCACTAGGAACCCTAACTGGTCTCAGAGATCGGGCACGGGGACTGGTTGCGTAAAGGGAAGGTATCAGCACCCCAAATACGCCCTACCTAAGGTAAGCTGCATTGTTTATTTGTCTGATAAAATTCAAGGTCTCGTTGTGTTTCCTAGTTGTTGGTCCGTCTATGGTTCAAGAAAAGTCCTTCTCAATAAGGAGGTCCTTATCTTATCGGGTAAAACCTAACCGTTCTAATGTCTATGTAAAAAAGCTATATTTTTAATATCAGGAATACATTTTATGTTTAAATTTGTAATCCCATATACGAAAAGAGGACAAAAAGATTTTTTTAGAATTTTTGAAATATTGGCCTAGTTCTCATGGCTTGAATAAACCGGTTATTAAAGCCAAAATGCATGCTAAAGCCAAAATGCATGCTAATACATATATTGTTTTTTGAAATTTCTTTTGTTGTGTGAAAATATGATGTTATAATATTTATATATATATGTGTTAGAGAGACTAGGCCGTATGCATGAAAACAAAACATTTTTAAAATATTTTATTTATTTTTTATGTCTTGACGAAAACCGAGTATTTGTATCTTTACAGTATAAAAATACAAACCGATATTGATCAAAATACAGTAATAAACTTGCAGAAAATCACATATTTTTTGGAATAATTTTCGAAGAAATTAATTAATTTTTCTATGTATATATCTAGATATAAATAATACAAAACACAATACAATATACATAGTATATAATATATAATTGGGCTGGCTGGGCCGGCCCAACGAACTGGGTCGGACTCAGCCCCAAAATGTGTTGGGCCGACCTCGGGCCAAGAGGTATTGGGTCGATCTCAGCCCAAACAAAATCTATTTTATCATGGGCCGGATCCAGCCCAGCCAGCAGGGCTGGGCTAGGATCAGTCCGGCCCACAGAAGGAAACCCATATTGCTGGGCCAGAACCAATCTGGCCCAGCCTAATTAAAAACCAACGGGGGGAATTATTTCCCCCCCCCTTCCTGCATGCAGAACGCTGTTCGTTCTGCATGCAGGAGAAGAACCAAACCGATGCACAAAGAGGAGGGAGAAGAGCACCTGGCGTGGAGGAGGCGGTGCCGCGGTGGAGGCTGGTGGCTTCACTGGCGTGCACTGGTCCCGGCTGGAAGAAGAAGGAGCCGATTCCTGCAGAGGAGAAGGAAAGCTCTCGGCTGGAGCTGTTGGTGTGACTGAGGAAGGAGCTGCTACTCCGGTTGCTGCTGGGCGTCGCTGGAGGAAGGAGGACTGCTGTTGGCCGGTGCAGAAGCTGGAAGGAGGAGGCTTGCTCCTGTGGAGGCTGTCGCTGCTGAGGAGGCCGCGGGAGGCGTTGCTGGGGCTGTTGAAGCTGCGGTGAAGATCTGTTGCTGGCGTTGTGTTGATGGGAGGGAGAGGGGGCAGTGTTTCTTTGGGACTGCTGGAAGAGAATGAGAGGAAAGGGAGGGGGCTGCCCCGGTTTGGCTTTGCAAGAGAGGGAGTTGTCCCTTGTTGCTGGCTGCTGAAGGGAAGAAGAAAATCAAAAGCCCAGGGGGAGGGGGTTGGAGCTGGCGGCCGGCATTGGAAGTAAAGGAAGAAATCTGCAGAAATTGGGCGAAAATGCTGGTTTTTTTTGGCTGACTTTGGACCCGAATCACCCTCCTCCCAGGTCTTCAACAGAGATTCTATTTATAGGCAGAGTAAGAGGGCTATATTGTCTACGTTGTGGAAAAATTACAGCCCTTGATTCAGTTGGGAAGCATCTCAACCGTTGGCTCAAAGTGTGTTCCTCGAGCTGCCAAATTTGGCAGCTCCAGGCTGTGAACTGCCCGAGGTGGCCACTTCGGGCCAATGAACGGACCCGTTTATAACCTTTTCGACCCGATCAGACCATTCTCCGGGATAAAGGGGTTTCATGTGGATATGTTGGTGCATGCTTTGTCGGATTTGGGGGCCAAACGAGGCAGAAAACACACCTGGAAGTCGGCCACTCGGGCAGCTCGGTGGGGAAGAAAATGAACAGTTCCTGCCCCTAAAAAAAATGCAAAACGGCGCCGTTTTGCTAAAAATAGGGATTTCTTTGCCAATTTTCAATCTAGTCCTCCGACTTTCATTTTCGTTCAATATTATTCCCTAATTGACCCTAAAACTTCTGATGTATGCAATTAGGCCCTTGATTTAACCAAATCAACTCTCAAAAATTATAATTTGACCCCAGAACTTTAATTTCTTCCAATTAAAGCCTAAATTGACTTAAAAATCAATTTTTCTTGCAATCAAATCCTCTATAAATTCAATTAAACCTTCAATAAAATCCAATTGAGTCCATAAACATCCGATTTTGGCATTTTCTCTTCAAAATTAATTTTTCAAATTTCCCTTCTCAACAGGGCTCTCCTCCTTCAAGAATATACTGTCAAAAATTCAATCTTTGTATTTTTAACCTCATTAACCCATCTTCCAACCATTTTATGAGCGCTTCTGCCTCCTGTTATTTTTCTAACCTCCTTTGGCTATATATTTTTATATATATATTTTGTGGGGACCCAAAAATGGGTTACAACAGACGGACTAAAAATCCTTCGGTATATTTCAAGCGGAAATTTTTTTTTTAGCGCGCAAATTCCGTATGTAAAACCATCGGCAAATGGTTTTTTTGTTTTGCCGACCGATATAGTGATGGAATGGGGAATCACCGAAGAAAGGAAAGCCGACGGACGTAATCCGTCGGTGATGACGTCAGTAAAAAAATCACCGACAAACTTCTAATCACACATCGATGGAATTTTTCCGTCGGTAAAACTGTGAAATCTTGTAGTGAGCTTTGGCTGAATTTATATGTGTAAGGGAATACAGCAAAAATCCATTTAGGTTTTTCTTCACAATGCATTCATCAATAATTATCTTATCTATATCCTAGCATAACAATGTCAAGAACAACAATTCAATTCCTTTTTATTCTTCTTGACCAACTATAGGCTTCCTTTCAAATTTTTGTAGAAAGTGCGTACCCTTTCAGAAATACAAAAATCTCATTTATTAGTGTAGTCGACAATTAATCAACTAAGAAAAAAAAAAAAAAACCTTCCAATCTTTATCTATGGAACAAAATAACAGTGACCCCATTTTACTGGCTTAACTTATTGATGAGGAGTCTTTATGTAACCCACATGAGTAGAATTTGTAAGCAACTTGATTGGTCAAGGTTTACCACCAGTGAAGAGAGTGAAGGTGACTTCCCAGGCCCCTATGTCAACTTTATCATTGTAAGTGTAGACCTTCACATTTCCATCCACTCCAAGTCGAAGGAATGACAATGTGCTATTGTATTTGGGTGTAGCGAGTATGGCATTCCCTCCAGTAGAGAACTCCAAAGCCAAATCATAGGAAAATCCCTCCTCTGTCACGGGTTCGCTTTGGAATGGCACGTATTGTAAATGACCATTCTTAACACTAAACCTGTCAGTTGTGTAGTAGAGCTTGGATTTTGGGGAGCTTGGGCTCTTGTAATATATGGCCAATCTCTTGGGCTCCATTACCAGGCTATACGCTCCATTGGAGTTTTGTTTCTCAGAGCGTCGACTCACAAGCCTAGCTGCACCTCCAGCGCGCAGAGACTGACCCACCAACAAGGTATCAGTGGGATAGTCAAAACTTTGCCAAATAAAGTAGCCCTTTACGTCTTGAAGAACCATGTTACCATTGGGTTGCACTTGGAAGTGAACCACTCCTTTATTAGCAGTGTTGGTTTGCCAAGCAATCCTGCCATCAGCATCCGCCAACACAAGGTTTCCATCCTCTCCAAAGGTGAGGGTGGCATTTTCTCCAACAGGGTTTCCTCTGTTGGCTTCCCATACCCACCGCATTGTTGATGTAGACCTGACAGTACCCATGCGCAGAGCAAGGGTGAATGCATTAGGGGTGGTGTTATAAAAGCAAAGCTGGAAAGGAGAATTGAAAGGGTCTAGGACTCGATAATTTGCACCATACTCTACAATATAATCCCCGAATTCTCCTTCATTCACATATTTAAATGTGGAAGATAGAGGGACAGTCACTGCTGTAGCCTGTGCAATTAAGGAAATGATTGAGAGAAATGCCAAAAGAGAGACTCTAAGCTGGGAAGGCATTGTTTTTTAAGTTTGAAAGTTCTACATGTTTATATTATATATATTATGTTTAATTTTTATAAAATAAATATAAAAAATAAAATTTGAATTTATGACCACATGATGATTAAAACTTTTATATCATATTAAAAAAATTAATTCAACTCAAAATTTTAAATTATTAAACAAGGTGTCAAAATAATCTCATAATAATCACAATGCGCATGATCGCAGAAATGATTTTCACACATTCAGGCAGGAAGATGATGCGGAACTTCCAGATAATTATTGATGTTGCTTTTCTTCTCTCATGGCTTTAATTGCAACTGAAAACCCAAAAATTGGAGCTGAATCGTCCATAGATCTCAAAAATAATTGAAGGAATCGCAATAAAGGAAAACCATCAAGTACTTCTAGCAGCCATGGCCTTGGCGTTTGTGGCAGAGACATGCGTCCACTGCTATAACTTTTATTTTTATCTTTAGTTTCGGGCATCCAATATGGATGTCTAGTAGTTGTCTCGGTCAGATTAATATTTTTTTAAAATATAAAACAGAATATTGAAAGCACAAAAAAGTGTTCTGATAATATTATTAAACTTGATTAAGTAAATTAAATTTAAAATTTCTTGTCAAAGCTATTTGTTTAACTTAAGTTTTCAATTCTAATAGGTTCTGAATTGAACTACACTTTTTGTTCATTTTTGAAAAAATATGTGATTATTTTTTTTAAATAAAATTTAATTTATTTGTTGTCATTAAAAAAAGGATCTAAAAAAATCAGCACTAGTTAACTTGAGTTAGCATGAAAAACTTGTAACCTGGGTAATTAGGGTAGAGCCAGTTCAAGATATTCCGCCTAACTCACGACCCAGATCATGAAATTAAAATAACTTAATAGAAAAAAAAATAGAAAGCCCATTTAAAAAAAAAATTGTCAACCTATGTTAAGTTTACAAGCATTTAACCCGGGTCATTACACTCGAAGCACCATATTTGAAAAAATTATAAATTTGGTTTGAATAATGAAATTGAAAACTATAAAACTTACAATAACAAATAGGAGAGAGAAAAGAAGAAATAAAAAGAAAAGCACCATAAATTTAGATTGAATGATGAAATTGAAAACTAATAAAATTTTTACAAAAAAACCAAGGAAATAAATTAGAAATAAAAAAAATAAGGATTGAAGTTGAAATACCCACAATAGCAAGGGCCAAGCTGTAATTTTTGAGGGAAGAGAGAGAAAAGAAAAACTAAAAAAGAAAACACCACCGATAACAAACCGTCTAACCATTGTTTACACGCATCACCATAAAAGAGAGAGGACACAACAACCCTACAAACATCAAATC
>Ga0325403_1006159_pt1 | contig 11386 bp, 8 predicted proteins | sample PopdelMetagenome_19_FD_205665 | JGI IMG/M metagenome (GOLD analysis project Ga0325403, IMG submission 205665) | Populus deltoides microbial communities from Bellville, Georgia, United States - Xylem-PdKOR-R4 | ecosystem: Host-associated > Plants > Phyllosphere > Stem > Wood/Secondary xylem...
TAGAAATTTTTTACCTAAATTGTGTAAGGATTGTTTCAGGTGTCAATAAGTAGAAATATTCGACAGTGATCTTGACTACTCGAGTTAAAACAAAATTTCACCAAGAATTCTTACACGCTAATCAATAAAAAGTGATGGATGCCCTTTTCTTTTTATGTGTGAAGAATTCTTTTTCTCACCAAAATTATAGCTACTTCTGCTTATTAGCATGATTTGTTTTTTTTTAAAAAAACTTGTAAGATAACACAATTTAAAAAAAGAGAGTAAAATAACATAATTTATACATGTCGCAACTGAGAAACACAAAATTCGAGCTTATCACTATTAAAAAATATGACATATCAAAAAAGTTTAAAATGAGCTAACACATATTACAACGAAAAGAAGAGAGAGAATTAAAAAATATATATATAAAAAGCACACTGATAATTTGATTATGATACTACTGGTATTATTAAAAACCTTTAATAAGACTAATCTAATAACACCAAAGAAGGTCGCCAATGACAATCCGAATGTGTCATAATTGCCCTTTAAAAGTTGCGAGTGTCTTACTTGCCTTTGACGATAAGTGTGGACCATTATATTCATTGTTGATGACTTTCATTGGTGTTGTTAAATTCATTTCTTTGAGATGTTTTAAATGGTATTGGTGGTGTTATAATTGGAGTTTCGATGTGTCTCTAGTTTTTTTTTCTCGTTCCTCTCTCATCATTGTATTTTGTGAAGAGAAATGGGAGATAAAAAGAAAAAAAAAACCAGAAAAAAACTCTAGAGTTATATCAAAACTCTAATTATGACACCACTAGTACGATTAAAAAGATTTTGACAAGATAAATCCAATGTTATAAAAAAAAGATCATCAATGGAGAATGAAGTGAGACACACTTGCTACCAAATGCTAGTGAGCGACCTGTTATTTTTGGATGACAAATATGGTACACTTGGGTCATCATTGGTGACTTTTCTTAATGTTGTTAGATTCGTTTCATGAAGATCTTTCTAATGGTATTAATGATGTCATAATAGGAGCTTCATTGTGCCCTTCAAAGTCTTTTTTTAATTTTTTTTTCTCTTATATTTTTTATTGTAATTTATGCAACTCATTTCACAATTTCTTTCGAATATCATGTTTCTAAATAACATTAAACTTGAATTTCATGTTTTCCAATCACGATATATTATTTTTATATTTTTTTTAAACCGTGTTATTTTACTATATATTTTTTTAAAATATTCTAATTTCTTGTAAGAAAAGAAAAAATATTTCATCTCTTTTTTCTCTACTGCATATGCAAACCAAGGAAAAAGAGCGTATTCTTGGGAAAGTAAGATAGAACGGAATCATTCCCTTATTACCCATAATTGGGTCAAGTCCAATCATAGATGTCTATTTCTTTCCTTGTTTTTTTTTTTTTTTTTTGCTTGCTATCCCAGCCAAAGAGTCCAAAATAAGCAAAGTTAAGTATTGGGAGCAACAAAGATCAAATGGGCCAAGGTGAGGATAACCACACCAGAATGGCCCATGCTATCTATGATCATTACTACTATTTATCCGATCACCCTTTCCCAGGGGAATGAGAAAAGGCTGCTCGTCAATGCTTTTAGTTTTGAGGCCACATGACATGACTCCTGGAAGGACAGCTTTGAGGACACCATGGCTTCTATGAGAATCAGTATTTGGCTTGATATCCATCCATCCTTGACATCATGGCCTGCATCAGCATGGCTTCACCATTCGTTAATAATTTGTTCCCACATCAGGAACCCTTCCATTCAAGACACGTGAGACTTCGTTTATAAATGTGGTGGGAAGCTACTGACAAGTTCAGTTTCATGTCGCAATAATTCTTAATGAACATCAATAATAACTTTTCTTTGATAATATTTGGAATGCCCATTTCGCTGTTATGACTTAGCATCAAAGAAGCGTATTTTTCTTGGTTCACACTCATGTATTTGGCCCCTTTTGACCATCTTTCTGTAGAAGTTAGGCATCGATATCCTGTCCGAACCTCAATCAGCAACAGGTTCAAACAAATTATTGTATGGTGATTGCCTAATTGCATCGAACAGCTTCCTGACTATCCTATCATTTGATGGGCAATGTTTTGGTCACTTAAAAGAGTGTTCTTGTACTCTTGTTGGATTGCAATTCCATGTCCATATTTCCACTGACGATTGCAACCTTGAGAGACATGTGAAATGAAGGTAGAGAAACAATGCAACTTGTAAAACATATATAGGTTTTGCTCATATATAGCAAGAGATATTGACATAAAGCCTCAGACCTTTTCATATAGTACAAACACTGTCCATGGTAGACTTTGAGCCCTAATTTGTGCTCGTATTAATTGTCATGGTGTGTAGTCAAATCCTGTTTTGGTTTCATATAACTGGAAGTATGCAGGACAGGTTCAAAGATTTATCTTTAATTTGTGCATATAATTTCTATCATGGAGCCCACTGCCCAGGCAATTACACATGATATGGAAGACCCTATTTTCATTTTACTTGCACCAATTAGTCAGATTAAATTCATAATTGAAGCCAGTTCTTCAGTGTACCCTACCATTCAACTTTCACAACTTCTTTAATAAAGTGTGAATAGATTGCTCATGAATTCTCAGGATGATAAACATTCACCACATATGATCACTATGGCTAGAGGCAATTAATTTTTTTTTTTTCACGTATAAGCTAACCCTTAGAAATATCACTTCTAGTGATTTGTGTTAGCTAGGTTAAAATTGATCATATTTTCAGGTAATGCTCTAAATATTTCAATTATGGATCATCTATTTAAAATGGATTTAATCATGACATATCAATCTTGGCTAAAAAATATATTTTATATTAAAAAGAAATTAAAACTACATATTCTATGGCCACAAAAAAAGAAATTGTATTTGTATTTGGTAAATCCCTGTCATTTTATTGCCATAAAAAAAAATTAAAACATTACCATCACGATTGATTATATCAGTTTTATATACTTTTATATCTTGTTTGGAACCAAATTTCTTATTAAATAAAATAAATTGATAAGCCGAATTAAAATAATTATGAATTTTGAAGTTCATTATACATTAAACTAATTGAATCGAATTAGTCTATTTTTCTTAAAATAAGCTTAACTCCTTTACTATTTAGAAGGTACAGAAGTAAAACAGTGATTTGAATTAAAAAATTAAAATTAAATTAATCCTGAGAGATGGAACAATAAAATCCTCCAACAAATCAAACTCCTTTTAATCTTTATTTATTTTTTAAATAATATCTTTACAAATAACAGGGTATTTAATGCTAGGTATTTTTTTTTAATAAAACTTGAAGATGAGAGCGCTCTCCTCCTCCTCCTCTTTAATTACACAGTGAAAATGTTCTCGGGTTAGTTACATATCAACAAAGACTAAATTCTTTTCCAACAATTTTAAAAATGTATTTTTCAAGTCTTACCAACCTTTTTTTATATAAATTCTAATTAGTATTTGCAATGGATATTAAAGGAGAATATTGATCTCTAGCTAGGTGAAATTATAACTAAGCTTATAAGGACCAAAGAGCTCCTAAAACTAGTAATTTTTTTCAAAATGAATTCTTGTTATTCAAACAGCCTGTTAGCTGTCATGGAAATGTAGTCCAGTGATAGCCAATAGAAAAATCAAGGGGAAATAAGACTTTGGGAGTTTGGGTGCGAAGGAGCCTAATCCAGTATGAAACCACCAACCGAGTGGTATAAATATAATAAGGTTGAAAAGCCAGTACTAGAATTTGTCAATGAAGCTTATTTTTCCTTGTTTAATTTTCTAAATTTGAATTTTAGAATCAATAATTTTGTGGAATGCAACAATTTAATACGGGAATACATTCTTCAAATCATATAAAAGAAATACAAAAAAAAAAGACTCATAATAGTTTTACCGACAAAGAATATATATATAAAATTAAAGAAAGGGGTTATGATGATTCTATTAATTGTCTACAGCTTGACCTTTAATGGAATCCAATCCATTAAAGGATCGAAATACACAAATCCCAATTCCTATTTAACATGGAGTCGTCGATACGTTTGGGATTTTGATGAAGGAATATGCAATTTGCCTTGCTTTACCTACCGAAAGGATTTCATTTAGAAATGCTTTTGACTCCTTCAACATTGGCTTTAGCTTTCGGTTAAACCAGTTGATCTTTCTCAATAGAACACGCGATTCCTTGCCACCATATTATTCAAAGGAAAACGCTCCCTTTCTTTCTTTCTTCTTCTTTGTTTTTTCTTCAAATATAAATGTTTAATTTCCAGTGTCCCTTAGTCAACCTCTGCAAACAAAGTTAGCGAGATCATGCATATATATATTGACGTATACATGTTATAATGTGAAAAATGCAAACAGCCAGAATATAGCGTTATGAATCTTTGAATAATCTTCGTGTATCTATCTATATATATTTATATATATAGTTATTTTTCTTGGTTCATTGAATTCTTTATATCACCAACCTGTACTTGCCAAGCATTTTAGTCCTTGTTAGAATTAATGGGATACGGCTTCTGATTGTGACATCGTGACCAAATTAGTTTTGATTCATGTTATTGACTGAAAATTAACTGTTGAATTGCTAATTATTTATTGATCTTAATTATGTTACAATTATATAAGATTTTGTATGTGTGTGTTGGCAAAATGTCCTGTGGAGAGTCAATAAGATCACATAAATGATGGCAAAAAAAAAAAAAAGGGACTCAGAAGTCATTTATTAATCAAAGGAAGAAAAAATTATTAGTAGAACAATCCACACCTACTCAAAATCTAGTAGAAGATATTCTTTGCAATTTTTTATTGATTTTAATTTTGTTGCCAGCGAGTGCGGAATATGAATCATTGTTTAAAGAAATTTTATTTTACTTGGGAGTAATTAATAATTATTAATTAGAATTCACTTTTAAGAAAGAAATTGATATACAGAAAAGAAATAAGTTTTAGGTGAAGATATTCCATCATTTTTTTTATATATTTTTTATGAGTCATGAATTTCTTTTTTCCTTCTCTTAAATGTAGCTTAGAAAATCTTGCGATTTCTAGTTAAAAACAAGATCCATGAGTTTGGCCTGTGACCCACAAAAAAGGAAAAGGAAGATGAGAATTAAACAAGAGGCCTAACTAATGAACGAACCACCCTTGTGATCTTTTATTTTAATTCACAATGTGGATTTCCGCTACCACCACCATTCCTCTTGGCTAAAGCAATAAGGTTTTGTGATCTTTTTAACCATTTGCATATCTGGATCGTGAGCACTAATTAGCACTGATGTGCACTCTAATTTCAGAGTTGCATGCATGGAATGGATACCGAGTAGAGACCTGAAATATATATATGTGTGTGTGTATATATATATATATATATATATATATATATATATATATATCAGTGGGCAACACATTCAATACGTGAATGGTGGTGGAATTTATGAGGTCAATATGCCATTCATCATAGCGTGTTAGAAGTCCACAATCAAAACAGTTATTTATTTGCCACTAATTGATGCTTCCTATAGAAGTGTCAACTACGTATTCTCAAGCAAAATGGTAGTATTCAGACCATCTGTATATGTGCCAATGGTGACTTTTATTCAAGTGTAATCAGGAAAGAAAAGAAGAAGGTGGCCTGGCCTTCCAGATGAATCTAGAATACGAATGTCAGTTGGATTTAAATATTTGTAAACAGAGTTGAGGAAACTTGAAGATCATCACTGACGTAGTGTATAGAGAAAAAAAAATTCCACAGACTTAAAATTAGGGTTAAACTGTAAATATAATTAATATTCTCATACGTGTATGGTACTGTTGTGGAAATCATCCTCGTAGATCGGGAATGGTATCGGACAAAAAGATAAGGAAATCTTGTCCTCTATCAATAAAAAAAAGGAATGAGAATCGTTACCTAATATTTTGATCACTAAAAACCCTAATTGGTCTCAAAGTCTAGAGAAGAGGACTAATTGTGTAAAGATAAGGTATTAGCATGCACCTCTTATATACTTTACCTGAGGTAGGCTGCATTGTTTATCTGTCTGATATAAACTAAGGTATTGTTGTATTTTCTAAGCGTTGATCTGTCTAAAATTTAAGAAAACTTCTTCTCAGTAAGGAGATCCTTATCTTATAATATTAAAAACCTAACCGTTTTAATATCAATATAAAAATAAAAGAAACTATTTTTTTATTTGATATCAGGAATATGTCTTACGTATAAGTTTATAATCCTAAATACTAACAGAAAACAAAATAATTTTCTTGTATTTTTGAAATAGAGGCCAAATTCTCATAGCTTTAATAAATTGGTTATTAAATTCAAAAATACATGCAAATATGTATTTATTTTTAATTTTTATATGGAATTACGATATGATTTTTTATATTTTTGAGAAACTTGACTGTATGAAAATTAAAATTGAAATTGTATTTTTGAAGGAAAGATTTTTTGTTTTTTTAAGGAACCGATACGTTTAATATCGAAAAAATATCTCACGTGTAGGTCACAATTCCATATATTAAATATGAAAGGGTGAAACAAAAGTGGGGAAATATAAATTGATTGCAAAATTGTCATCGAACCTTTGAAAATTTGACTAAAGCCACGTTTGGCGAAACATAATAATATGTTTTAAATCGAACAAAATATCAATTTGAAAACAAATTATTTACTATTTGAAATCAACTCAAAAGCAAGCAAACACCAAACCCAAACATAAACCATGAAAAAAAAAATCTCAATCAGCAATTACTCCAAAAAAATAAACACAGCATCCAACACAAAATATCAAATAAAAAACACACATCGGTTCAAATCAATAATATCCAAATAGTCAAAATATTATACAAAACAATAAACCTTGTCTCAAATTCCACAAGATTATAGCAATTTGTTAAAAAAATAATTTGAGGTCATGAATCGACCTTCTGAAGGCGTTTAAAGTATCCAAGAGTTAGTGGAATCAATTCAAAAGGGCCGCTGAAACAGTGGTGGCGCGTGTACTATGCGTCGTTATTGATTGAAGGCCAAAAACTATTGGATCTGAAACTGCTCCTTCACCTCTTCCCTTCCTTGTCAGCTGTGTAGTTTTATGTTACCTGCAAACAAAATAAATCTCAAACATACACAATCAGTTTATTCCCTTTTTTTCTTTATAAATTCACCTCTCTCTACATTTTTCTTTTGAGCTCTTTACAAATAAATCTCAAACATACATAATGACCAATGGAGGAAGAGGTGGTTGATGTCATGGTGAGTTGTTGTCGGCTGAAGGAGTGAGTAGAGTGAAGGGACAGATCTGGTGGTGTTGATTCCAATCACCAGATTTTTAGCATGGTCACGGTGTGAAGGATGCCACTGCTGGGGGAGGAGACATCGCTACTGGGAGGAGGTCTCTGGTTTGTCATGATTGAATCACGATGGAGTTACTAGGGTGAGAGGAAATCGCTAGTAAGGGACATGGTGGCTGGCTAGAACAAACTATGGTTGTTATGGTCAACAATGAGGATGATCTAAGGAAGGGAAAATAGAGAATGAAATTTTTTTTTAGGGGGGGTAGGGAATGGGTCTAGAGTTCAAGGTTTTTTTTTTGTGTGTAAGGGTTGCTCAACAATGGTTGATAGAGGGAGTAATTGGTTGGGGAAGGTCTGTGAGGGCCTGTGGGTGGTTTAATTTTAGCAACAAAGGAGGAAGTAAACGTGTATGGCTAGATTTATGAAGAGAGGGGGGATGGCTGAGAGAGGGGAAGTAGCAACATAAGTGCCTAAAAAAAATAGGCTTAGTTTTTTTTTATTATGGATATTTTCTTTAGGGTTTTTTTTATGGCTTTCCCTATTTTTTGTGTGTGTACTTGGTGACCAGGTAACCCAAAAACAAATCGATCCCTCAACCTCTTTCTTTTCATATTTGGTCCCTATGTAATTTTTTTTTAAATAACAACTTCAACATCAACTTTAAAAAATATGTTAACAACTAAATGCATCGAAAAAGACGTTGTAAGTGACATAAAAACATCAATAACATTTTTTTTGGGTTTTTGTTGTTTTTGCCATTTCTCTCTCTCGAAAATACTTCAAAAATGGTGTAAAAAATTAGGTAACAACAATTATGATTTTAATAAACTCTAATTGTCAATAATTTTATTAAAAAATAAAATAGACAATCCTATTTATGTTAGATATGAGTTGTAATCCTAGTATAGGTAAAATCCTTGATAAAAAAAAAGAATTTGTGTTTGACTAGTTTATTAGAATCCTTATTTAATTAGATAGCTAGATTTCTAGTTAGATTATAATAATTAGAAGATTAATCTCCCTATAAATATAAGAGTCAATGTATTCAGAATTAATAGTGTGTGTTGATAAAAAAAAATGTGAATTAATCAATAAATCTTTGGAGGCTCATCCAAATACTTGTATGTTCTATTTTTAACAATTGATAATAGATATTTTCTACAATTGGTATCACAACTAAGGTTAATTATGAAAGAAAACACAACGGCCCTTTTCTCCCTTAAAGATAAATTAAGAAGCAATAGCTTTGTTTCCAAGATTACAACAAATCAAAAGAAAATTGCAACAAGTTAAAAAAAAAAATAATCCATGGCCTCCGATAATTTTGTTGAACCCACCATTCCTCGCTTTGATAAACATTATAATCATTTGAGCATGTTGATGGAGAGCTTTTTAAGGTCAAAGAAGTATTGACAAATCGTTTCTCAATGAATAATTGAACCACCATACATATTAACAATAATAGAAATGCAAAGAACAAAGATAGAAGCACAACGATTAAAAGATTTCAAGGTAAATAATTATCTTTTTCAATCAATTGATTGTACAATCTTAAAAATCATTTTTTATAAGAAAACCTCCAATGATATTTGGGATTCGAAGGGAAAGAAGTACCAAAGACCGACTACATCAAAGAGGCGGTAGCTTTAAGCATTTTGAATAGAATTCAATTTGCTTAGGGTGAATATAGGAGAGTTAGCCACAAACTATGTTTCATGAATGATAACAATCATTAACAAGATGCGAATCTATAGTGATAGAATAAAGGATATTACCATCATTGAGAAATATTTTCGATTGTTGACACCAAAATTTAATTTTCTTATATGTTCAATAAAGGAAGTTTAGGATATTGATGAATTGCAAAGTTCCTTGCTAATTCATGAGCAAAATTGAGTCGATAATACAATAAAAGCAAGTTTTACAAGTTTTATCTAACAATCGTTTTTCTACTTTACAAAGAGGTGGACAAATAAGAGGAAGGAGTACAAATAACAATAATTGTAGATTTTTACCATATCAAAAAATTAAGGATATGACAACAATTATTCAACTTTTTACAAGCTAAAGCTAGTGGACAAACCTATGGTTGAATGTTTCAAGTGTTATAAGTTTGGATATAAATCTAAATGTCAAACTAATCTAAATATGAGTGGTAGTGAAAAATCTAATTCTACAGATAAGAAAGAAGAAGTGTCTTTATTGATGGATTGTTAAATGAACAAGAAAAATAAAAAGGGCAAATTTGAATTTGAAAGAGCTAATATAGGAAGTTGAATTTGTAGATGGAAAGAGAGAAGATGTTTTTAGGTTACCTAAAGATGAGAGTGATAACCTTAAACTAGAGAAGAAAGCAATACAAGATCAACATAAGCAAGATGTTGAGTCATTCAGTCGTAAGTGTGAATATTTCATGAATAAAATGGTGCAAGAATACTTTTTAATGGTTTAACAGGATTCAAAAGAAACATGGAGACTTATTGATGGCCATTAAGATGCAAAAAAGAAGAAGAAAAAAGAATTGAATAACAATATTGATAAAAGATGTGAAGAGATTGGAGGCTATTTAAGGGATAAAAAGAAATCTTTTAAGCTAGAAAATAGAAGTGAGCTTCACTATATTGCTTTTGTTAGAGAAAAAAAAAGAGAAAAAAATTGGAACAAGTTGCTTTAGATTTGAAAAAAACTTAATGATGAGAAAAAAAAGAGGTTTATGAGAAATTCAATATAATTAGTTCGTGATCACATCCCATTGATAACATCAGTAAATAATGATCAACAATTATATGTTAGAAAAATACCTACATTGATGAATGATTATGAGGTAACTAGAATCAATCAATTTGATGATTTACTTACTTATTTTGCTCTATTCTTATATTATAATCAAGTGACTTCTAAAGATGCTATTAAAGAAATAAAATGATAAAGGGTTAGGTATGATGGAATTGATGTCATTAAGAAAAACAATACCAAAGAATTGACGAAGCTTTTAAAAGGACAAAAGACTATTGGTGTAAAATAGATGTTCAAGACAATGTTAAATGAAAATTAGTTATAATCATTGTTATATTTAGTGTTTAAGAATATCAATTTAAAGAAGGGATTGTTAGATATTAGTTATAATCGCAATGGAGGTAGAAATCCTTTAACAAATATTTATGTTAGACTAATTTATTAGAATCATTATTTAATTAGATAGTTACTTTTCTAGTAATCTCCCTATAAACAAAATCAAAATCTTTCTTATTGTGTCTGGTAGGTTCATGAAAATTTAGATTATTAGCTATCTATAAATTATATTATCAGCATAAAATCTTGTAGGAGTACTCTACTAATCAAGTCTAGATTCTATAATTGTTCTACAAATAATGCATGTTATAACCATATATAGGGTTTGTTAATTTTGAAAAACCCTAAAAACAAGAACAACAACAAAACTATAGAAAAATCCTCAAAGTTTATAATTTTTTATTCAATAATAAAAGCCAAAACATAGCTTAAATAATATGCTCTAAAGAACTAAAGGTGAAATGGAAAAGAAATTGATTGTCAATAAATCCAGAAATAATCAAAACCTAAACATGAATAAGGAAAAAGAAGATAGAAAACTATAATTTCTAAACAGTAATTTGGGTCTAGTCTATGAATCTGAATCACAAAAAGACCTAAAAATAGGTTTCTAAAGTGGAATTTTACTTTACGAACAAATTCTATGTTGTTGATTTTTGAATTATCGATAGAATTTACACAAATAGCTAGGAGGCATGACAAAGAACCAATTTGCCCTTTTTCTTAGAATAGGTATAATCTTAGAATTTGCCCTTTTTGGATTATCGATAAAATAAGTATAATCTTATAATTTGTTCAAAAATCAATAAAACATCATTAGCGAAAAAAAATGAAATTTGATTCGTTTCCTTTTCTTTTGAATCGTTTTACTTTCTTCCGTTTACTTTTCAGTACCCATGGCAAGCCAACAACCTGACTTTTCCCTGCTCTTTATGCCAAACGTCCCAGACCCAGGTCGGCCAAGTCACTGTATAAATATACAAATC
>Ga0325403_1006161_pt1 | contig 11384 bp, 10 predicted proteins | sample PopdelMetagenome_19_FD_205665 | JGI IMG/M metagenome (GOLD analysis project Ga0325403, IMG submission 205665) | Populus deltoides microbial communities from Bellville, Georgia, United States - Xylem-PdKOR-R4 | ecosystem: Host-associated > Plants > Phyllosphere > Stem > Wood/Secondary xylem...
AGTAAATACTTTGCGCGAGCAGATATATAGTAGCCTCTTGAATTGGTTTTAATTTGATAAATGAAAATTGTATTCATCATTAAAAAAAAATATGTGCATAATAATTTCCCTTTCTTGAAATTCGAATTTATCATGAAATGGGCATCAACCGCTCACAATTTACACACACGTCAAAAGGCAACAATAATTCTTCAAGGGAGTATTATTTGGGATGGGTTTGGTTGCTTGGTGATCATGCTTATAGTTCAATAGAGTCGCAGTGTAAAATACCTGGAATTATATATATATATATATTTCCAGCTCCATTGGAAGGAAAAAAAACACATCTAAGTGGAGGAATCCTGCACAATAGCTATGGTGGTTTTAGACCAGAACACAAATTCGGAAAATAAGCGAATGTTCAAAGTGGGGTGTACAAAAGAGTCCATTAAAGAGGAGCGATAAGTAGCTTTACTAATTCACAGGAGGTGACTTCTTTGCAACACAACAGGGGCGAGTCTAGAATGCCTGTGTTTATGATTTAAGTGCTTTGATGGAGGACGCACAAAATAATATAAATATATCTTAGAATTTTAATTAATAGTTTAGGTTATTGAATTGAAATGGTAATAATAATAAATAGTTACGAGTTTGAATTTTATTATTTTTATTTATTTAATAAAAAAAACTTAAACAATAGCGTCGATCTGTGATGATTTTTCGATATAGTACTGGTTTAACTGCTGTGATAATGCTCAGAGTCACAGGCATCCGTTTCTTTCCTTTTATCGGGGGGCTGTAGCCTTTCGGTGTAACTCGTGGACAGCCAACGCACATGAACGAGCGAAGAGAAATGCCTGGCCTGAGGCTTTCTTTAACTGTTACCTTTTCAAGAATGCTAGGGTTTCTATATCTTCAATTCTTTCATCTCCCGGTGCCACTGCCTCGAGGAAACAAAAACAACTCAGGGAAGACTCGAAAGCAACGACAAAGAATTAAAGCATAATCAAGAGCAAATTAATGGTTACGTTGCTTGTTAATCGTGCTAAACGTGCTTAATTAATTAGTTTCCTAATCTTATTGTAATTTCTTTTCGCAGCTTCTCGTAATCACTATATATTTAGGCATGTGCGTGGCATACTTTAATCAAATAAAGACTGCGATTTTATTTTCCAAGGTCCACCGCATCTCGATCCGATAACGCATGTGTTTATGTACCATATCCATTGGGTTATCGCGTTCTTGTATTATTCTCCTAGTTCATCTTGTATTTATGCTATTTTTTTAGTATAAATGATTAAGTTGAGTATAATTATTATTTAGGATACATTACTATTGATTAAAAGTACCACGTGTTCTAAACTACGGATTATAAAAATTATGCGTGTCAAATTGTAAACACACATTTTTTATATATATATAATCTATAAATTTACAAAAATGAAAAAAAATGTTTCTTGATTCAATTTTTACCCTTTCTAATAACACCGCCTGTTTTAATAACAGTACATGAACACAGTAATCTAAATCAAAATGATGTATAAAAAATTTATTTCTTTTATATAGCTTTTACGATTAAAAATACCCTTACAATGCACGTGAAGAATTCACTAGGAGCGTGTGCTGGGGATTCCCATGTGACTCAGCAAGGAGTGGCATTGGGACATTGTTGACTGCTTAATTTGTTCGAAATAATTGTCATGATAAGAAGACAAAACTTGCATAAGCAGAAAGTTGGATGAATGAAGAGCATAAATTCTCGCGATAAACTTGTGATTCATCATTGGACGGTGAGCCTTCCTTCGAACGCTAGCTTATGATTTGCCGTCGAGTGTTCTTGCATGAATCTGTATCTTTGAGTCCTCTCTGGGATGTAATAATATTTTTTTTAATTTATTTTAAATATTAACACATTAAAAAATATATAAAAAATAAAAAGAAATTAAAATTTACGGAGCCCACCAAACTGTTCATAATCAATACCAACCTCGTAATTTGTCCTTTATAAAGAAACATGTGATTCACAGACTGCACCTACTCCCTACACTGTCACAACCTGACAGGCTAATACTAGCTAAGTTAGCACGCGCTGGAACATTTGCGGCGCCGAAGATGAGATGATCTCGATCAATTTTTATTCAATACTCTGCAAAACGACATGTAAGAAAACGAAGGGGTTAAGGAATCTTTCAAGGGATCCACCCTCTCTAGTCTACACCATGTGTGTGATGGTTGATGATGAAGAAGAAGCGTTCTCCACTCCAGTAGGCTAATAGGAATTAGCTCATATAAAAATAACATACAGGCATGTGAGCTATTGCTTTCATGTTCTTCAGTTTTCTTTTCTTCAAACGGGACATCTCTACTTGGCACGCTACATTATCCAAATACCAAGCAATGAACGAGGTATTTATACATGGAGTCTTCGCGGCCCAAGTTTTTCACTACTCTTTAAAGATCTTGGTTTTCAGTCTTTAATTAGCCATCCCCGTTAGTGCCATGATCAACTATGAGCAAGCTCCTCTTATCTACTACAATACTGAACTACAATGCAACCTCGAAATTGCTTCAGCTTTCCCAACAGAAAAGAACAACCTGGACACCGATCAGTTTATCGAAAGCTTACTTCAAATGGAAGCTGATTGCACGGATGAAGCCGGTATTAATAACAGATGTGGCAGCCACACATCAACTAGTCCTGTGAATCAAGAAAGTGGTAGCTTGGTTACTTCCATAGATGAAACTGTGCATTTTGTCGGCTTTCAGGAGAGTAATGGTAGAAATACCTTCACTGATTTTCTGTTGACAGGAGCCCAGGCTGTTGAAGTATCAAACTGGCATCTTGCTTCAAATATAATCGCAGGAATCAGCGAATTACTTCTAAGCCAAACTGACGAGAATCTGTTCAGTGATATGGTTTTTTATTTCACTCAAGGGCTCTCCTACAAATGCAGAGATACTCCAGCATTAGCATTACATGAGATTGTTCATGCACAGAACGAAACCATGTCTCATCACTTCCAGATGCTCAAAGAGCTCTCCCCATATGTGAGGTTTGCACAATTCACTGCAAACCAAGCGATCCTTGAGGCAACCAGAGAGGAAAATGAGGTTCATATCCTGGATCTTGACATCATGGATGGAATTCAATGGCCACCACTAATGGCAGATCTTGCACAGAGGAATAATGTTTCTCTGAGAATAACTGCAATTGTTGGCGACCCAGAGAAAGCAGCTCTTGTACAACATACGGGCAGAAGACTGGTCGAGTTTGCAGAATCAGTAGGTCAAACGTTCAAGTTTGACCAAATGACTATCGAGAAAGAAGAGGACTTCGAAAAAATTGAAGGGGGCCATACACTGATAGCAAACTGCATGATCCATCAGCTTCACATGACTGACAGGAACCTTTTGGTTGTGAAGAATTTCTTGAATGGCGTGAGTAGACTATCCCCAAAACTGGTGGTTTTGGTTGAAGAAGAACTCTTAAATTTTCTTAAGGTTTCATCCGTGTCCTTTGTAGAGTTTTTTCGCGAGGCGATCCAACATTACACCGCACTTTCTGATTCTCTAAAATATAGCTACGGAAGAGTGGGGTTTGAACTGTTTCAAAAGGAGACCATGGGGCTTAGGATTATGGATAGTGTAAGGAGTTTTCCGATTGGGAGAGAAGAGAAAATGTCGTGGGAGGAAAGCTTTTCTTTGCTGAAGAATTTTAAACCAATCCCCATGAGTGCCACCAATGTTTCTCAAGCCAAGCAATTGGCAGGTCTCCTTGGTATAGGGTACTGGGTGCAAAATGAAAATTCAAGGTTGTCTTTGTGTTGGAAATCAAGGCCTCTAACAACTGCTTCCTCTTGGATTTCTAGACATGCTCTAGGAAGTCGGCATTGAAAAGGACCAATGGAGATTCTGAATTTGAACGCAATAAAATAGCGTGACAGGCTTAGCATAACGAAGGGGAACTTGCACAAACAAGTAACTCTTCTCAGTATTGTACGCTGAGATTGATTTCTCATTCCAGTTGGTATAGATAATACATTTCATAAAGGGTGTCGTACCGAGCCGGTCATACAGCAGTGCATCTTCATCTCCCTACATAATTCTAACATATGTTGTTTTCATAACCCCTGATCACCCTCTTCTTCTATATCACCCTTCCTCGAAGAAGAGTGGAGGAATTTATATTCTAATATCTACTCCTTTGGAAAACAAAGGATGGGACTAGATGAATGATCCAAGATAAGTTTCCAGAAAGTTGCAAGTTCTCAGGGGTATAAAATATCCCAGAAGTCTCGATTAGCACTTAATTTCTTTAACACTTGTAGCGAACTTTGTTTCCATCATGGTGATCAATATTCCAAAGCAACAGTTTCTGGAATAAGCAGTCACTGTCTTCTAGCTTCAATGCTCCATAAATAGTTCTGTAACATTTCAGCAGCAAAAGAACAAACCAAAGTACAAATAAACAGATAATTGAAAACCACGAAAGAAATCAAACCAATGATTCACGGGGACACCGAAGTCGAAACATTATTTATGCAGTGTATGGTTATAGACGATGGAAAATAGCGCAAACCATTAAGAGATTGAACTTTAACTTATATTTTTTGGTTTAATTTATATGAATTTTTAGTTGATGTTTATTAATTAAGCTTTATTTGTTGGGTTTGATTTAATTATTAGAGTATTTTATTTAGTGGGCAATAAACCCAATCGCTTGTTCTAGTTAGAGTTTTAGTATTTATATCTTATTTTTTAAAATGTTAAGGAGTTTTGATGATTAATAAAAATATTACAGACTTTGCATATCTTTAATCCTCATTCTTCTTTTCTTTAACTTCCTTCTTTCTTTAAAAGCTTCTTTCTTTCCTGTTTTAATTCTTTTATTTATTATTCTGCATCAAATTTGGTATCAGAGCATGGCTTTTAATTATTCTTACAATTAAACGATCTATATGTTTATGTTTAACCCTAGATCCAGTTTGATCTAAAAAAAATCCTACTGTTCTGATTAAAAAAAAAAAAGAGGAAACATTGTTCATCTTCTCCACCAGCAAACAACCACCGCAAAGTACACCACCTACACCAGAGAGCAGATCAGGCATCCCCAGTAGCCACCAAAACCCACGACAGCTCGCTATAGCACCCACGACGACAAATCACGTCTCTCCCACAACAGGCCACTCTTCACGCCACCGGCAGATTGGTCATTTAACCACCATTTTACACCAGCAAACTCCCGCAGCGCAGCAGATCTGTTAGTGACAACAGCCACAACCAGCCATCAGCCGCATTCGATCTCATTAGCAGTACAACGACACCGTAGCACTAGAATATCTTCGTCTTCAGAAACAGACAGAAATGTTAAACCGGCCAACGACAACCACCACCTTCAATGCCTGCAATAGTCTTCGTCTTCAACTGTCACGCCCGCAGCCAGCAACAACAACCGAGAAATCACAGAAGATAAGGAAACTACAGAAAGCTTTCAAGGCAAATTAATGAACCCATGCCACGTCACCAGCCAAGTCAGCCAATCGATGCCACACCAGTGCCACGTCATCTCAGCAAACCACACAAGCGCAACTAAGAGCCACGTCAACCAGTGAAGCCATGTCAGCACCACATAATCCAACACGTCAGTAGACAAGTCCTCCAGTCTGCCATGTCAGCAACAACAAGCTTCCTCCCCTCAATCTAGTTAGTGAATCACTTCATCTTTTAATTTGTTGAAATTTTACCTTTTCTGGTTTTGCAATTGTCATTTAAAGTTATCATTAATATTAATTTTTGTGCCTAGAAAAAAAAATCTCACCTTGCATTTGATCTGTTAACCCTTGCTTATCAATCTCTTTCTTCATTGATATTTATCAACTAATTGTTGAGCTTGCTGAAGCTAGTAAAAGTTGTGACCATTATTTAATTAATCATTTACACTTAAAAGGTCTAGCATTGCATGCTTATAATTTTCCTGGCATAATCTGTTCTTGATTAATCTTCACATAAAAAAAGGATTAAATTTATTTTTGTATTGTGATTTTACTTGCAAGAACCATTTGTGATCTCAATTCCATTGATAAGTTAGCGTTACATGCATTTGTGTCATGATCATCTAGTGTCCAAGCTTAAGTTTACACTTATCGTAGACTCAACCCTTAGTGATACTCTTATGACAATTTAAAGAGAATCAAACTTAGGTGATCAACATGTTTAAAAGAATTGAGCCCCGAGAGAATTTTTAAATGAGCCACTCAAACACCAATAAATATCACAAGAACAACCATTATGGACAAGTTCACTCTGAGCGCCACCAGTATGACTATCATTTAGGTTACTCTTAAAATGATGACTTTGATGAGCGAGTCTTGAGCCCTAACAAAATAGAAGCCCCAACTTTTGACGGTCATCATTACCCTTGGATATTTGATATGTGGATTCGTAATATGGATCAATTCTTTGAGTGACATAACTTGTTTGAAAATGGAAAAGTTAGATTTGCTAAGATGATACTTATTACTGAAGCCAAAACTTATTGGAGAGATGTTGAGGATTGTTTAGAAATGAGAGGTAAACCTCCTATAACTGATTGGATCAAAATGAAACAAAAACTTCAGGTGAAGTACCTACCCCAATCTTATAGGAATAAACTCTTAGATCGATAAACAACCTAAAACAAGGAAATAAATCTATAAATGAGTATATAACATAATTTAACGATTACATGATGAGATATGCCATAAGAGAGAATGAAGCCATGACTTTGCGTAGATTTTATAAAGGCTTGAATGATGATCTTAGAAGAGAAGTTGTATTTCAAGGTGTATCTATCATTGACCAAGCTTATATCTTAGTTAAAACTACAAGTTGGTCATGAAGAATCAGTGGATAAATTGTCAGGACCTTTATAGTATCCCTACAAGGTCCCAATTTAGAAGTAATGATTCTTTGATAAGTGCTCCACCCCACAAACATAATCCTATTAATGCCCAACTTTATAAGAAAGAAAAGGAAAAACAAGTTGTCAATGAAGTGTCTAAGGTAAGTTCAAAGGTTAAATGTACTAATTGTCTAGGTTTTGATCATATCTTCTTAGATTGCACCTCTAAACCCTTAGTTATATAAAAAAAATATAAGGATATAGGCAAAAAGAAAGATTATAGTGTTGAAGTTTATGAGTCTAATCTTGCAGATTTTAGTGACTTAGATGACGAGGATGTGTTGGAAGAGGGACTTAACATAATGAGTCCACGTGAGTTTGAAAATAAGGTTAAGAAAGAGTTTAATATATGTGCTTTAATGGTAGAGGATGTTTTAGGGAACTCTTCAATGGAATCGCCTATAGAGATAAGTATGGTCTTAGAAGAGTCTCATGATATTAGTCCTCCTAAACTACTTGATTCCCCACCTCACATACTTGGTGTCCAGCACATCATAAGTTTAGAGCAACATGTTGAGCTTCCTGACCCCTTACCTCATGCACGTGATGAGGAAGATAATGCTGGTTTACTTAATTATGTCCATATCATATCTATACAGGTTTCAAACAATATTTGTCTCATTCCACACCCTCAATCATTTAGTGTTCAAGGTTACAAACCCGAGAAACTTATAGAACACCTTCCCATATCTCCTCACGATAGGATGTTTAAGTCAGCTGTGTCGTCTACTTATAATTTGCATGTTGAGATCATGAAACAAATTCAAGCAAGTAATGAATAATACAAATTTTGAATTGATTTACTTAAGTATCATGGTGCACTTAATGTTGGAGATTATTTCATGATACATATTAGAACTGAACGGTGTCTTTTGAAAACCGATCATAAATTGCAAGTAAATAGTGCTAGACCATTCAAAGTGTTGCAAATGATTGAATCAAATAATTATATCATTAAATTGCCATTAAACTTTGATATTAGCTCTACTTTTGACATGAAGGACATTGTTATATATAAAACACAACAACCTATCCCTAATGTTCTTTTTGATACCCCTACCTCATTACCCATATATTTAGCACAAAAGGAACATATTAATGCTACTTTGAATGCACAAGTTGTTTTTACCAAGGATGGTGAACTTCAACAAATCCTAGTATGTAGGTTCGACGACCAGATTTAGACTATACTTGGATTATCAGAGAGACATCACAACAACTTGATCCTTATCTTTGATAGCATTATCGGAGTTGTCTTGATCTATACTTGACGGGGTCGAGTTCTTCCAAGCCTGGGAGAATTGATGGGGACACCGAACCTGAAATATTATTTACGCACGTGTATGATCATAGATGATGGAGGATAGCCCAAACCATTGAGAGATTTGGCTTTAACTTATGTTTTTAGTTTTAATTTATATGAACTTTCAGTTGAGGTTTATTAATTAGGCTTTATTTATTGGATTTGATTTAATTATTGTTGAGTATTTTATTTAGTGGACCGTAAACCCAATAGCTTGTTTTAATTAGGATTTTAGTATTTATATCTTATTTTTCTAAATATCAATGAATTTTGATGATTAATAAAAATATTATAGACTTTACCTATCTTCAATCTCCATTCTTTTCTTTTTTAACTTTCTTCTTTCTTTAAAAGTTTTTTTTCCTGCTTTAATTTTTATTTATTTATTATCCCGCATCTCATGCATCCTTGTATCAAGTAAATGCAAAAGAGATAAATGCAAACAATTAAACAAAATGTCAAGAATTTGATGGTAGGTACAGGCTTTAAGTTCATAAATAATCAAAGAAAGAAAAGAAAAGGCTACTTGTATAGCCACCATCAGAATCCAAAGTCCAATATAAAAAATCTTTCTTTCAAAATAGAAAAAAAAAAATCGAAGGGTTATTTTTGGCTCGACAATGCATGTGAATCAGTGTGAATTACACTAAAGCAAGAGATGGGTGTTCAGTTTCTATGGGTTGTAGTTGGAGGGATTGGCTAAAATTTCAAAAATTATGGACCTTAAGGTTATCTGAGGTTGAAAAGAGCTGCAATTGCAATTCCAATAGGACCTCATCTCCCCTTGAATCAAGCACATGTACAGTTGTCAAGAAACAGGTGAATCAACCAAGGGGAGTTTTGCAAGCTGAAAGCTTCTCCAAGAAACATTTAATCGATCCATTCTTTACACTAATAAGGTAGCCAGAACAAGAAATGAAAGCACTGCTACTAGTTAGATCAGAAGAATTGCTTTCACATTCCCAATAAATGCAATAGCACATTCCCGTCAGCATAATGCTCATAATAGCATTTTCTTACCCAGAACTGTATCCCTATCAAATCTGAACTAATGCAGGGCTTCAAGAGTCAAGCCTAAAGGCACAAACTAAGTTCAGTTGAAAAAACAAAGTAAAAGCAGGGCAACCAGAGAATATCATATGAAACTGAACCATTTGGAACATTTTGTTAACATTTCATTGATAAACCAAATACAAAGTAGTACAACAGAACCAAGCCAACAAGTTTCTCAAACACAACAATAGTGATACAAATCCAACTCGAATACACCTAAACTCAAATTCAATAACCAAACATAACAGTTCAAGACAATGCAGTAAGACTAGCCTCGAACACAAACCCTCGACAAAGCCCATCACCACCTCCAGGCACTCCTTCAATCCACCTCCAAACCACACCATCACAGTCATCCCACAAAGCCAACTTCCCCACTCTCTTCGCAGATAAACAGACCCTATCCCCACCACCAAAAATCTTGAACTTACTCGATTCCTGAAAACTCTTATACATCTCCAATGGCATCCGTCCTGCCTCCTCCCACTCCATTCTCGCCAAATCCAACCTCAATATCAATATCGTCGAACACGACGGATTCAAAGAAAAATTTGACTTTAACACTCCAATCATCAACAATTTATTCCCCTTTCCACGAACCAAACGTGGTCGTTTGATAATATCAAAGATATCTCCCCATTCAAGCCTTCCCAAACAAACCCAATTGTTATAACTATTGTTAAGATTCGTCAGTGTACATGTAAAGAGCTTCCATTGAGATCTCCATCGAGACCCAACATCACATAAAGCGAAAACCGAGTCCGATATTAAAATAGGGCTTCTGGGTTTTGATGGCAAATTCGCAGAGAAAGTTAACCACGAGTTTGTTTTATTTGTGTTTGAGAAATATAAAGCAGCGAGTTCGGTTAATACCATGACTCGGTGGTTCACTGAGTCAACCAGGACAGATCCGTGTCGTGACCAGGCCGAGCCAAGCTGGGGGAGCACCTGAAATTGGCGAGTCAAGGGGTTGCAGACAACGAGTGATCTGTTTGACTCGAGCGAGTTGGGTGATTCACCCCAGAGGTAAACGAGCCCACTCGCTGAGGCGACAGGTTGAGGTGACCTGAACGGTAAGAAGCTGAGACTAAATCTGAGCCATTGATTCTGGTCTGGATCGAACACGTGGAGGTAAGGTAGAGAGGAGACGTGACTATTATGCCTTTGATGGTGGTGGTGATGTGGAGGGCGGAGAGCGAGGAAGCGGAGAGGGGTTTGAGTGGAGATTAGGTCCATGAAGGATGGTGAGGTCAACATTTGATTGAAGAACTTGCAGACAGATCTGCAAATCATGATTTGACGAAGTGGGAGAGAGGAGAAGATCTGGTTGAGTGTGTCTTGTGGTAGACGGTTGATTGGTGAGGCGTCCATGGTTTCAGGTGAACCGGTGACGCAGAGAATCGGGAGGGAGGGTAGAAGAGAAGATGACAGGCAAGGGATATGGTGGAGATTTTTGTTTTGTTTTGTTGTTGAAGTACAGTTGGAGGCAGGGCCACATGCAATGCTTTTGTTGACTGCTGAAAGAGTCAAGACCAAAGTTGTTGATGGGCCAGGTAGTTTGATGGGTCCCGTTTTAAGCCCAGAACTGTATTCTGCTAGCTTTTGGGCTTGGTGCTCAAAATGTTGGAGATTTGATTGGCAATGATTTGTTAAAGACGGAAGGTTGAGCATCTGCACAAATGTTAAGTTAGTTGGGTTTAGTGATGATACTATTTTATTGCGTGCACTTTTTTGGCAGACCAAAAGTTTTTGAAATGTGAAAAAAAAAATGTAGTTTAAGTATATTTATAATTAGAAATATATTTTATAAAAATGATTCAAAATAACCTTTTTTTTAAAATAATGTAGTTTAAGTATAATTTAAAAATTAAAAATTAAAAAATTTATCTCTTAATTAAATTAATATTTGACTCAATTTTATAATAAATTTGTAAATAATTATTTTAAAATCTAATATATTTATAATTTTTTAAAAAAAAATTAAAGTTAAAAAATAATTTAAATCAATTTAATTGTAAGATACAGAAAGAGAAACAACAATGTTCTAACATGGCATACTACCATGGACCTCCGTGAACAATTCAATTATTGACAAAAAAAACTAAAAGA
>Ga0325403_1006162_pt1 | contig 11384 bp, 7 predicted proteins | sample PopdelMetagenome_19_FD_205665 | JGI IMG/M metagenome (GOLD analysis project Ga0325403, IMG submission 205665) | Populus deltoides microbial communities from Bellville, Georgia, United States - Xylem-PdKOR-R4 | ecosystem: Host-associated > Plants > Phyllosphere > Stem > Wood/Secondary xylem...
GTGATGAGCTGTCTATGCAGATACGATTCCTTTCCTTTGCTTTCTGAGATCGAGCAATCGAAAAAGAAACAGATGATGCTCCGCGGAATTTTCCCAGAAGCTCAAAACTTGTCCCTCCCGTTCAACAATAATGCTCATTAAAGTAAAGTTATGCCTCCTTAGCTGCTTCAACCACTTAAGATAATTCAGTGCTAGTATTTTTTTTAAAGTATATTAAAATAATTTTTTTATCTTAAAAAATCTTATTTTTAACATCATTATATCAAAATAATTTTAAAATAAAAAAACAGATTAATTTAAAAATAAATATAATTTCTTAAAAAAAAATTACACCACAATACTAAACAAAATTGATGTAGAATGACATACCACTATAATTTAATCTCATTATATTTTTAAATTTCACTCATTGGAATAAATATTTTTGGTATAATTAACAAGTTCCCCTTATAAAATTGTTTTTTATTAAAAAAACTCCATAAAAAATATATAAAACAAAAAACTAAAAAAAAATCATGTAAAAAAAACCTCAAAATAAAACTATCACTTAACATCTTTAATTCAGTGAATTAAAGCTCGAAAATTATTATGTACAATATTGACTTGATTCATTATATGTTTTTTTTTTATAAAAAAATGAATTATTATGTCCTTTTATAATATACTAATGACTTCTTGTCTCCTTAAGTTAATGAGTCATCCTATTATGAATGGTTGTGGACATTTGGCATGTTTTTTTTTTTTTTTTATGATGACACATGAGAAATGTTTCTACATTCTTTTTCACAGAGACATAAGTGAATTTAATCTATATAGTAAAAGAACATAGTGAATCAATTGATATAATACATGACATATGGAGAACAATAAAAATATATCACGCATCAACAACTAATCATGGTTAATTGACTCCTTAATTCAAGGACATAAGATTCCACAAATAGGGACATAATAATCTAATTTTTGTTTTGTAGAAATATAGTTACCCAACCTAGCTCGTATTTGGTATTATATTTGAAACAAAATATTAAATTTATTATATATATTACATAATGTAAGATAATTGTTTTTTTCTTTAAATTACAACAACTATTTTAATCAAACTTCTGCTTTTCCCCCTTCTGATAGTAGTTACAATATGTCAAATTTAAAGAAAATTAAATTAATGGTACCATCTATGTGCGTAATTATAGAATATAATTATAAGTGTGTGTGTGTGTATATATATATTCTTGTGATTTTTTTATATCTAAAACCTCAAAAAAAATCATACAAAAAAAAATAAAAGAAAAAGAAATGGGTTAATGAAGTTCGGTATGTGGGAGGTGTGAAGCCAGCTGGACATCAATTGGTGCTATCTAAGTCATTAATGTTGAGCACCAATTTAGTGCCACTTGTAGTACCAATTAGTGCCTCTTGTCTTTTGCAAGACAAAAGCATGGATGCCTGTCTATAAATAAGCAGTGTATCCAAGTCTTAAGATGCACAACAAGAGAGAAAGAAGAAGAGAGTAAGAAGGAAAGTGATTGATTAGTACTTAAAAGTGTATTTTTATCAAGGTTTTATATCATCATTTTGCACTTAAAATATCAATAACTCCTTAACTAGAGCATATTTTATAATAACAAGTTTGATAATATAAGATCCATTTAATTTATGATAAATGTTCATCTTAAATGCAGGCCTATCACATAAATCAAAGGATTGATAGATGAGTTTAACTACTGAAATTATGAAGACAAAGAGAGGGCTAAGCTTACAAAAGAGATGCTGGTTCAGTCCAAACTGAAACACCATTCGGTTATTGGATCATAATTGGAGCTGTAGAACTTGGCTTTAGGTCTGGTTTATATGTATGGAAAGCTGAGACATAGGCCTAAAACTTTCATGAAGAGTCCAAGATATAAAAGTGCTATTTTTTGAGTTTTAATGGTAGCAACAACGGAGAAGTCAGAATCTATCCTGCAACCTAGACACTATTTAGTGTTCAGCCCATATCTCGAGTTTTAGAAGTCCAAATGCACCGATTCTTGTTTTGTTGGAAAGTGGAGACAATTTCCCAGAACTTTCATGAAGACTATCTGTTCAAATTTGAATGTTAGTAATGACGTTTTCTGTAGACAAGAAGATAAGGATTGTTACCAAGTTAAGAGGTGGCCACCAACTCAACAATTAGTCATCAAATCAATAGTTCTGAATTTTGGCCTATAAAAGGAGGTATTTGCCATGCATTTAGGTATCTTGGTTTTCAAATCAAGATCATGTTCTTGCTCTCTTTCTTTATATTTTTGTAATGCTTAAGTTTTGCTTTCATTAATCTCTTGTTTATGCCTTTCATGTTCTTTATTATACTTATATAATCATGTTCTCTTCTTGTTTATTTATGTTTTTCTTCTTCATTATGTTTAGCTAAGTTTATCATGTCAAAGTGAAAATGATACACTAATGGTGTAAGAATAAGTATAATATAAACTCAACATGGACTTTAATGTTTGATACTAACATGTTTTGTATTTGTTATCTTATTCACTCTTAATACCTTGCTTGTTAAATGGTTAATCTAGATTTATGTTGTATAATCCTTGGTGCAACAAATACTTGGCACTTTCATAGCCTAACTGTATGGTATAACCGACACCTGTGGTATGAAAGGAACTTGATTTGTTGTTAACATAAATTAACATCATGAATACCTGACAACATTTACAAGTATTAGCATTATTCGAATAAGATAACTAATGTAATCATGTTAACAATTTATAATCCGATTGTAACCTTCTTTGTGTGTGGTTTCCAGTTGAGTAATGAAAAGAGTTTATATTATACTTATTTGAAATACCATTAGAGGATCCTCTAACCTTGACAATCATTTTATATTTGTTTAAATCCTTACATCAACATCACATCTCAAAGCTCTCTTCAACTCCTTTTATGTTATTATCTATTTCTTTATTTGTAGTTTATACAATTAACCTCCCTGTGGTTTGACCTCGGTCTCACTGGGTTATTTATTACTTCGACACTCCTGCACTTGGGATAAAACATCAATTTTTTGGTCATGTCAGTGATCTCATGATGTTGTGAGGAATCTGTGAAAGAGTAAGTGAGGTATTTTCTCCTATTAATAGAGAGATTCCTAATTGTTCTCCTATTAGTAGAGAGATGTTGTAATTCCCACATTACTTAGTAAAATCCTTCTATACTTGCACAAGGACATAGCCAAATTTGGGTGAACCACGTAAATTTTTATCATGTCCCTTGCCTTTTCTCTTGTCGGGTTTGCATGTTAGTATCCTAGCAGTGGTATCAGAGCATTCTGGTTGGTGTTGTTAACACACAAAAGCTATTCATGTATATGGTTACTATTCTACTGCGCTATTCACCTGTACAACACTATTAATCCATACAGTACTTTTCACATATGTTACTGTTGGCATATAAAGAAAGTCAGTGGTGACTAAATACAGCCTAGGAAGTTCTATCTAAGAAGATTGGGTTTTGAACGAGACTGTTTGTGACCCCTCCAATCTTTTCTGGGAACTTACTTAGTGAAGTATTATTCACACAATACTATTTCTATATATGTTACAGATAAGTGAAACGGTGATAGCTCAATAAATCTCAATGAATAAAATGATAGCAAAGTACGAGATTGAGAGGTTCAAGGGGAACAATTTCTCACTATAGAAAATGAGAATCATGTAATTTTAAGGAAAGACAATTGCTTGGTAGCAATTGGAGATAGGCCCGTGGAGATTACTGATAATGAAAAATGGAATGAGATGGATGGCAATGCTATTGCTAACATACATTTAGCATTGGCCGATAAAGTATTATCAAGTGTGGCGGAGAAGAAAACAACTAAGGAGATATGGGATACTCTGACTAAGTTGTACAAGTCCAAGTCTTTGCACAATAAGATTTTATTAAAGTGGAGGCTTTATACCCTTTGAATGCCAGAAACCATGTCGGTAATTGACCACATCAACACAATAAGAACTCTATTTTCACAACTCACTACATTGGGTCAACAAATAAAGGAAAATGAGCATGCAGAGCTTCTACTTCAAAGTCTTCCTAATTCGTATGATCAGCTCATTATCAACTTGATCAATAATATCCTCTTAGACTATTCAGTCTTCGATGATGTTGCAGCTGCTATTTTGGAAGAAGAAAATAGGTGCAAAAACAAAGGAGACAAAAATAGTTCAAACCAAGCAAAGGCATTGTTGATGTCAAGAGGAAGATCAACGGAGCATGGCTCTAATTGGAGTTAAATGCAAGGGTGTAGAAATTTAGAGAAGTATAATCTCTCAATCATAAATTTACTGACGGCAGAGTACAAGAATATATAGGCTAGAATCAATTCTTAACATAGCAGCTACTAGATTTGATTCTGTCCTTGGTTATGAAGGAAATAAATAATAATTACATGATCATCTAAAATAGGAAATAACATAACATATAGGAAATATAATAACATAACATATATGAAATATAATAACTATATGATCTTGTATATTTTCTCTTGATGCTGCAGTATCTGCTCTATTAATCTCCAATATCTGTAATATCTACAAGGATCTACAACTTTTACTGTAATCTTCAAGACTCTCTCTCAAGTTGGAGCTAGTGGATTAACTGATCCAAGCTTGCTAAGCAAATGATGAAACTGATCAGATAGTAGGATTTTGGTAAATACATTAGCAAGTTGATCATGGATGTGCACATAGGATGTCTGAATAAGTTTAGCTTGAACCTACTGACGAATGTAATGGCAATCTACTTCGAGATGTTTTGTGCGTTCATGAAACACTGGATTAGAGGCAATATACATGGCAGCTTGATTGTCACAAAATAAGATCTTAGGTGTATGACAGACAAAATCAAGATCTGTAAGTAGATTCTTGAGCCAAATTAATTCATATGAAGCAGATGTCATTGCGTGATATTCAGCTTCAACACTTGAACGCGCAACCACCTGTTGTTTTTTGCTCTTCCAAGACACTAAATTTCATAAAGAACATGCTCGACATAGCCTTGGGAATCTGACTAAAAAAGACCTTGTTTGCCAGTTTTTAAGAAAACTGAGTGGGGAGTCTATCCCCGACCCATGGAGGGCGTTTAAGCCGTTTTTTGACATAAAACCAAGGGAATATGTGAGCCATAATCATAATTACTTGTACATACACTTGTTCTGATTAAAAAAACAAAACAAAAGCCACCAAGAATAGAAGAGTATAACAAATAGAGGTATCCTCGACTCTTACAATAAAAACTGTTTGTGTTTTTGGTGGATCCAGTCCTGGGAAAGAAAAAGAGTTTTTAGAATGAGCAAATCATCTTGGTCGGGTGCTAACAGAGAGAAAGATTCATTTAGTGTATGGGGGAGGCAATCTTGGGTTAATGGGGAGTATGTCAACAGCTGCATTTTTAGGAGGTCATCAAGTTTTGAGTATCATTCCCAAAGCTTTAGCCAAAGTGGATATAATCGGAAAAACAGTTGGAGAGGAACTACAGGTCTCTACAGTGTCTAAACGTATGAATGTAATGTTTGATCATGCTAATGTCTTTATTGCCTTACCAGGTGGTCTGGGCATATTAGAAGAGAAATTTCATATTTCCATTTAGTCCCAACTGAACATTCATCATAAACCTATAGGTTTGTTAAATGTTAATAGTTTTTATGATAATTTGTTATCTTTTCTTGATCATGCCGTGGAATAGAATTTTCTAACATCTTTGGCACGACAAATCATAATCTCTGCTGCTACTGCTGAACTATTGATTGATCTATTACACTCTCATCCCTGTAATTGATTCCTTCATGAGTTGAATAGATTGGTCAAACAAGGAAAGCTGTAAAAAGCTTAGATTGGATTTGAGCCTTAGTTTGTAAAAACTTGTGTCTTTTGGTTTTTTTTATAGCATAATATTTTTTTTGTTTTGTTATCTCTTATATTTGTTTAGGTGTGTTTCAGGATTGCTAATAGTCGCTGCTTCAGGTGATGTCTTCTATACTCTACCTTTCTACCTTAGAACATTGAGGATAATGTCTCATTTTGGTTGGGGAGAGGATAGTAGTCATAAGTTAAAACAAAATTAACTTTTCGTTGTTATTAAAACCATTTGACAGAACCGTTATTAGGATGGCAGAGTAAAGGAGAATTTTATTGACTCTTGAAACGCATCTTAGTAAATATTTTCCAATGGTTATTTGCAATATTCATAACAAGGTCTATCACACACTTCTCATGAAATATTCAAGTTTACAAACTCTTGTATTGCTATCAATTGATTCTGCTCATATACTTAGTTAATAAGTATTTATAAACCATCATTTTCACACACACTTTAACATATGATTGTGGGTTGTATATTAGATTATTACATTGTTTATATTCTTTTGTCAAAGGTAACAACTAAGGGAAGGGATAGTATAAAAAAAGAAAAATAAAATAAAAAAATAAAAAAAATAAAAACGTAGATAAGTTTGGTTTCGTAGCCTCCCTAACCTAAGCAATTAAGCTCGAAGGGGTGTTTTAACACCTAATACCCTAAAGTCAACTGACTTGGGAGCTATTGGCCCAATTCTTGTTACATGGGTTAAGGAAAAAAGCTTCAGGGAATTAAACATTGCACTATCTACGTATTAGTATCTGCAACCCGAGTTACTAAGCTCGTAGGGGTGTTTCAACACCTAATGCCCTAAGACCAACTAGTCTGGGAGTTATTAGCCTAAAGCTCGTTACATGGGTTAAAGATGCATTGCGTTTTAAGTTATATGTATAGATAATAAAAAAAAGAAAAAAAAAGATAATAATCCTAACCAAGAAAGTTAACCTTAGAAAAACATTAGAATGAAATTGTGTTTTCATCCAAGCAAAGCCCCAACTATGTGTTGATATATTGAGCACAAAAGGAAGGTCTATTAATATCTTGGTAAAGAGGTATGGAGCAGACATATACATCCAATGAGAGTTTGTTTATTTGAATAGATCAATGTAAGTTAAATGATGAATGTCTTGTTTTTGGATTTTGTAAATTGTTTTTCTATTTTAACGCTTTAATTACTAGGGACCAGTAATAAGCTGGTTGAGGGGGTGTGATTAATACTTAAAAATGCATTTTTATCAAGGTTTTATATCATCATATTGCATTCAAAGTATCATTAAATTCCCTAACTTAAGCATGTTTTATAATAATAAGTCTGATAATATAAGATATCTTTAATTTATGAAAAATGCTCATTTCAAATGCAAGCATGTTTCACAATTCAAAGGATTGATTGATTTATTTAACTATTGAAATTGAGAAGACAAAAAGAGGGCTAAGCTTGGAGAAGAGATGATGGTTCAATTCAAGCTGGAACACCATTCTATTATTGGATCATAACTGGAGCTGTAAAACATGGATTTAGGTCTAGTTTATATGGATGGAAAGCTAAGACATAGGCTTAAAACTTTTATGAAGAGTCCAAGATTCCAAACAGCCATTTTCAAGTTCAAATGGTAGCAACAAAGGAGACGTCGGAATTTGTCCTGCAGCCTAGACACTGCTCAGTGTTCAGCCCATATCTAGAGTTCTAGAAGTCCAAATGAGCTCATTCTTGTTGTTGTTACTCAATTTTGGACCCCACGTGCTAGAGATGGTGAATACCCGTTTTGAACTGGAGTGTAGAAGTTTAGCTCATGTTCGCTAGAAGATTGACAAAAGCGAAGGAGAAAGAAATTTTTTTTTTGAACCCCGTTTGAGCTGTTTTCTGCCCTTTTTTATCCTTCCCCTTTACTACCAAAATCATCAGGTTTTCTTAAGTTGATCAGGAGTCTTCATAATGCTAAATTCGTTCCTTTTTGTCTGGTATTTAAGGTTGAATAAATCCCTTATAATTTGCACTAAAAAAATGGTTCTGCTGTTGTCGCAATTTTTTTGTTCCAACTTAGGCTCTGATTCTGACTCAGTTTTGTACAATATCTGACAATCTTAGGTATATTTTGTCACTCATGACATGTTGAAAAATTGACGTACACCTTTACTAGGTCCTGGGGATCATTGTTCTTAGGCAGATTTTCAGTCAGATTTGGATGCTCAACATTGTCAGATGAAGAACCTTTTTGACCAACTAGATTACTGCCAGATTCTATTCTCTAAAATGATTTTATCTCACTTTGACTCCTTCATCAAAGTTGTAGTCCTAGACGCATAGATGATTTTGGGCTTTTGAATCGATTTGAATATCAGAAGCTCAAGGTATTCCTGTTTGAATACCTAACGTAAAGGCAGAGAATTCTACCGCGAGAAGGATATTGACCCGAGTCTGCACTAAAAAAAACTCTATTTTTGGCCTAGTTTTTATGATTTTGTTCTTTGTTCATACTCTTAGTCATATCAGGATTCTCGGCATTTGTCAGTTTTTTGAATTAGACCCGGAGATCCTTTTTGACCAACTAGATTACTGCCAGTTTCTGTTCTGTAAAAAGATTTTATCTCATTTCGAATCCTTCATCAAAGTTGTAGTCCTAGACGCGTAGATGAATTTGAGCTTTTGAATCACTTGATTTTGATATCAGAGGCTCAAGATGTTCCCGTTTGAATATCTAACATGAAGGTAGAGAATTCTGCCGTGAGAAGGATATTGACCCGAGTCTACACTAAACAAACTCTATTTTTGGCGTAGTTTTTGTGATTTTTGTTCTTAGTTCATACTCTCAGTCATTTCAGGATTCTCGGCATTCGTCAGTTTTTGAGTTAGACTTGGAGATCACTTTTGACCAACCAAATTACTGCTAGATTTTGTTATGTAAAAAGATTTTATCTCACTTCGACTCCTTCATCAAAGTTGTAGTCCTAGACGCGTAGATGAATTTGGGCTTTTGAATCACTTGATTTAGATATCAGAAGCTCAAGATATTCCCATTTGAATATCTAATGTGAAGGCATAAAATTTTGCCGCGGGAAGGATATAGCCCAAGTTCGCGGGACTGATTCAAAGAATTTTTTTGGACCAAGGACTGAATCGAAAAGTGTTAAAATGAGGGATTAAAGTGAAGAAGGATATTAAAAGCTAGAGAGGGGGGCTGGATCATCATAAATGACAAGATTTTTACCACACCAAATAAGGAAAATAAGACTTTGCAGCGACACCCTCCATTTGATTTCTTTCCTTTTTCTCTGCTATTTTCCTTTCTCATCACTCCTGATTTTTGGAGCTGAAGACCATGTTTTTGTTGCCTCATTTCAAAGGGTGCAGCTAGCCCAATGGAAGGAAAGAAAAGAGCCACACCATCCTCTAAAACTAGAAAGAAATTAGACGTAAAGCACCAACACAAAATCAGAATATTGCAGTTTCCTTTTGCTTTTTTTTTTTACTGCAAATTAGTAGGGATTTGCGTCCTAGGATTAATGCATTGAATCCTTCCTAAATAGAGACATATTTAGACTATATATAAGCCCTTCTAATGACCTAACAGGGGAGGAAAAAGGGAGAGAAAAAGAGCATAAAAAGAGGAGAAAAACGCAAGAGAGGCAGAGAGTAAAAAAAACACAGTAAATAGAGGGGGTTATTTTCTTGCATTTTGGTGTTATTGTGAGGAAAGAGGAGAGAAAAAAGACAAGATGGAGAGGGAGATTTGTTGCTAAACCTTGACAGCAACGTTCGCTTGGTTTTCCATTTCATCTTCTGCAGAAAAACATTGAGACCTGCAGGTATAAGTCTTAACTTTCTCCTCCTTTGCTGCCTTTAAATATGTTGTGTTGACATTTTAAAAACCTGTTCTCTCCTCTCTTTGCACATTCGTTTTCAATTTTAGACTACAATGAACGCTTGCCTTTTGTTGTTCCTGATGTTTTAAAAACCTGTTTTCTTTTTTCTTCTTTTCTTTCTTTCGCTGGTTCATAAGGAACCGTGGGAGGGGGGGCTGTTGTTTCTTCATCATCAACTCCCTTTTCTGTTCGTTTTTTTTTTTGCTTCTTGAGAGTTTAGCCGGCCATGGTTTTGTTTTTCCTATATACATGAATAAAGCATGCTTCCCTAGTTTTCTATTTTGTTTCTCTTTGTTGGCGTTGTGAAATGAATAAGGCATTTTGTTTTTAAGGTGAGGAAATAATGGGGTTGTGAGGCACAGACATAGGGGTTTCATTTCAAAATTTCAGTTTTAAAACTGTGGCTCCCTCATGCATACGGGTTTATTCCTTTCCAGTTACAAAATTTTAAGTTGATTTGGTGTTGAGGGGTTTTTGTTACGAATTGTTTCAAGTTCTTGTAATTCTTATAATATGTATGATGGCTTTCTACTTTCCATTGTGATGTTTACGTCTAATTGTGATGTTTGCGTTTCGACAAAAATATTAAAAAATGTTTTCTTGTGTGTTGCATACGGCCAATACCCTAACATATTTTGAACACTCTTTTTTATACAAAAAAATATTGGAAGTTTCGAAAATGTGTTTTCGCATGGATTTCTTAAACACAACAAAAATTATTTTCTTGCATTTTGATGCAACCATATTATTTGATAGTTTCACCCACATTTAACTAGTGTTTTGCCTATGTTTTATATATAAAATGCATTGATATTCTTTTTTTTTTTTTATGTTTTGAAGGCACTTTTGGATGAAAGATGCAAAAAGGAGTAAATTGGAGGTAATTGGCAGATTTGACGTTCAGTCGATGTTTTGTGCAGAGCGTGAGTTTTAGAGATCGAAATGAAGTAATTCCAGTGTCACTAAAAAGTTAACATCCATACCTTTCTGGAAATGTAATGCAAGAAAAATAAAAAGAGAAAGATCATGGAAATCACATCCTGCAAAGTCAAATCTCGCATTCTGCCAATGTTGACCTTTGGCCATTCAAAATTTAATATCTGGAGCTACAGGAGTCCAATTGATGCAAACTCAATTTTATTGGATTCCTGACTTAAAGTCCTATTAACCCTCCAAAAAAACAATGTCATATGAGGGAGATATGATTTTGCAAAGATGACAACTGAATTCTGCCAGCAAACAGGTTTCGTGAAGAAACAAGTCCAAATTACATTTCGAAGCATCTAAACCGACATCCAAGTTTTTATATCAGCAATTTAGCTCCTCTAAGTCAGAGCTTGAAGATTTCATGCAAGGCTATTTCTCCTTTTAGGAAAAATAGTTATTGAAGTACTTAAATGTAAACTGACAACTCAAGGAAGGACTATTTTGTAAAATAGAGACTAGGGTTTCTTAGCATATAAAAAGAAAGAGAGAAGGAGGCAGCAGCCAGCAAAAAAGAGGGAGAGCAGAAGGAGGCAGCAGCCAGCAGAGAATAAACACAAATTCTCTCCTCTACAAACCCAAAAATCATGCTCTTTTCATTCTTTAGAAGTAGTTGTTCAATAGTTATGCAAGGCTAA
>Ga0325403_1006163_pt1 | contig 11384 bp, 6 predicted proteins | sample PopdelMetagenome_19_FD_205665 | JGI IMG/M metagenome (GOLD analysis project Ga0325403, IMG submission 205665) | Populus deltoides microbial communities from Bellville, Georgia, United States - Xylem-PdKOR-R4 | ecosystem: Host-associated > Plants > Phyllosphere > Stem > Wood/Secondary xylem...
AGTGAATATAAAGTTTTTAACTGAAATTATTATTTCTATTAAAAAACATCTTTTGATTATTAAAACAAGTTAAAAAATCAAAATATTATGTCCAAAATATATTTAAAAATTTTAAAAACAAAAAAAACAATTTGAATTGAATTTTTATGAACAAAATTTATTATTAGTATTATTATTTTTATATCAGATACATAATAATTAAAAAAATATTAAAATCTTAATAACAAATTATAATATTATTTAAAAATCAAATTCAAATTTAAAAAATAGTTGAACCTAGTAAATGTTTTTCAAATATAAAAAAAAAAGAGAGAAAAAGAAAACGACTATAAAAGTAGCTTGCCACTCCTTTTTATTTTTTGACCAATCAATCCATTTTTAAACCAATTTTTCATATGTAGACACTTAAGAAACACACAACAAACCTCAATCAACCCATTTTTACCTTTTTAGTAATAAAAAATCGATCCGATATAAAAAAATCTTTTCAAGTCTAATTAATTTTTTCCAATAAAATGATGATCAAAAACCATCATCAAATACTTCTCATTGAATAGAATATTTTAACACCAAACTTGATTATTTTGATTGTCGTAATCACAATAACTAAATACTTCTTTTTTTTTACTGTCATTTTATAGTAAGTTACCCTCTCTCATCCAGGAACTGAAAAAAATAAAAATAAACTTAGTATCAAAATTAAAAGTATAAAAAATTAGGATTAAGCATATATTATCTTCGTGTCTTATATTTCAGTCTTTTATCTTTTAATTTTATAGATATGCCATAATTTCAAGGCTAGTCTCATCCAATTAGGTTAGAGTATGATTAATTAAATTTAAAAAAAAATCAAGAGCTTCATTCTTTATATAAATAGTGAAATTTCATATCAAACTCAGATATTTTAATTGTTCAAGTAATAAATATTTTAACTCTATGTGTTGTGTTGATTTTTCTTTAATAAAAGGACTTGAAGCATTGTCTAAAAACAAAATCAACTTAACAAATCATCATACATTGCCAATAAGTTTATTCTAGTTGTTCATACTTGTTCATTAATAATAACAAAACACTAAAGAATGTGGTTAAATAACTGTGCTCACACCTATAAAATACTATTAACTAAAATAGTGTTTTGTATGTACGTGCACTCTTTTGGCTTTTTTTATTGTTTAATTTTTCTTTACTTAATATAATACTAAAGGGTGTAGCTAAATTAGTATAGTCACACCTACAAAAACTATTTATTCATCGGAATAGGTTTTAGTGTGTTTTTTTTTTGCTTTTTTTAGTAGTTTTTTTTCTTAATTTCACCCTTCACCAACCTAATTTGTTTTTCAATATTAAGTTATTTTGAACATTGTGCTTTGTAATTTTTTTATTTTACTTTTGTATTGTAGTCACACCCATAAAACACTATTAGGCTCCGTTTGTTTACAGGAAAGTAGTTTTCTTTTGGAAAGTGAATTCCGGGAAAGTATTTTCCGATGTTTGGTAGTGTAATGGAAAATAAACTGAAAAACACTTTCCAGTGTTTGGTTATGTTATGGAAAATGAACTGGAAAATAATTTATTAATGAATTAAATTTTTTTTTCAAATTTATCTAATATATGAAAAATATTAAATATAAATATTTAATCACTTATAATAAAAGAATAAAATCTAAAAAGTGTAATGATGAATTTTTTTATTATATCTTAATAGTTCAAATTAACAAACATAAACAAGTTAGACCGAATTTAACAAGTAAACATACTTGTCAAATAACAAACATATAGTTTCTTATCATAGTCAAATCATCTTAGCAAGCAGGTCTGTAGTATTGTTGATTCACAAAATTCTGAACCCAAATTTTCCTCAAATTAAATGCTTTTTGCCATAAATGCTTTTGCCAACATTTCATTTTGGACCAAGTGATCAAATGCATCCCCAAGAGTGATCTCATCAAAGCCTTCAATTTTCATCACTTTCGTATACAGCGCATTAACATCAAGTTGATTTTTACTGAGGCTTTAAATTGCAAGTGCTACATCTTCAATCTGTTTAGACAACTTTTCAATACCATCATCTTCATACATGCGATTTCTCTTCCTATGTTGTCTCTTTTGTGTACTTGAGGAAGATGTCTCTTTTCCTTTAGAAGTTTCTTCATATTCCCCTTCATTTTCAATTGAAATTGATTGCTCTTCAGTGTTCTCTTCCATCTTGACATCAACATATGATTTGATATAATTTTCGGTTGCCATGTTTTTTCCAACAACAATTACCATTGCCTCATACATATCAAGTTTTTTGTTGAGAAACTTGTCATGATTGGGATGTGTCTGTTCATAAAGTTTAGAATATGCAATTTTTTAGTTCATTGTATAACATTTTAGAAACAAAAGTAAATATAAAAATTACAAAGATTATAATATTTATCATACCTTTACTTCTTCATCATATACATCTTTTGAAACTGTAATCATCTTCAGATAATCATCCCAGCCAAAACCACTTTTATTTTTAAGTTTGGTTATTATTCCTCATTTTTTTTTTCACAATCTTGAGATGATTGTCCACATGCTTAGGCTCGCATTGCACGTTGAACTTGGTTCTCTTGGTATATAAATTCTATTTCTTTCTTATTCAATAATAGTTACCCCTGTTACTTTCATAGTTACAGCTGTTCCCATACATGCTGCATGAATTATCTTACTATCTATGATATGAAAGTGAAGTTTTCTGATAACAAAACCTAAAAATTTGGGGAAATAAATATTGAAAAAAGCATATAAAATACTTACACAATCAATACAATAAAACCGTTTTGAAAATTATACAATTCATAAGTTCACAATGATTAGACATTGCGCAATGAAATCCATATAATTACCAGCATCGTCCCATAAATTTATCCATATGTAACAAATATAATCAAACACTAATCATGAATTAATCAAAGCAAAATAAAACAAGCACATTTATAAATATAGCAAAATAAAGCAATAATTGTGGCAAAAATATCACGCTTTTTAGTGTTATCAATGTTTTTATATTTGATTCTATTAATTCCCCTTATTAAACTTCCTCTCGGTCTCGGTGGGTTCCCCTACAATCACCTCTCATGCCCCTTCCTCTAATTCCCCTTCCCCTGTTCGGTTTCGGTTTCGTTCATCTCCTTCCCCTTCCCTTGTTCAGTTTCTCTCATCCCCTTTCCCTTTCCTTGTTCGGTTTCTCTAGGTTTCTATCATCCCCTTCTCCTTCCCCTGTTCGGTTTCTCTTGGTTTCTCTCATTCCCCTTTCTCTTCCCTTGTTCCCTCTCGGTTGTTCGGTTTCTCTCATTCCCCTTCCCCTTCCCCTGTTCCCTCTCAGTTTCTCTCGCCATTTGTTCTCTCTCGTCATTCCCCTGTTCTTTCTCTAATTCCTTAACTTCCTCTCCTTGTGCAAAAAAAAGCAGGACAAAGATCGAAGCTTCAAGGGGCTATACCTCAAAGACCCGCTCCTCCTTCCCAGTTCTCCTCCCTCTCTCCCCCGACTACTTCTAATGGGACTTGAAAAAAAAAAAGCAAGGGTTGATTAATTCCTTGATATGGTGGCTAATTCCAGTTCTACACATTGCCTCTCTCTCTTTATGCTTCCACCCGGGATATGGTGGCTGGATCCGAGGACGGGGAAACAGGGTAGGGACTGCTTTTTGCTGGGAAAGTTTGGGCTTTTTGCTTTGATTGATTCACAGTAATCTTCAAGGTAGGGATTTTGCTTTGATTTGTGGTTTGTTTGGTTCGGTCGGTTCTGCAGGATGTGAGTGAGAAAGAATGAAAAACATGTGCTTTTTGTGGCTTGCTTGATGAATTTGGGTTGTTTTGAACACACCGAATGTGACGAGGAAAGATGAAGAAGAAAATTGTGTTATGTTATAGGAAAAATATGACAGGTATCAGATTTATCAAGAAGATGAAGAATTTATGGCATAATTCTTATAGATCTAAACTAAGAAGATAAAAACATAAAGGAGAAGAAAATAAAAACATAAAGGAAATGATAAAGGAAAACAAATACCTGAAATGATTTGAGAGAGACCGTGATTTAAGAGCTTCAATTGTTCTAGAGAAATGATGCTCCTGCTTCCCAATTGTTATAGAAAAGAGAGAGACCGTGATTTGAGAATTTGAGAAAAATGTGTGTAATGAAAGAAAAGGAAAGTGTTTTCCTTTCCTTATCAAAAGGAAAACATTTTTCTCTGTTAAAGTTGCGTTTTCTGTTTTGACCGGAATTAAGTTTTCGTTGACTAGTTTTCCATATTGTTGCCAAACATGGGAAAATGAGGAAAATGAATTCCAGTAATTGGTTTTCCTGGAAACAAACAAGTCATTAATTGGAATAATTTTTTTTTGTGAGTTTTTTTTCTTTAGTTTTTTTTATTAACAAAACACTAAAGGATATGACTAAATCATTGTAGCCACACCTATAAGACATTATTCATTTGAATAATTTTTTTTTTCTTATTTAACCCATCATCAATCTAGTTTTTTTAGGTTTTTTTTTTTCAATTTTATCCTTCAATATTATGTTGTCTTGAGAATTGTTATTCATATTTTTTTATTTTATTTTTGTTAGATTATATATTGCTTTCATAGATTTAGTTCTTTTTTTCAATTTCAATCTTAAACATTAGATCTATTGGAAGTGAGGTTTGTTTTTTATGAATTTATCTCGATTTCATGAGCTAAGTCATGGATTTAACAAATTAATCCAGGTTGACTGAGGTCATTTTTTGGGTCACTTTTTCTAATTAATCTTTTTTTTTATTTCATCTTTTGACATTGGGTTGATTGAAAATTGGAATTCATAATTTTTTTTTCTATCAATGGGTTATCCCGATATCATGACCCGAGTCACAAGTTTAACAGGTTGACCCAGGTTGACTTCGTTCATTTTTTGATTTTTTTTTGATTGAATATTTTTTTTAATTGAGCTTTATATTTTTTTTATTTACTTTCTATAGGGTTATCTTGATCTCATAACCCAAGTCATGAATTTGGCAAGTTAACTGGATTGACTCGGTTTATATTTTTTGGTCCTTCTTTAAGTCAATTTTGTTTTTAATTTCACCCTTCAACAAATCAATCTTTTTTTTATATTTAGTTTTTTATTTTAATTTCATCCTTTAATATTAGGTTGTTTAAGAAATGAGCTTTGTAATTTTCTTTTAATTTGTTTTCTGTGAAGTTATCATAGTCTCATGGATTTGGTTTTGTTTTTCTCGATTTCAACCTTCAACATTGAATTTGTTGGAAATGGAGTTTTGTGATTTTTTTTATTTGTTTTTTTATGAAGTTGTCTTAGAATCATGACCTAAGTTATGAGTTTAACAAGTTAGCTCGGGTTGACTTGAGTTTTTTTTTAATTAAATTGTTTTTTCATTCTTCAACACTGATTAGTTGAAAATTAGGCCTTATAATTTTTTTCTATGGGTTTATCTTGATCTCATGACCCGGGTTCTTAGTTTGACAAGTTAACTCAAATAGTTATTTTTTGTTCTTTTTAATTTAATATTTTTTTTCAATATCATCTTTTAACATTAGGTTAATTAGGAATTGATTTTCATCATTTATTTTTATTTTCTTTATGTAGGGTTATCACTCATGATCAGGGTAAAACATTTGACAGGTTAACCAAGATTTATTCAATATATTGTCATTTCAATATTTTTTAAAAAAATATGTCATCCAAATATGTCATCATATTAGTATTTTTTTTAAAAATATCGTCCATATGCAATATATTTTGAGTTCATAATTAAAAAAAAAATATTATAAAACATGGTAGCAACACTTGAATATATTATGTTACGTTAAAAAAAATTTATATGACTTGTAGCATAGCGCAAACCAATAATATAGTAGGCTACTAAAACATGTTAAATTTTAATACACACACACACATATATATATTCTAAAACAAGAAATTCCACCACCTATTTTATTTTGCTAATTAAAAAGTGATATTTCATTAAATTTAATAGATTATTATATTTGTTCAATCTTAATTATCTACAAATTTTATCAAATCTCATGGATTAAAATCTATAAAAAATTACCCTGTAAGTTTGAATATAACACTTTTTATTTTTATTTTTAAGTTAAAGCATATTAATATTAATATGTATTTTTAAATTTACAAATATATTTAATATCTTAATCCCACTATTTATATCCATTTTTCCCTTTTAGATCCTTGAAGTTTTTGTTATTTTTACTTTGATCATTAAACTTTATTTTTTTCTATTACAGTCCTTTCGAGTTATGTTTTCATGTTTTATGCATTGGATTTTGTTTCACATTGCATGCTTTCATATCATATATACCATGTGACATAGATTATTCTTATATTGCATTAAAAATTCATGTTACCAAATGTAATTATGAGGTTAAGTTTAAAAAAAAAAGACCATATATATAGAAAAATACTTTCAAATTATGTTGTCATGTTTCATGTGTTGGGTTTTATTTCTTATTTTATACTTTTTCATATGCAATATGACAAAGATTATTCCTATATTACATTAAAGATTCATATTCCTCAACATTTGGTAATATAAAATTAGACATTCTACACTCTGGTCTTATAGTTTTTTACATTCATTTGTTTTTTTATCTCATTACCTGAATATTGAGTAATGAGAGAAAAAGTCATTATTAAATAAAGAAGAAAGAGAAAGTTTACGAGTGACCAATTTTCATACACCAATAACTTTGATTTTGGTGTCTATGAATTTGTTTTTAAAAGAGATTTAATGGAGGTGATTTATACATTTAATGATGCCAAAAAAATAGATCAAAGTTTGAAATATTTGTATGATTTAACTTTGAGTGTTTATGCCAATTAAATTTTTTTTTCAAAAAATAAATTTTAGAGATCCATAAGATCTTTATATATATATATATATATATATATATATATATATATATATATATGTTTTTAAGTGAAAATATGTTAAAATTATGGTTTTTGAGGTTCAAAAACTTGAAACATAATTTTCCAACAACCTTCATGCCAGAACAACTTTATCTCTTCAGATTAGGCAACAACAATAATACACAATTAACCAAATCACAAGTAAATTGAGAAATATAGATAGAGAGAGAGAGAGAGGTAAACACATCGATTTTTGTAGTGATTCAAACAATCTCTTACTCCACTCTTTAATCTTCATTCAAGTATTCACTATCACACTTGACCTTCTAACAAATAAGATATTTCTGATTACATAATATTTTTTTAGGTTCAAGATTAAACCTAATTATTTTACGGACTTACAATCAAACCTTTCATAAAATTCTTTTTATGGATTCAATATTAAACCCAATTCTTTTACGGGTTTAGTCACAAGTTCAAGACTAAACCCAATTCTTTTACAAGCTTATGATCAAACCCTGTACAACAATCTTTTATGGGTTCAAGATTAAACTCAATCATTTTGTGTGCTAAAGATCAAACCTATTTCAATAATTTGCTTCAAATAAAATATTAAAATTTCTCTTTGACCCATAACCAAATAATGGTTCAAATATCACTTACACTTTTATAAATAGTTTATCTCTCACAAGAGAATAATTACCCATTACACAAAAGAATATTACAACGATTAAGCTTAATTTTTATAGAAATGTAATCTAACTCGAAAAGGTGAACTGAGAATTTTCACGCAATTAAGATTCAAAGTTTTTTCAAGAAAATAAGAGAATAATCAAAACTTTTTAGAATGAGAAATTTCAAAGCATCAAATAGAATTGTAAGCTTGTTAATTGTTATAGAGCGTACAAGAGGGTTTTATTATAAAATCAAAAGAGTATTTATTAAGGCAAAATATACCCATTTAGTCGTTACTAACACAAGTAAAATGATACATAAAAAAATTGTTTATTTTCCATTTGTGTTCTTTCAATATTGAAAACATTTAGCCTCTATATGTATGAGAAAGAGAGTTGTTACAAGAACAAGAGAGATAAGGTGATTAGACAATTTAGGATTGGTGTGTTAAATACATTTCTTTTAAAATTACAAGTTTGTCATCTTATAAAAATAACATGATGATTACAAGATGCTCTTGCATTTTACTAAAATATATGATTTCCAATAATTTTTGTGACAATACCAAGACATATGATAAAAAAAATTCAATAAGGTATTTTTCACTATGAATTTATTTTGACAATGAAAGCATATTTTGACGATAAATTTTGACAATAAGAATACTTTTGGATGAAATTTATTTTTATGATGTTAACTTAAATTCCATAAAGACTTTATTTTATTAAATGATTTTAGGTATCTTCAAGTCCATATCTAAAGAGTCCAAATAGATTCAAATTGATGTGTAGAAATTCCTACAACATTAAAAACTTTGACAAGCATTTTAAATCCATTAATTATTGTTATCATCAAAATCAATAAGTCATAAGTGATTATAGACCTCTATTCTAACACAACGATGACTAGAAACTATTTGAAACAAGTAACGTGTCATTTACTATAACAAATAATGCAACATCCAATATCAAAAAATTTCAGGCCTACGATCCAAAGCCCAAGTGAACATATACATGATTTTCTAAGCCCTCTTTCAATAAAATCATATTTCAATAAATAATTATAAATATTATTTTTAAAAATACTATAGTATGCCATGCTTTTTAAATAAGATTTTAGCTTTTATAATAACATTTGTTTATATATATATATATATATATGTGTGTGTGTGTGTGTGTGTGTGTGTGTGTGAAACTAATATGTATAAGTTTTCAAAAGAACTAAAGATGAATATTCAATGAAAATAAAATACAAGCTCTTTATTTTTTATTTCTTTATATTATTTTATTTATTTATTATTTTTATATATTTTTTAATATAGTTACATAAAAATAATCAAAACATTATTTGTTTCCTTTGTTTAAAATTACTTCACAACATATAAGTTTTTATTTGGAAAAACATGATTATGATATAAAAAAGCATGTTTACATCAAAATTAAATGAAACAAATGAATAACAAAAAGGGAGTTTTTAGGAAAGAAATATGTTTTTTCATACTGAATTTAAATCATTTGAGTTTTTGCATATATTTATTTTAATTGTTTTAAGTTTTTGTTCAAATAACCGTATTGTTAATAAAACAAATTCTCTTGAGCCTTAAGCTTCAAGTGATGTTAGTAAAGAGTTTTATTGAAAACCAATAAAAATACATCTAACACATAATTCAACTATTGTATTATCATAAACTCTTAATTCAACTATAGTTTTACTTCTCAAGAAAAAAAAAAAAAAACTCAATATACACTTCAAATTAAAGCTCACAATACAAATTCTTATTTGTTTTAAATGAAAATAATAAAAAATAAATATATTTTTAAGTCATCTTGATTTAAAGTTTATTTGTTTATTTATTTTTCTATCTCTTCAAAATCTTCATCAATCATGTATTTTTTATATTTACACTTGACATAAAAGGCCCATTTCACTTTATAAATTTACTTGCCTCATATAATATAATTAGTAAATAAAGAGTTTTACGAGTCAAAAGAAAATTTTTATCGTAACACTATTTATGATGGCTATCATTTTACATAGGTATATGTTATACACTACATTGATCAAAGAATTACCAAGTTTGGATCGTAAAAAACATGTCAATCATAATTGATTGCAACCAAACTCAATAAAATATAAACTTTAATATGGGTTATGAAAAAAAAAATCTACAAGGAACAACGTGTCAGCGTCCTTAAAACAATAAATGTAATAGGATGGGTGAGTAATTATTAGAAGTTATCTTGAGTTGCTTGAATAGGGTGAATGAATAATTTTTGACAAGATTATCAATACATAACAACTCAAGAAAGCAACAACAAAAATTGATTTGTAATTCAACCAAGTTCACGGGATTTTCAAAACTCGTTTATCAAGTAAGCATGTAATTGTGAGCTAATAATAGTAGGCTTGTAACAACAAGCTTGTTGTTTTCATTGTAATTCAGTAGATTTGTAATTTTCATTACTAAAAAAATAAAAAAATATATACAAAAACATGTTCTCAGAGATCAAGAACAACTCCATAATTAATTCAAAATCCTCTTAGTTAAGGCATGCACAAAAGAACTTGAAATAATTGGCAACCTCAATGAAAGTGTCATATTTGTTCTTTCAAACTATGACACCACAAAGATCAAGATTACAAGAAAACTTGGAAGAAAGAGAAAAAAATGGTGAGATTTAAGAGAGATATATATTTTTAAAAAAAAAAAATTAAGGGTGAGATTTATAATATTTTAACAAGGCCTTTATTAAACAAAGAGCCTAGAATGAAGAGAAAAGTCTCTCTCGACGAATAGATTAATAAAAGAATGGAACTTTAAAGCATTTTAAACTACTATTCAGGCGTTAAAAGTTTTTAAATTGCTCATTAATTCTTAATTTAGAAAACAATTCAGTCATTAATAAGTTGTTTGAGATGAAAATAAGTTATACACTAAAATCAACTAAAAAATTACAAGATCTGGATCAAGAAAAACATGTCAGACTTTATAAAGTCCAAACTTGAACATGGATGGTGAAAAAAAGGTATAAAAAATCTATAGGTTCAAGATCCTTAAAATAATAAATATAATAAATGAAATTGGATATATCGGTAGTTACCAGAAGTTACTCTAAATAAAATAAGAGGTTGAACTTTTGTATTTAAAAAATGATGAGGGGCACGTCATCAAGAAACACAACTCAACAAAACAACATCAAGAATGGCTTTGCAATTCAACCAAGTTTGCAGAATATTCAAAACGTGTATATCAAGCAGGCCAACGAGACTTGTAATTGCTGGCCGATAACAGTAGGCTTGTGATAATAGACTTGTAATTATAAACTTGCAATTTTTATTATAATCCAATTCTGTTATGTCAAGGTTAAGCCTCTTGGTTGAGGAATGCACAAAACAATTTGGATATTGATAGATATGCATCCAACATTACATATTCTGAACTCATGGTTTAGGACCTACTATCAATCATAAACTTTCTGTATTTTGGGTTGTTCTGTCACAATACCATTTTCCTTGTTAAAAACTGTGGACAGACAACATACACAGGGCACAGATCTACCACTGCTATTCCTGGAAAAAGGGAAATAAGATACAGCAGGAACATGCTCAAAAAACTTGTTTATGATTGTTTGCAAAATCTCGACTTAAATGCATTGGACTTATTAATAGCCCATTGATTGAGTTATAGTAATAGCAGCAACAGTTGAACCAGTTATGTAACCAACAAAATTTTCTGGACTTGCAGTCCACGAAGGGCAACCCAACTTAACTAAAAAGTATACAAATAACTAAAGCCAGACATTTTGCT